>SXGU01174982.1_pt1 | contig 17305 bp, 15 predicted proteins | sample 3174531 | NCBI WGS metagenome assembly SXGU01 (sample SAMN11356863, study PRJNA531348) | freshwater metagenome | isolation source: freshwater sample F1-140 | place: China: Fuxian Lake, Yuxi | collected 2017-12-25 | reverse complement strand
GTTCGACTCAAAAAGTCCTGAACGCGCTTGCCGACGCTGATGTAATCGATTTCAACACCAGGCATCGCCGCAAGAAGTTCACGCTCGTGCTCGAGGAGCTTCTTGAAGAGCAGCGCATTAAAACTTCCACACAGACCTCGATCAGAAGAGTAGGCGACGACAAGAACCCGCTTCGTTTCCCGAACATCCAGAAGCGGATGCAGCTCCGGATGTGTCTTGTCGGCGAGGTGGGTAAGAATCATGAGTGCCGTTGATGCGTAACTTCGCATACCAAGCGCATGGTTGACCGCACGTTTCATCTTCGCCGCAGAGACGAGCTCCATAGCTCGAGTGATCTGTTTGGTTGCCTTGATCGATTTGATTTTTCGTCGAATTTCTCGAATACTTCCTGCCATCAGAATGGGTGGTTAATCAGATTATTGATTCAAAAACTCTGCCTTGTATCCAGAAATAATCTCCTTCAATTTTGCCTCATTCTCTGGAGTAATTTCAGGCTTGGCTGCGAACTGATCCATGAATGTCTTCTGAGCCGTTGAAAGGTGATGGAAGAACTTCTTCATGAATGGCTTGACCTGATCAACCGCTAGGTCGTTCAAGTGACCGTTAATCGCCGCGTAGATAATCGTAATCTGCTGTTCAACCGGAGTTGGCTCATACTGATCCTGTTTCAAAACTTCCGTGAGTCGTGCGCCGAGATCAAGCTGTCGCTTGGTAGCCGCATCAAGATCACTTCCAAACTGCGCAAAGGCAGCAAGTTCACGGTACTGCGCAAGCTCCAATCGCAACTTACCAGCAACCTTTTTCATACCCTTCACCTGAGCGGCCGATCCCACACGAGAAACAGACAAACCGACGTTAATGGCTGGTCGTACACCCTTGTAGAAGAGATCTGGTTCGAGGTAAATCTGTCCATCCGTAATCGAAATAACATTCGTAGGAATATACGCCGAAACATCACCTGCCTGAGTTTCGATAATCGGGAGCGCGGTCAACGATCCTCCGCCATTTTCCTCGTTCAAACAAACCGCTCGCTCGAGCAGACGTGAGTGGAGATAGAAAATATCGCCAGGGTACGCTTCACGACCTGGTGGACGCTTCAAGAGGAGAGACATCTGTCGGTACGCCCATGCGTGCTTGGAGAGATCATCGTAGACGATCAAGACATCTTTGCCCTGATCAACAAAGTACTCACCCATAGCGCAACCAGCGTACGGAGCGATGAATTGGAGTGGAGCAGGATGCGATGCGCCAGCCACGACAATAATCGTATTTTCCATAGAACCGTTCTTCTCAAGCTCAGCCACAATCTTTGCAATCTTCGACTCCTTCTGACCGATCGCCACATAGATACAGATCACATCTTTTCCTTTCTGGTTGAGGATGGCATCAATAGCAATCGCCGTCTTTCCGGTCTGACGATCACCGATAATGAGCTCACGCTGACCACGACCGACGGGAATCATTCCATCAATCGCACGGATACCCGTTTGCAAAGGAACGCCGACAGACTTTCGGGCCATAACACCCGGAGCAATTTTTTCAACGGGGTAGGATTTCTTAGTAGCAATAACACCCTTGCCATCGATCGGCATACCAAGCGCGTCAACAACACGTCCAATCATCGCCTCGCCAACAGGAACAGAAAGAATCTGACCGGTAGACTTCACCGTATCACCCTCTTTTACCGCCTTTGAATCACCAAGAATAACGCAACCAACCGTATCCTCTTCGAGGTTGAGCGCCCATCCGTACACACCACCGGCAAACTCAAGAACTTCAGACGCCTTCACGTCCTTCAATCCGCTGAGACGGGCAATACCGTCACCAACTTCAAGAACCGTTCCAGTGTGCTCGGCATTTGAAGTCGAGCGAAAATCTTGTATATGTCGTTTGAGGGCTTCCAGGACTGAATCTTGCATGATGATGGACGTAAGAATGTAAAAGTATTATTGAAGTTGTCGTGCGAGGCGAGTAAGTTTTCCTGAAACGCTTGCATCGTAACGGTTGTCATCAATCTGGAGAATGATGCCGCCCTTGATCGAAGGATCAACCTTCGTCTTGAGCTGAACCGTCTTGTTGAGAGTCTGAGAAAGACGCTTCGCAAGGGCTTCCTGTTCATCAGGGCTCATATCAGCGGGAACCGTGGCCACAACATCAACGAGGTTGTGCTTCTTGTTCCAGATGACCTGCGCCGCTCGCATGATCGCGCCGAGGAGTTTTTCCTGGCGGTTTTCCTTGAGGATGAGCCAGAACGATTCTGAGAACCGCTCAGCAGCAGCCGGCGCCTTGCTGACGACATTGACGAGAATTTCTGCGTATTGTTTTGGGGTAAGCTTCATAGAAAGCGCGCAAAGCGCATTCAAAAATAAAATTACTTGCTGAATTGTTCAGTTGCATTCGCCACAAGCCGCTTCTGATCCTCAGGCGAGAACTCTCGCTCGATGATTTTTTCAGTAGCTCGAACGACGAGACGGCCGAGTTCATCGCTTGCCTCTTTGAGCATCTTCTCCTTCTCGCGAGCGAGTTGGAGTTTTGACTGCTCATGCACCTGCTGTGCCTCGAGACGTGCGCTCTCGACGATACTGTTCTTCGTCTCTTCAGCGCTCTTGGCCGCAACTTCGAGCATCTCAAGAGTCGTTTTTTTGGTCTGCTGGATCATCTCCATACGAGTCTGCTCAATGTCCTTGAGCAGTTCTTCAGACTTTTTCGCATCATGGGCCGATTTCGCAATCATTCCACGTCGCTGCTCCAGCTTCTCGAGAACCGGTCCGTAGACAAATTTCTTGAGAACAAAGAGAAGGATGAGAAAGTTGACGACCTGCGCAATGAGTAACTTCGGATCAATACCGAGTTTTGAAATGAGTTCCATAGTATTAGACGAACTTGATGATAAGGGCAACAACGAGAGCGTAAATAATGAGTAACTTCGGATCAATACCGAGTTTTGAAATGAGTTCCATAGTATTAGACGAACTTGATGATAAGGGCAACAACGAGAGCGTAAATAGCGATAGCTTCTGCGAACGCGATCGCAAGAATCATAGCGGTCTGAACCTTTGGAGCTGCTTCTGGATTTCGGGCGATAGCATCGAGAGCATGAGCACCAATCTTACCGATTGAGAGAGCTGGGATTGCAGATCCGACAGTGATGACGAGCGCTACGAAGAGATTTTTATCCATAAAATGGGAGATATTAAATAATAATTTTATGACTTAGGCAGTGGCATGTTGCGGTTCAGAAGAATGCCCTTCTTTTCCATGACTTTCGCCATGATCACCGTGACCGGTGGAACCCATCTTAAAGAATACCAGCGTGAGCAGAGCGAACACGACCCCCTGTATTAATCCGACAAAAAGTTCCAATCCATAGAACGGAATTGGTGCGATAAACGGCAGAAGAAAACCGATAACAGCGAGGAGAACTTCACCAGCGAAGACGTTTCCATAGAGACGGAAACTGAACGAGATGATCTTGGAAAATTCAGAAACGAGTTCAAGGAGACCGACACCCGCGCCAATAGGATCGCGCAGTGGATTGACGAAAAACTTACCGAGGTAGCCGCCAGCTCCGAGATTAGAGAGGCCAAATACCGTCGTCATCACAACAGAGATCGTCGCAATCGCGAGAGTCATGTTCACATCAGAGTAGGTGGAACGGAAGAGGGGGACGAGAACCGTGTGACCATTGTGGACTTCGTAAAAGCCGACCGGACCAACGCCTGGAAAAAGACCAAACCAGTTTGACACCACCACAAAGAGAAAAATCGTGGCACAGATGCCAAAGAACTGCTTCGTCTCTTTGTGATCTTGAGTGACGGAGTGGAAGAAGTTGTAGAGACCTTCAATGATCGTCTCGATAAGATTCTGGAATCCCGTTGGAACCACATTTTCTCGATAGTTCTTGGCAAATCTCCAGGCAATCACCACGAGAAACACCACAGAAATAATCGACATGATCCAGGTATTTCGTACCTCGAACGATCCGATATGACCTACGGTTTCAGAGTAAATCGTCGGTGGAACGAACGTACCAGAAGTGGCAGCATGCTCTGCAGGAGCGCCGGCATGCTCTGCCGTTTCCGGAAGAGCGGCGTGCACCTGTTTCTGTTCTGATGATGTAGTTGTGGTCTGTGACATTATTATTTGATTGAGTTGATCTTATCAGTGATGTCTTTGATTTTTCGGAAGGCTCCGATAGTCGTGATAGTAAACGAGAGAGTGATACCGATGAGGAGAAAGAGAGGAGAGGTGAGAAACTTTTTGTCCATCCATGCGCCGCCGAATCCGAGAACTACGATGGGGAGGGCGATGAGATATCCGAGCTGGTAGGCGACGTCGAGGGCTAACCACATGGCTGAGCGCTCTTTCTTCTCTTTCTGGGGCTCTTGCTTGTCCATAATTACTCTGGGCGATTGATAGTGCCACTTCGTCCGCCATGATGTCGTCGAAGAGTATGCAGACGTGAAGTCTCGCGCGCAACCAGCGTCATAGCCTGGAGGAACTCAGTCTCATTCATCTTCTTCTCTTGTACGAGTTTCTTCGCATCTTCAAGAGCTTTTTCAACCTGCTCCATCACGAGTTCCGTCGCCTTGTCAGCACTCGTTGCGAGCACCGTCAGGCCCATCTTATCCACTTTCACGACACCCCCGGACGCGGAAACGAAGTGCACTTCATTCTCATTTTTCAAGGTAATCACCCCATGTCCCAGCGCCGTAATCAAAGGAATGTGATGAGGCAGAACCGTAATCTCACCGTCGACCGTTGGGAGGGAGACAGAGTCAACCTCTTCCTGGTAAACAATACGTTCGGGAGTGACAAGGTAGAAAGGAATTTTCATGCGACGCACCGGTGAGGTGCCCTATTAAAAATTACGCGTTTTTGACATCATCGATCGAGCCCTTCATATAGAAAGCATTTTCCTGTTTGTCGTCGTGCTTACCCTCGAGAATTTCCTTGAAGCCACGGATCGTTTCTTTCAATGGAACGTACTGGCCAGGGATACCGGTGAATGTCTCAGCAACGAAGAACGGCTGCGACAAAAATTTCTGAACCTTTCGAGCACGTGCAACGGCGAGCTTGTCTTCTTCGCTCAACTCTTCCATACCAAGAATATTGATAATATCCTGGAGGTCGTTATAACGCTGGAGAACCTTCTGGACACCAAGCGCAACGGCATAGTGTTCGTCACCGATAATTTTCGGATCGAGAAGATTTGAAGATGAATCGAGAGGATCAACCGCAGGGTAGATACCAAGCTCAGAGAGACGTCGAGCGAGAACCACTTTTGAGTCCAAGTGAGCGAAGGTCGTTGCAGGAGCCGGGTCAGTAAGATCATCCGCTGGAACGTAAACGGCCTGAACCGAGGTGATAGAACCCTTATCAGTCGTCGTAATTCGTTCCTGGAGAACACCCATTTCATTGGCAAGCGTTGGCTGATAACCCACCGCAGATGGAATACGTCCGAGCAATGCTGAGAGCTCAGAACCCGCCTGGGAGAATCGGAAGACGTTATCAACGAAGAAGAGCACGTCCTGGTTTTCTTCATCACGGAAATACTCAGCGATCGTCACACCCGTAAGCGCAACACGGAGACGAACTCCAGGTGGCTCATTCATCTGACCAAACACGAGACAGGTCTTGTCCAAAACGCCAGAGTCAGCCATTTCATGGTAGAGATCATTTCCTTCACGTGTTCGTTCGCCGACACCCGCGAAAACCGAGAAACCACCGTGCGCGGTTGCAATATTATGAATCAACTCCGTCACGATAACCGTCTTTCCAACACCCGCGCCACCGAAGAGACCAACCTTTCCACCCTTCATAAAGGGACAGATAAGGTCGATAACCTTGATACCCGTTTCAAAAATCTCCGTCTTCGTGGACTGATCCATGAACTTTGGAGATGGTCGGTGAATAGAATATGTTTTTTTTGCAGGAACTTTTGCCTTGCCATCGATGGGTCGTCCCAAGACGTCTACCATTCGACCAAGCATCTCTCGTCCAACCGGAACCGTAATCGTCTCGCCCGTGCGTGTAACCGGCGTATTTCGCTGAAGACCGTCGGTCGTACCCATCGCAACCGCTCGCACCATATTTGAACCAACGTGTGACTGAACCTCGAGCGTCAAGACAACATCACCATGCTGAATCGTCAGCGCCTCATAAATAGCCGGCATCTCACCCTCAAACTGACAGTCCACGACGGGACCAATGATCTGGGCGACGCGACCGGTTGCTTCAAGTACTTTTGACATATATAAGATTTGAATGAATACCTAAATATAACTCCGGAAGATTCTAAGAATCCTACGGAAAAAAAGCAAGGGTAAAAATTTACATTTTACAAAGGAAAGGCTGGAAAATTACACACTCTTATCTCCCCTGTATCCCTGGAGATAGTACTTGGCAAACTTCTGACCGTAAATGATAGGAGGGAAGAAGGTTAAACAAGCGGTATTGAACTCGCGCTCCGGAGCGTAAGACATGTGGTGGGAAGTATCGGTATGATCGCTCGCAGCAATACACATACTCGCCATATCCATGACCTGGGTTTCAAATGCAACCTTACTATGCTGAGAGGCATCAAGCTGTTCAAGCTCTTTATCGGTCAATGCATCACTTTCCTCGTGCGGCATTGCCCTTGGCAAAATTGCATACGCCGCATTGCTCATCATACGGTGTGACTCAAATGTCGCCGTGCTCTCAGCTCGTTTTGGCTGACCTCCTTTCTTTGAAATAGTTCTTTTTTCAGTGCTATGGTCAATTTTTACCACGTGAGTACTGTACTCATAAATAACATCAATAAGCGCATCAGTATCTTCTTTCGAAGTTCTAGAAGGAAGAACCATCATGCATCGGACCATATCGCTTGGAACTTTCCCTCGAATATAACTCGAGAGATATGAGTGAAGAGATTTTACGGCAAGTATGTGATTGTCATCAGTATAGAAGAGAATTTTCATGGGGCGAAGAGCACCAAACGCCGTCGGAATATTCATCTCAACTTCCAAAAACTGTTTCTGTTCTACGGGCATCGCCTTGTAATGTTTGTCATTTTTTACAATGACCGCCTCCTCATGATCACTTATATCGCTCTGCGGCCACTCATTGCTGTAAGGGAAAATAACATCATGGTGGGAGCCGCCCCCGTTGCCATTCACGCCTTTGAGTGGAAGACCTGTTTCAGGGTCAATCTCAAGAAGAATCCGGAACGCCTGGGATATTATTTTTTCATCATGAATTTGAAGCCGTTCCCGAAGATGCTGCTCAAGAAGATCGCGCTTCTGATATCGATGCTTGAAGTCAACACTAAAGGAGTGTTCTCGGTAAAGAATGAAACACTCGAGCATTCGGCGAGCCTGAAAACGAACAGCAGTATGGGAAACTTTATCCTGGAAGTCGGGATACTCTGCAAAAAAATTATCAGGATATGCGAACCATCGAGCAAGCTGCTTGATATCACAGCAGGAAATAATAGGCTCAAGAAAATTGAAATCCTGGTGAATAGGATCATCTTTTGAGCGCATCTTAAGGCCATTTTTTAAGGTGTAGGCAATTTGTTTCGCAGCAAATCCGAGTTGACGCGAGATGACTTTTTCCAGCTCTATATCGTCGAGTCCCATCTCCCCCTCAGTCGAGGTATAGCCAAAGAAACTTCGAATGCGCGCATTGAAAAGTGCGGGATCAGCAATGAAGTCAGCCATTTCGGTAAAAGGAGTCATGCTTCGTTCAGGCGCGATAAGATAATTCATGCCCTTTACCTGAAGATCGATAGATCGTGGCTTAACCTTCAGTGAGGCATTGCGGATATCTTTAATTGGCGTCTTGAAGTGGTCACGGAAGAACTCATGAAAATTAAAATCTTCCTGAAAAATACCGGCATCTTCATCATCTTTTCTGACATTCAGCATACCTGGAGCCGTGGATTGAATATCATCGCGAACGTCTTTCTGGATACTGAGAATCTGTCGCATCTCAGAGAGGTAGGTAAAGAGAAGAAGATAGAGATCTTCTAATTGATAGGGTGGATCTTTCCGTTCGGCCAGAAATTCAATAATTGCCCTGAGATTTTTCTTGTTAACAGAAAGAAATCGGCCATTCTGATAGGTGATAACACGCCTGAGAAGAAACGAGAGGACAAAATTATGCGGATTTTCTCGATAGAGTGCCTGATATTTTTCAGAAATAGCCTTCGGAGCTGCCTCGCGAATCTTCTGGATAAGGAGAGTTTTGATCTCTACATCATGCGTAAAGAATCGAGAAAACTCAACACCAGGGAAGTAGTGTCTCTGGCTTTCGACAAACTCAGAAAGAGTGATCAGATCAATTTCTTTGTATTGCTGAAGAAAATTAAAAAGCCTCTGACGGGCTCCCTGATATACGGATAACTCCTGATCTGCCAAATGCTCAGGAGTCCGATTATGTTTGATGGATTCACCAATAAGCTTATTAACGAATCCTTCGACAAGAATATCTGAGAGGTCATACGAAGACCCAGTCTCACCCTGATCATTCGAACGATTCCGCTTGAAGCTCTCAATAAATTCATGGGGCAGCATCTTGAAGTTTCGAAACGCAAACTCGGCAAGATTGGCAACGATCGTACGAAGTGGAGCATCAGAGGCCAGTGCCTGATTTTGCGTCTCAGTCACGATTTTCACATCGCGTTCTTCATCACTCGCTTTTGTGAGGTGAGAGGCAGCAAAGGCAAGGAGTTGATAGGCTTCTGGTTTCATGAAAAAAAGGATGAGCCAGGACTATAACACAATAAAGGATATATGTCTACAATTCAAAGCTAAAATTATCGGATCTACCCCTGCGTCAGCTTCAGAAGCTCCTCAACCGACATGGTTTTTTGCTCCTTAGTGGAGTAGTCACGGACGGCGAGATTCTCTTCAGTTGCTTCCTTCTCACCAACGACAACCATGTACGGGATGCGCATGTGTTCGGCATTTCGGATTTTTTTACCAAGAGTCTCGGCGGCGTTGTCTATCTCTACTCGGACGCCCAGCGTGCGGAGCTGCTCAAGAACCTCATTCGCATACGGAATGAACTGATCACTCACCGGAAGAATGCGAACCTGAACGGGTGCAAGCCATCCAGGGAACGCACCACCGAAGTGCTCAATAATGATACCCATGAATCGTTCGAGCGATCCAAAAATAGCAACGTGCAATACCGCAGGTCGATGAGATTTCCCATCTTCACCGGTGTACGAGAGGTCGAAGTTTTCTGGTTGAGTAAAGTCGAGCTGCACCGTCGTCAGCTGCCACTCTCGTCCAAGTGCATCTTCAATCATGATATCGATTTTTGGTCCGTAGAAAGCGGCTTCTCCTTCCCCAACGAAGTACTCAGCGCCCCATCGCTGCACACCCTCAACGAGATTTTTTTCCGCAAGTTTCCAGAGTGCATCATCACCAAAATACTTTTCTGGCTTTTCCGGATCCCTCACACTCACACGTGCACGGAAGTTTTTGAATCCAAATTTTTCATACACGACTCGGGTGAGTCCAAGGATCATATCAATCTCAGAACCGATCTGATCGTGTCGGACAAAGTGATGCGTATCGTCCTGTGTCACCGCACGAACACGGAACAGACCGTTCACCTCACCACTTTTTTCATTTCGGTAGACTGTCGTATTTTCCGCATAGCGCAAAGGAAATTCACGATATGAGTGCGGCTCCGCTTTATACATTTCGAAGTGATGTGGGCAGTTCATCGCCTTCATCACGAGTTTGTCGCCGCCTTCTTCGACCTCCATGATCGGCATCATCGCATCGTATTTTCCGAGGTGTCCACTCGTCACATACAGCGCATCTTTCGCGATGTGCGGAATGCAGACAAACGAGTACCCACGCTTCTCTTTTTCTTGTGTGATAAACTCCTCAAGGGTGCGCTTCAAACGTGCACCCTTCGGAAGAAACAGCGGTAAACCCGCACCAACAAGCGGAGAAAACGCAAAGAGTCCGAGCTGCTTTCCAAGAATTTTATGATCGCGCTTTTTCGCCTCTTCGATTTTCATCAGATACTCTTTGAGCTCTTCTGGCGTCGCAAAACACACACCGTAAATTCGCTGCATCGATGGATTCGCACTATCACCCTTCCAGTATGCACTCGCAATGCTCGTAAGCTGGAACGCACCGACGCGACCCGTCGTCTCCGTATGATTTCCACGGCAGAGATCGACAAACTTCACCTCACCTTTCTGGTCGACATTCTCATAAAAACTCACCGTCTCGGAGCCCTGCTCGGCAAAATCACTCACCAGTTCAATTTTGAATGGCTGTTCTCCACCGACCATGCCGCCACCTTCTTTCAAAAACCTCTTTGCCTCTTCAATCGTCTTCTCTTGTCGCACAAACGTCTGATTCTGTTTGCCAACGTGCTCCATTCGCTTCTGGATATCTTTCATATCTTCTGGCGTCAGCGTTCGTGGAAGCTGAAAGTCATAGTAAAAGCCATTCTCAATCACTGGTCCTACACCAAGCTTCGCCTCCGGAAACACCTGCAGCACCGCCTGCGCCAACATATGCGCGCACGAGTGTCGCATTCCATAGAGAGGATCCGTCGCTTCTGGTTTTGGTGATCGTGGAGGCATAAAAAGATCGTAATTAGGTCTTTAAAAATTCAAGCCCCCATATTCTAGCGATTTCTCGCCTGAAAGCAAATAGCCGGATTCAGCAGAGAGTCCTATGAAGGGCGCTTCTCCAGCCTTGTTATCTATTTGTCAGGAAAATATCAGAAAAACGTTAAGAATCGGTAAAGTCGGGCTGATACCATGAGGGATATTCTTTATAAAATCCTATGGATAATACTACATTTGAGAGTGAAGACATCTTTAATGAATGGAATGAAGAAAAGAAAAAGCTCCATCGTAATAAGAAATACGAGCTCGTATTTCACGAACGCGAAATATGGTGGTGCTCGCTGGGAAAAAATCTCGGAGATGAACAGGATGGTAAAAATGCATCATTTGAAAGACCTGTAATCGTCATAAAAAAATTCAATTCCAGAATTGCATGGGTTGTACCGATGAGTACTAAGATGAAAAATGGAAAATATTATCACTCAATCTTTCATAACAAGGCTGAAAAATCAGTTATATTATCACAATTACGGCTCACAAGTATAAAACGCTTTAAGAGATTTATTGGGAAAATTACACCATTCCAATATATCACCATCAAGAAGAAAATCAGTAAATTATTATGGTAATAAAAAAAACGGAGTCCCTTTCGGAACTCCTCAGCAGGCCTAGTGGCCATTTAGTAAAAACATTATAGCAAATCATGTCATGCATTTCAATACTTAAAAAATGCCCCGCTTCTTTCGAAGCAGGGTCGCGGGAAAGTCCCGAAGAGTAGTTTCATTATATCAATTTCAACTTAATTCCTCAAACAAAAAAACGAGTCTCTTCAGTTTTATCCTGGAGTCGAAAGGAAATATTTCCTAAAATCATAAGATTTTCTGAAATAGTCTAAGTTATCCGCATTGCTCCGTAGAGTTTGGACAACCTCTCTCGCACCATTCGGCACAACTCTACAATGGAGCTGACCAGGATTATCAGGAGTCAATTCATTGCCGAAACAAAGCAGTTCATGGGCACCCAGTCGGTATTGGGAAACGCTGTCTCCCAAAAAATCGACAAAATCTTTTGTAATAGGATGACCAGCAAACAGGTGTCTAGATATAAAACTAGCCCATGCTCGATGATCATTTTTCAACGGAGGTATCGCACCCGGATCTCTTGTCCTCCCTCCTTGGATGCTCGCCAAAATTATAAGTGAGCATACTATACCAAAAATTTGCCTATTTCAAGCCATTTCATCTGTGCTACACTGAGCGCAACCGACTCCCACCAATGAAACTCTCCTCCCTCCGCCTGGAACACTTTCGTAACTACACCCGCCTGGATTTTCAATTTCCAGATGAGCCAATTGTGGTGCTCTCGGGGGAGAACGCGCAGGGGAAAACCAACTTTCTCGAGGCAATCTACATGATGGCGCTGACCAAGTCGTTTCGGGTGACCGATCGTGAGTTTTTGAAGCAGTTTGACGAGAATTACTATCGAATTGAGGCGAAAGGCTCAAGCGCAGATGACGAGCTGCACCTCGAACTCGCCGAGCTTCATGAGCCAAAAAATATGCGGGTGCTTAAGAAAAATGGCGTCAAAATCTCGGCTCCGAAATTTATTGGCAATCTGAAAGTGGTTCTGTTCCGCCCCGAAGACCTCCAAATGCTCACAGGTGAGCCGGCTGGGCGCCGAAAATACCTCAATACCATCCTGATTCAGACCGTCCCGGGCTACATGAAACAGCTTCAAACCTACCAAAAGCTGCTTTCTCAGCGCAACGCGCTTCTGCTTCAGATGAAGCAGCAAAAAATGTCGTTGTCAGCTTCAGGTTCGCTTCTTGACCTCTTTGACGAGCAACTCGCCGAAGCTGGATCAGCTTTGTTGACTAGTCGCCTGGAGCTGGTGGAATTTTTAAAATCTCAGCTTCAGGAGCCGTATGAAATCGACTATGAAGGCACGGCTTCTCCGGACATGCACGCGTTCCAGGAAGCCCTCATCCAGGCCCGCCCCCGCGACACCCGCTCGACCCATACCTCCGTCGGTCCCCATCGAGACGACCTAAAGCTAAAAATCAACAATCAGCCCATAGAACTCACCGCCTCCCGAGGCGAACTCCGATCAGCCCTCATGGAGCTCAAAAAAGCCGAAATCACCTGGATCACCAGCAAAACCCAGGACACTCCCATCATTCTCCTCGATGATATCTTCTCCGAGCTCGATTCCAGCCGGAAAAACGACCTGTTTGATCTGCTCCATACGACACTTTCGCCTGACGCCCAAATCATCATGACCGTCGCCGACGGCAACCCGCTCCCCACCAGCCTCACCAGCCACCCAAAGCTACGTTCAGCTTCAACGGTGAGAAAAATCCATCAGGGGCAGATCCTCGGGTAACTTGTCCTGTCCATCCCAGCTTCACATTGGCACAAACCTATAAAATATGGTATAATAGAAGGACAGAGCCCACGCCGCAGCAAAGCGAAGGCGCATGTTCCCGCTCCCACCAAACAAAAACAAAACCGCACCCTACATGAGTCTCCAGGTCCTCCAAATTATCGGCAGTATTATTCTCGCCACGATTCCCGCGCTGATCTGGGGCTATATTTTTTACCTGAAAAATCCGTACAAGCGCAGCGTCATTTTTTACGCGTTCTTTCTCGGAGCGACCGCGGTCTTTCCGATTCTTTTTTACAAGTATCTCTGGCAGTTTTTTCCATGGATCAACGCCTTCAAATACACGCAGGGTTACGAGGCAAATGTGTTGGGAATAAGCCACTTTCTCGCGATTCCGATGAGTGTTATTCTCACATTCTCCATTGTAGGAATTATTGAAGAGTTCATGAAGCATATCGCCGTCCGTGCAATGGGAAAAAATGAATTTCAGGATATTGATGATGTAATCGAACTCTCGATTCTCTGTGCGCTTGGCTTCTCGTTCACGGAAAACATCATGTACTTCCACAACATCTGGGTACATCAGGGGGCACAAAATCTGCTCATTCCATTCATTTTCCGCAGCATCTTTTCAACATTCGCGCACGTGCTCTTCTCGGGCGTGATGGGGTATTACTACGGTATTGCGCACTTCGCGACACCAATTCTCCGCCAGCAAAAGCACATCGTTTGGCCACGTCTCATGGAAAAAATCTTTGGTATTGACGACGAACTGATTTATTCCGTTCAAAATCTCACCCAGGGCTTCATTATTGCCGCTGGCCTCCACGCGGTCTTCAACGTCCTTCTTGAGATGAACTGGACCCTCCTAATCATCCCATTCCTGCTTGGTGGTTACACGTATCTCAGCTATCTGTTTGAGAAAAAAGAGAACCATAAGAAATACGGCTACCTGACCAACAGAGAAAAATCAGCAACGGTTCCTGAAACCGTCGAGTCTATTCTCGGCTAGTTTTTTAGAATATATGGCTCTAGACCCTTGCTTGTTCGGCATTTCCATGCTACCGTCGCTGGTACTATGTCCCACGATTTTATTACCGTCAAAGGAGCCCGTCTCCATAATCTCAAGAACATTAACGTTGAGATTCCACGAAATAAGCTTACGGTGATTACCGGCCTTTCAGGCTCAGGAAAGTCATCGCTCGCATTTGATACGATTTATGCTGAGGGTCAGCGCCGCTACGTAGAGTCACTCTCGACCTACGCACGTCAGTTTCTTCAGCTCATGGAAAAACCAGATGTCGACTCGATCGAAGGCCTCTCGCCAGCTATTTCCATCGATCAAAAAACGGCACCTCGTAATCCACGTTCAACGGTCGGTACGGTGACGGAAATTTATGATTACCTCAGACTTTTATTCGCCAAAGTGGGTCATCCTCACTGTCCTGAGTGCGGACGCGAGATTGCCCGTCAGACGACGAGCCAGATTGTGGATGCCGTCGCTGCCATGCCACAAGGAAAAAAGATTCTTATTCTCTGCCCGGTCGTTCGCGATCGAAAAGGTCGTCACGAGAAAGTATTTGAAAAAATTAAAAAAGACGGCTTCGTTCGCGTTCGCGTCGATGGGGAAGTCTACAACGTTCTCGAAGTTCCTGAGCTGGATGAGACAAAGAAGCACTCGATCGATATCGTCATCGACCGTCTCGTCATCAAAAATTTCGGACGTCTCAGTGAAAAACTCAAGTCCGGTGAAGAAATAGAAGTAGCCAATCCAGACCGTTCACGTCTCGCCGACTCAATCGAAATCGCGCTCAAGCACGGCGAAGGTCTCATGATCATTCAGGACAACGACACCAAAAAAGAAGAGGTCTTTTCCGAACGCTTCGCCTGCCCAGAATGCAATATTTCTATTCCAGAAATTTCCCCACGATTCTTCTCATTCAACTCGCCACACGGCGCCTGCCCAACCTGTCATGGTCTGGGAACCAAACTCGAGATCGACCCAACGCTCGTGCTGCCAAACAGAGAGCTCACACTTGCCGAGGGTGCCGTCATGCCGTGGTCGGCGACGACATCCCACCTGACCTGGTACAACCGGATTCTGGAGGCGGTCGCCAAAGTCTACAAGTTTTCGATGAACATGCCGGTAAAAAATCTCAGCGATGAGGTGATGAAGTATGTGCTGTATGGAACAGGGGATCGCAAGTACACCGTGAATATCGGCGCCGGAAAATCATCGCAAGATGAAGATGACGAGGGCGTAAGTGATGGAAAGGGTGAGCCAGCAAGGGGTTTCCGCGGCGAGTATGTCACCACGTTCGAAGGCGTTATTCCAAACCTCGAGCGACGTTACCTCGAGACCGACTCGGATTATGTGAGGAAAAAAATCGAAAGCTTCATGCGAATTCTCGACTGTCCAGGCTGTCACGGTAAGCGTCTGCGACCGGAAGTACTCGCGGTCAAAGTCGGCGAGATGTCGATTATCGATGCAACCGAATTTTCCGTCAGCCGGGCTCGCGAGTTTTTCAGCAGTCTGAAACTCACCGACTCAGAAAAGCACATCAGCAAACTTATCTTCCAGGAAATTAACTCGCGTCTGCAGTTTCTGACCGACGTTGGGCTCTCGTACCTGACGCTCAATCGCGCTGCCAACACGCTCTCCGGAGGTGAGGCACAGCGAATTCGTCTCGCCACGCAGATCGGCTCACGCCTCTCTGGCGTCGTGTACGTCTTGGACGAGCCATCTATTGGCCTTCACCAAAATGACAACGAAAAGCTCATCAAGACGCTCGTGCAGCTCCGCGACCTCGGAAACACCGTGATCGTCGTCGAACATGACAACGATATGATGCTCCAGGCGGACTACCTGCTCGACATCGGTCCGGGTGCCGGCAAGCACGGCGGACGGGTCATCTCCCAGGGAACACCGAAAGAAGTCATGGCCGACCCGAAGTCACTCACCGGAAAATATCTCTCAGGAAAAGAAGAAATCCCTCAGCCAAAAAAACGGCGTACCGGAAATGGAAACTTCCTCGCGGTCGTGGGCGCCACCGAACATAATCTCAAGAAAGTGACCGCAAAATTTCCACTCGGCGTCCTCATCGGCGTGACCGGCGTCTCGGGCTCAGGCAAATCAACACTGATCAACGACATTCTCGTCAAAAAAGTCTCGAAGGAGCTCTACGGCTCACACGAGATGCCAGGCCGACATGAGAAAGTCGAGGGCATTGAACACATCGACAAGATTATCAATATCGACCAGTCTCCGATTGGCCGTACACCGCGAAGTAATCCAGCCACCTATACGGGCGTCTTCACCGACATTCGAGAAATTTTCGCACAGACAAGCGAAGCGCGTATGCGTGGCTACAAGTCCGGACGATTCTCATTTAACGTCAAAGGTGGCCGCTGCGAGGCCTGCTCTGGTGATGGTATCAAGAAAATCGAGATGCACTTTCTCCCAGATGTGTATGTGCCATGCGAGGAGTGTAAAGGTCGCCGCTACAATAATGAAGCGTTGGAAATTCGCTACCGTGGCAAGAATATCGCCGACGTGCTCGACATGACAACGGAAGAAGCGCTCGAGTTCTTTGCCGCCGTCCCATCCATCAAAACAAAAATGCAAACCCTCGTCGACGTGGGTCTCGGCTATCTCCACCTCGGTCAGACCGCCACCACGCTCTCCGGAGGTGAGGCGCAGCGTATTAAACTCGCGACGGAGTTATCGCGCCGTTCAACGGGCAGAACTCTCTATGTATTGGACGAACCAACAACCGGTCTTCACTTCGACGACGTCCGACGCCTCCTCGAAGTCTTGCAGCGTCTCGTCGAAAAGGGCAACACTGTCCTCATCATCTAACACAACCTCGACGTCATCAAGTGCTGCGACCACCTCGTCGACATGGGTCCCGAAGGCGGTGACAAGGGCGGCATCCTCGTGGCTCAAGGCACCCCAGAAGACGTAGTTAAAGTTAAAGAATCCCTCACAGGCATGTGGCTGAAGAAGATTATGCGGTAAGCCACTCAAACTTTAAGTTAGAAAATATTTTACGATCCATACTATAGAGTTATGGACAGCTTTTGAAAAAGTTTTGAACAAGAGTTACACAAGATAAATATAATTAGATGTAAAAGAATATAACATCATTTAATAGAATATAATTAAATATAAATAAACGTAGACATAAATAAATGTAACATAGTGTAAATAAATGTAGAGAAATTAAAATAAGTATTGATAAGTATAATTAACTTTGATAAGTTGTGCCCAACAACGATAAATTACATTAGATGTAATTACCTATCATGACATTATGAAGGGTGTCCTGAAACGGT
>SXGU01265480.1_pt1 | contig 17306 bp, 20 predicted proteins | sample 3174531 | NCBI WGS metagenome assembly SXGU01 (sample SAMN11356863, study PRJNA531348) | freshwater metagenome | isolation source: freshwater sample F1-140 | place: China: Fuxian Lake, Yuxi | collected 2017-12-25 | reverse complement strand
GCGCCTCCATTCTGTGGAAAAGCGCGGATAAATCGCAGTTGGCGGCCGAGGCGATGGGCATTACCTCGGATCGCATTCGCGAACAGGGCTTTCTCGATGAAGTGGTCAGGGAGCCTTTAGGCGGCGGTCATCGGAATTTTAAACTGATTGCGGCGAACTTAAAGGAAACCTTGGTTCGGCATATGAACGATTTGATGCGGCAGCCTATTGAGCAAGTCCTCGAAAATCGCTATCAGCGGATTATGGATTTCGGGGTTTTTGAAGAAGGGGGAAAATAGAGCATAGGCGCAAGGTGCAAGACAAAAGCCGAAAGCTTAAAGGTTTGCCGCTCTATGAGGATTTATGCGGCAGCATTGTCAAGAAACTGGACCCCGAGCGTAAGCGATTAAGGTTTTATGTGGCTTACAGCGGCGGCGTCGATTCTCATGTTTTATTGCATTGTTGCGCATCGATCCCTCAACTCAAAGGTAAACTGACCGCCGTTTATGTGCATCACGGCTTGCAGGCGGAAGCTGAATTTTGGGCCGAACACTGCGAGAAAACGGCGAAAGAGTTGGGGGTCGAGTTTTTAAGCCGACGGGTTAATGCCAAAGCCGGGCCGGGCGAAAGCCCGGAAGAAGCCGCTCGGGATGCCCGATACGCGGCTTTAAAAGCGTTAATCCAGGTTGACGATGTTTTGTTGCTGGCCCAACACCGGGAAGATCAACTGGAAACGATGCTGTTGCAATTGTTTCGCGGCAGCGGCCTGCGCGGGCTTTCCGGGATGCCGGAAAGCGCGGCTTTCGGCTTGGGCGTTATGCTCAGGCCTCTGTTGAATACATCCAAGCAGGCGATTAACGATTACGCCGAAGCGCACTGCTTAAGCTGGGTTGAAGATCCCAGCAACCAAAGCCATGATTACGACCGCAATTTTTTGCGCAATGCGGTGCTGCCCTTATTGAAACAACGCTGGCCGGCCCTCGATAAAACCGTGGCGCGTTCGGCCAAGCATTGTGCGGATGCCCAGGTGCTGGTCGAGCAAGTTGCGGACGAACTCTTTGCCGCCGCCTTTAATCCGGTCGATAAAACCTTGTCTATCCGTCGCTTGACCGAGCATCAACGCCACCCGCAACAGCTTATCATCAGACAATGGTTGCGGCGGATGGGGCTAAAAATGCCGGCGCAGGCTTTCATCGGAAAAATTTTAAACCAAGTGGTTGCCGCAGCCGAGCAGCGCGATCCGGTGTTATCGGGACGGGGTTACAGCATTCGCCGTTATCGGGATAAGCTGTATTGTTTGCCCGACCCGACCGGAACAATTTTGCCGCAAGACTGTGTTTGGCCCGCCGGGCAAATGTCGATCCAACTCGGCGATGGCCGAATATTATCTTGGCTGCCTTCTTCAAAGGGCATAGCGCATCAGCACTGGATAAATGCCAAAGTCGAACTCAGGTTTCGCCGAGGCGGCGAAAAAATCCGTTTGCCGGGGCGCCAAGGTCGTCACTCGTTGAAAAAATTGTTTCAGGAGGCGGCTATTCCGACTTGGGAAAGGGACGCCATGCCTTTGGTTTACCTGAATGACATGCTCGCCGCGGTAGGCGATCTTTGGATCGACGCGGCATTTTATAGCGAAAAATCACACGGCTGCATCGATTTTGAGCTGCAAAGTTATGGATTAAAGCCAAAAGACAATGACGACGAGCGCAGAGTCGATTAAAATGCACAAGTTCGGTAAGGTGGGCGACGCTTTTTTGTCCATCTTTATAAATCTGCAAATGGGGCAAGAAGACACCGCCCGCCTTACGTCTAAAAATCCTACATGACAAAATACATTTTCATTACCGGTGGCGTTGTTTCGTCTCTCGGCAAAGGCATTGCCGCATCTTCGCTGGCCGCTATTCTTGAGTCTCGCGGCCTTAGAGTCACCATGACCAAGCTTGATCCTTACATCAATGTCGATCCGGGCACCATGAGTCCTTTTCAGCATTGCGAGGTGTTTGTGACGGAAGACGGCACCGAAACCGATCTCGATTTAGGTCATTATGAGCGCTTTCTTAAAACCACGATGACCAAAAAGAACAGCTTCTCAACGGGGCAGGTTTACGAAAGCGTGTTGCGCAAAGAGCGTAAAGGCGAATATTTGGGCGCGACGGTTCAAGTCATTCCGCATATTACCGATGAAATTAAGCGCCGTGTTTATGAAAGCGCCGACGATTGCATTGATGCCGTGGGTAGAGTCACCCAGGGCGCGGTCGATGTCGCCTTGATTGAAGTCGGCGGCACGGTAGGCGATATTGAATCCTTGCCTTTTCTGGAAGCGATTCGGCAGATGCGATTTGAATTGGGTTCCGAGCGCTCGTTGTTTATTCATTTGACGCTGGTGCCGTATATTCGTTCCGCCGGTGAGATAAAAACCAAACCGACCCAGCATTCGGTCAAAGAATTGCGCAGCATCGGCATCCAGCCGGATATTTTAATCTGCCGCTCCGAGCAGCCGATACCGCACAGCGAACGCCGCAAAATCGCGTTATTTACCAATGTCGAAGAAAAAGCGGTGATTTCCGCGGTCGATGCCGCTTCAATTTATCAGATTCCGTTGCTGTTGCACGATCAAGGCTTGGACGACATTGTCGTCAGCAAATTGCGTTTGGATGTGCCCGCTGCAAACTTGGCCGAATGGAAAGCGGTTGTTGACGCGTTGGAGCATTCGGTTAACGAAGCAACCATTGCCATCGTCGGTAAATATGTCGACCATTCCGACGCTTATAAGTCATTGAATGAAGCGTTAATTCATGCCGGTATTCGTACCCGCACCAAAGTTAATATCGTTTATATCGATTCGGAAATCATTGAGGATGAGGGCGTCGCCAGACTGAAAAACGTCGATGCGATTTTGGTGCCCGGCGGTTTCGGCGAACGCGGCGTGGAAGTCAAAATTGCCACGGTCAGGTATGCGCGGGAAAATAAAATTCCTTACTTGGGGATTTGCCGGGGCATGCAGGTTGCCGTCATCGAATTTGCCCGCGATGCGGCCGGTTTGGAAGGCGCGCACAGCACTGAATTTTTGCCCAAGTCGCCGCATCCGGTGATCGGCTTGATCACCGAATGGATGGCTGAAAGCGGTCAGTTGGAAATCCGCAGTGAGGAATCCGACTTAGGCGGCTCAATGCGTTTGGGCGGACAGCAATGCCGCTTGCAACAAAATTCTTTGGCCTTTGAGCTGTATCAAAAAGATGTGATTACCGAGCGCCATCGCCATCGTTATGAATTTAACAGCCAGTATCTGGAAAGACTGGAACAGGCCGGTATGCGTTTTTCCGGTAAGTCCATTGACGGCCGATTGGTTGAAGTGATCGAAATCCCGGATCATCCGTGGTTTTTGGCTTGTCAATTTCACCCGGAATTTACTTCGACGCCCCGAAAAGGCCATCCTTTATTTTCCGGCTTTGTGGTCGCGGCTTTTAAACATAAAAAAGGTACAGTGTAATGAAATTATGCAATTTTGAAGTTGGCTTAAACCAGCCGTTTTTTTTGATCGCCGGTCCTTGCGTTATTGAAAGCGAACAACTCGCTTTAGATACCGCAGGTTCTTTAAAAGAACTTGCCACGGCGTTAAACATCCCCTTTATCTATAAATCGTCGTTCGATAAAGCCAATCGTTCGTCGCACGAAAGCTATCGCGGTCCCGGCGTGGAGCAGGGACTCAAAATCCTGGAAAAAGTCAAACAACAAATCGGCGTGCCGGTATTGACTGACGTGCATGAAGATACGCCCTTAGCCGAAGTCGCGGCTGTCGTCGATGTGATGCAGACGCCTGCATTTTTATGCCGGCAAACCAATTTTATTCAGCAAGTCGCCTCGCAAGGCATTCCGGTGAATATTAAAAAAGGCCAGTTTCTGGCGCCTTGGGATATGGTGCATGTCGCCAATAAAGCCAAAGCAACCGGAAATCAGCAGATTATGGTCTGCGAGCGCGGCGTCTCTTTCGGTTATAACAACTTGGTTTCCGACATGCGTTCATTAGCGGTCATGCGCGATACCGATTGCCCCGTAGTTTTCGATGCGACGCATTCGGTGCAATTGCCCGGCGGACAAGGCACGGTATCGGGCGGGCAACGCGAGTTTGTACCGGTGTTGGCTCGAGCCGCTGTTGCGGTCGGCATCGCCGGATTATTTATGGAAACCCACCCGAATCCTGCGGAAGCAAAAAGCGATGGCCCTAACTCCTGGCCTTTGCATAGAATGCGGGAGCTATTGGAAACTTTGGTGATCTTAGATAATGCTGTTAAACGTCAGCCGTTTATCGAAATGACTTTATAAGGATATGGCGCAGATTACCCGGCTGTCGCAACTTGATTTAAGCGCAAGCTATAGCTATGCGGATTATTTGACTTGGCGCTTGAATGAAACGGTGGAATTGATTAAAGGCAGGATTCAGTTACTGTCTCCCGCGCCGAATGTTAAACATCAACGCCTTTCTATTTATTTGAGTAGCCATTTATTTTTTTATTTTGAAAATAAAAGTTGTCAAGTATTCGATGCGCCGTTCGATGTGCGTTTATACGACCGCACTAAATCGTTATTAGCCAATAAAGACATCACTACGGTTGTACAGCCCGATATTTGCGTCATTTGCGATAACAATAAATTAGACGAACAAGGCTGTAACGGCGCGCCGGATTGGATTATTGAAATATTATCCAAAGGCAACTCCAAAAAAGAAGTCAAAATTAAACATGCGCTGTATGCCGAAAGCGGCGTATTTGAATATTGGCTGATTTATCCCTATGAAGAAGTCATTCATCAATTTGTGTTAAACGACGAAACCGGACAATATCGCTTGCACAACAGTTATGCCGGCGATGATATAGCAACGCCGTATTTATTTCCCGATTTAACGATTGATTTATCCACGCTATTTAAAGATGTGTAGTAATTATATTTAACCGAAAGCGTTACGCTTTTATTTTTAACCAACAGAAAAAGAAATCACCATGACCCGAATAGTTGATATTAAAGCAAGAGAAATTTTAGATTCACGCGGTAACCCGACCTTGGAAGCGGATGTGTTTTTGGCGTCCGGCGTGATCGGCAGCGCCATGGTGCCTTCCGGCGCATCGACCGGCGAACGCGAAGCGATAGAACTGCGTGATAACGATAAAGGCCGTTATTTGGGTAAGGGCGTGTTAACCGCCGTCAACAATGTCAATACCGAAATCCGCGAGGCGATTGTCGGTATGGATGCCGATGACCAAGCCGGCATCGATAACAAAATGATCGCGTTGGACGGTACTGAAAACAAGGGCCGTTTAGGCGCTAACGCGATTTTAGCGGTATCGTTGGCGGTGGCTCACGCAGCGGCTAAAGACGCAGGGGTACCTTTATACCGTCACTTGAACACCAGCGGTAAATTCATCATGCCGGTACCGAGGATGAACATCATCAACGGAGGTTCTCATGCCGATAACAGCGTTGACTTGCAAGAGTTCATGATCCTGCCTGTCGGCGCGCCGACGTTCCGTGAAGCGATTCGTTACGGCGCGGAAGTTTTTCATAACCTGAGCAAAGTGTTAAAAGCCAAAGGTTTGGCGACGACTGTCGGTGATGAAGGCGGCTTTGCGCCTAACTTATCGTCTAATGAAGAGGCGATTAGCGTCATTTTAGAAGCCATCGAAAAAGCGGGTTACAAAGCCGGCGTCGATATTTTCTTGGGCATGGACGCGGCCAGCTCCGAATATTACAAAGACGGTCGTTATGAATTATCCGCCGAAGGCAGAAGTTTCGATTCGGTTGAAATGAATGATTTCTTTGTTGAATGGGTCAATAAATATCCGATTATTTCTATCGAAGACGGCCTGGATCAAAATGACTGGACCGGTTGGAAAGATCAAACCGAAAAATTGGGCAACAGAGTGCAATTGGTCGGCGATGACTTATTCGTTACCAACCCCGCTACGTTAAAAGAAGGCATTGAAAAAGGCATAGCCAACTCAATCCTGATTAAAGTCAACCAAATCGGTACTTTAACCGAAACTTTAGATGCGATTAACACCGCGCATGCCGCAGGTTATACCGCCGTGGTATCGCACCGTTCAGGCGAAACCGAAGACACTACCATTGCCGATTTAGCGGTCGCGACCGGCACCGGCCAAATCAAAACCGGTTCTTTAAGCCGTTCGGATCGTGTTGCGAAGTACAATCGCCTGATGAAGATCGAGGAAGAATTAGGTGACTTGGCGGTTTACGCAGGTCGTAGCGCGTTTAAAACGTTGTAAAAAACAGGCAAAAGGTAAAGGGCGAAAGACGAAAGGTGAACACCCTGAGTCTTGCGCCTTTGTCTTTTGCCCTTCGCCTTGCGTCTTGCCCATGAAAATTTTCATTGCCATCATCGTCCTGTTAATTATCCATTTGCAATACCGGATCTGGCTTGGAGACGGCAGTATTGCGCAGATTGATGCCTATCAGCATCGCCTTGATGACCTGAAAGCACAGGTAGAAGAAAAAAGAGAGCGTAATGAAGCGCTTTACGCGGAAGTGCTGGATTTAAGAAAAGGCCAGGAAGCGATTGAAGAGCGGGCTCGGGATGAATTAGGGATGATTAAGGAAGATGAAACTTTCTTTCATGTGCTTGATTGACTATAAATAGCTTTCCAGCCATGTAGGTCGGGTTAGCGTAGCGTAACCCGACATTCTGCGCGAATTTGTCGGGTTACGGCTAACGCCTAACCCGACCTTATATCTTGATTCTGACCTCTCAAAAGGCCAGAATCCCCGATTGATCATCGGGCGAATGGCGAGGAAGTCGTGCCCGACCTTAGGCATAAAGCCTGTTTCGTAGATTGAACTCCTCGCTATTCACACCTGCTATTGTAGTTCGAACGGTATTCTTAGGCTTGAAGCCTGTATTTATAAGGTTGAACATAGCGGTGGTTTCGATTATTAATCATTTTTATTATCTTCAGATTTCGGAGTGTAGCATCTTGTCTCAAATATCCTTTAAAATCACTATGGGTGTTGATATTGCTAAGAAAAAATTCGATGTTGCCAGCTTAATTGAAGGCAAATACAAACATAAAACATTCACTAACGATAAACTTGGATTTATTGCTTTTGTAGCGTGGCTCCTTCCCTTATGTGGTGACGTTAATCCACTGATTTGCATGGAAGCAACCGGAGCTTATAGCCTCCCGCTTGCTGATTTTCTAGCCAAACAAGGTCATTCTGTCAGTTTGGTTAATCCCGCTAAAATTCATGCTTTTGGCAAAAGCGAGTTAAGCCGTGCCAAAACCGACAAAGCCGATGCCAAGCTCATTGCTCGTTACGCTTTAATGATGCAGCCTCCTTTGTGGATACCTGCACCCATCAATATTCGCGAATTACAATCCTTGATACGCCGCGTTGAACACCTTTTGGAGATGATCCAGATGGAACGTAACCGTCAGGAAACCGCCGAAGACAATGTTGTTGGCTCCATCAATACGGTTCTAGCAACGTTAGAAGCAGAACTTAAAGCGACACGTAAAGCTATCCATGATCACATTAATGCCGACCCAGACCTCAAGCAACGTGGTGATTTACTTGATTCAATTCCTGGCATTGGCGATGCCGCTATTGCTTATTTACTCATCGCATTGAGCGCTCATCACAATTTTAACCATGCTAAGCAAGTCGTTGCTTTTGCAGGACTGGCTCCTGCGCCACGCGAGTCTGGGCAATGGCGAGGCAATACACATATTGCCAAAAATGGTGACTCAGCCTTGCGTAAAGCCTTGTATATGCCCGCACTTGTAGCTTGGCGGTATAATCCTTTAATACGTGTTTTTTGTGAAAGACTCAAAGCAAACGGTAAGAATGGTAAAGCGGTTGCTTGTGCCGCGATGCGCAAACTTATTCATATTGCATTTGGCGTCCTTAAGTCTGGCAAACCCTTTGACCCAAATTATGCCGTTTAATTATCGCTTGTTTTTTGGGCGGCAAGACGGTATCTACGATACTGCGAACTAATGCGGTCATAGTCATCATATTGAATCAATTAAGAGGCATTATGAAAACATTTAATATTGCGCAAGCAAAACATTACTTAGACACTTCAATGACGCAATCGCTGCACGAGCCCATTACCGTGACCGATCAGCAAAAAGAAATTGCCGTAATTTTATCGCCTGAAGACTTTTACCAATTACTAAAAGCCGCCAAACAATCAATCAACGGCTTAAAACCCAAAACCTTAGTTGATTTTTTAGGCGCGGGCAAAGCATTTAGTCGCTTTGCTTCAATAGAAGAAATTGATGCTTTTGTAGAGGGCAATCGAGAGCTTTGGGACAACTGATTTTATGCAGCGGTTGATAGGCAAACGTGTTTATTTTGATGTTAATGTATTTATTTATGCGTTAGAACCAACTCAAGACATGCAGGCTTATTTTGCAACTGTTGCAAAGTTATTTGAAATGACGGTCGCAAAGCAATTTTTCGCTATGACCAGCGAACTAACTTTGGCGGAAGCTTTAGTTGGTGCATACAAGAACAATCAGTCACTAGTCACTTTATACGAAGAAATGATTAGCGATAGAGTCGATCTTTCCGTGTATTCAATCGACAGACGAGTTTTAATGACCGCAGCTTTGCTTCGTTCTAATCAAAAAACCGCCTTAGCCGATGCTATCCATGTTGCAACGGCGTTAAATGTTAAATAATGATGCTGATTTTTTTATTACTCAAGATAAACGATTACAAACATCAGAGGGTCTGCAAAAGCTCACCTTGGATTTATTGCTTGCAGGACAATACCCAACTTAACAGAAGACTTTAAGTATATTTAAAGACCGCTTTATCAACATAATTAGAGGGCGGTAATGAAAATGCATACACCTTTTGCCCTTCAACTTTTTTACCAATGACCCACTCACTAAAATTCTGGGCTATCGTCCCCGCCGCCGGTGTCGGCAAACGTATGCAGGCCGATCGGCCTAAACAATACCTGGAACTGGCCGGAAAAACCGTCATCGAGCATACCTTGTTGCGTTTATTGCAGGCCGATGTTTTTACCGCGATTGCCGTTGCGGTTTCCGAAGAAGATCCTTATTGGCCCGATTTAACCGTATCGCAGCATAATAAGATTATCACCGCCCCCGGCGGCAAGGAACGGGCGGATTCCGTACTTTCCGGGTTAAAGACAATTAGGGCGCAAGCCTCCGATAACGACTGGGTGTTGGTGCATGACGCGGCCAGACCCTGCATTACCGCGGCAGATATTCATCATCTTATTAACTCGCTGGTTAACGATGATGTAGGCGGAATTTTAGCTTTAGCTTCGCCTGACACTTTAAAGCAGGTACAAGGTAACGGCATTACCGGAACGTTGGATAGAAGCCATATCTGGCGAGCACTAACGCCGCAGATGTTTCGTTACGGCATGTTAAAGACCGCCTTGGAACAGAGCCAAGGCAACCCGGCCATCACCGACGACGCCAGCGCCTTGGAATTGCAAGGCTTGCAGCCGAAAATCGTCGAAGGCCGTCCCGACAATATCAAAATTACCCGTCCGGAAGACCTGGCATTAGCACAATTTTATATGGAACAACAATGATTAGAGTAGGGCAAGGTTACGATGTACATCGCTTCAAAGACGGCGGCGAGGTAATACTCGGCGGCGTGAAAATACCTTACGAACAAGGTCTGGAAGCGCATTCCGATGGCGATGTAGTGTTGCATGCTTTATGCGATGCGCTGTTGGGTGCCGTGGCCTTGGGCGACATCGGCAAACATTTTCCCGATACCGATCCCGAATTTAAAGGCGCCGACAGCCGGGTTTTGTTGCGCCATGTTTACAAAATTGTCCAGGAAAAAGGCTATAAGCTGGTCAACGCGGACATCACGATTATTGCCCAAGCGCCGAAAATGTCGCCGCATACGGCCGCGATGTGCCGCAATATCGCCGATGATTTGCAGGCGGATGTCGATTGCATCAATGTCAAAGCAACGACTACCGAAAAACTGGGCTTTGAAGGACGCAAAGAAGGTATTGCAGTGCAGGCAATCGTCTTGGTTGAAAAATAAATCCGCTTCAGTCATGCTTTAAAGTTCTACGAAGCGAACAGATTCACCAGCGTAGGCTGAAAATAAAGCTATCTAAGCGCGATATAGTTTTTTGTCATCATTTTTGATTTTATTGGAAACGCTATGAATTGGCAGAAGTTATCCAGCACGTCACATTATAAAACCGCGATGGCAGTAAAAAACGAAATAGCCGGCGGCAACTTAGCTGAGGCCTTTATCGGCATAGAGGAGTTAATCCTAGCCTTGTCCCGTTCAGAAAAACGCGCTCTCAAAAGCCAACTGATTAGGCTGATGTTGCATATTATCAAGTGGCAATCGCAACCTGAAAGGCGTTCTTTAAGCTGGATTGCCAGTATCAAGGACGCTCGCGAGGAAATCGCCGATATTCAGGAAGAAACACCCAGCTTGAATAACAACGTTATTGAGGAGTTGTGGGATAAAGTATTTATCATCGCTAAACGCGATGCTCAGGCGGAAATGGGCAAAAAATCTGCGGTGATGGCCTTATCGTGGCAAGCCGTATTTGAAGATGATTATGAGCTGACTGACGACGAGCTATTTTGACGCAAATTGGAACGAGCCATTCCGCGTCGTCCTGATTGATGCGGTTCACTGCGTTCACCACATCCTACGTTGCTTTATAGGTGTAGGCCGAACCGGCTTATTCCGGCCTACACGACTGGAAACACAGAGGAAAACAAATGATAAATTCAGAAAATATCTTGGCGCAGTTGCAAATTTCTAAGGAAAGTTTGCTGAATGAAGTTTCTTTGCTACTGGGCAAACAACAGCTTGCCGAATACCGCATGGATAAAGAATATTTTGAGAAAAAATATCAACAAACCTTTGCAGAATTTAATGAAGTTTTCCAAACGCAAACGGCAAGCTATGAGCTGGAAAACGACTGGCTCAGTTGGAAATTTGCCGTGGAAAGTTTGGCTTACTGGCAAAAGCTGGTGAGTTAATCATGTTCTTAGATGTTTTAGCGCAGTATCCGGATATTATTTCGAGCTACGAGGTTTTACAATTTAGAATGGTCGGCGCATCGTATCAATTCATTGTCAAAGTGTGCTTGACTAACCAAACCGAATTACATGTTAAAGATTACCTCTTTTTGGACGGCATCAGAAAATATTCCTACCATTGGCAGGATGCTGACGGAAACTGCATTGTCCGCTGGGATAACGCTCCGCATCACCAAGCCATAACAACTTTTTCCTTTTCACAAACATATAGGTGAGCAGGAAACCATAACCGAATCACCGCCTATGAAACTCAATGCTGTGCTGGATAGCATTAGCAAGTCGATTAAATATAATAATTAGAAATAACCGGGCTTATTCCGGCCCTGTTCAACAACATGCCGATTTATTTCATCTGTTATCGTGGATAAATCGCCTTTTTAAAGCTAATCGTATAGGTCGTAATTTTTAAGAGATATGAATAAACAAAGAAAAGCAGTAGCGTTAATTTCCGGCGGGTTGGATTCAATGCTGGCGGCGAAAACCATCATGGAGCAAGGCGTTCATGTCGAAGGCATCAACTTTTTTACCGGTTTTTGCGTCGAAGGCCATACCCATGCGATCCGGGCTAATGATAAAGCCAAGCCTAAGCGCAATAACTCGTTATGGGTTGCCGAACAGTTAGGCATCAAGCTGCATATTGTCGATGTGATCGAAGAGTACAAAGATGTGCTGATTAACCCCAAACACGGCTACGGCGCCAACATGAATCCTTGCCTGGATTGCAAGATTTTCATGGTCAACAAGGCCAAGCAATGGCTGGTCGAAAACGATTTCGACTTCATCATTACCGGTGAAGTGATCGGCCAGCGGCCGATGTCGCAACGCAAAGATACGATGCCGATTATATCCAGGGAATCAGGTGCCGATGATCGCTTACTGCGGCCTTTATGCGCGAAGAACTTGCCCGCTACGCTGCCGGAACGCGAAGGCTGGATCGACCGGGAAAAACTGCACGATTTTACCGGACGTTCGCGCAAGCCGCAGATGGCGATGGCCGAACAATTCGGTTTTGATGACTATGCCCAGCCTGCGGGCGGTTGCTGTTTTTTGACCGATGCCAGCTATTCGTCCAAATTGGTCGATCTTTGGAAAGCGCGCGACGGCGATAAGCAATATGATTTGGACGATGTGATGCTGCTGAAAGTCGGCAGGCACATCCGGCCGGGGCAAAATTTTAAAGTGATTGTTGCGCGGGAAGAAGGCGAAGGCCGTTTCATGCAGGGTTACAAAAAAGAATTTATTACCATGTATTGCGCCAGCCATGCCGGTCCGTTGGTGTTGGTGGACGGCTCGCCTTCCGCTGAAGATTTATTCCTGGCGGCGCGGATTACCGCCCGCTACGGCCAAGGTCGCACGGCCGAACAAGTCGACGTGAACATTGCCGATAAAGACGGTTCCGAACGGATGATTCAAGTCAAACCGTTCGGCTCCGATGAAATTCCACAACACTGGTATATATGAATAGAGAAATACTTAATGCCCGCCGCTTGCTATGCCCGCTGCCGGTCATTCGTACCCAGGATAAAGTCAAACAGCTTAAAGCGGGCGATCAATTGGAAGTGATCTGCACCGATCCGGGCGTGATGCAGGACATCCCCGCGTGGTGCCGGATCAATGGGCATAAGGTCTTGGAAACGATTTCGGGCGATCATGAGTACACCATTATTCTGGAAGTCGGTGATTAGTGGCTGAGCTTTGGGATAGTGCAAAAATGGATAAATTAAAAGCCAGGGCCAGTTATGTCGGCGCGGCGATTAATGTTTTGCAGACGCTGATCAAAATCGGTTTCGGTATTCTCGGACAGTCGGCGGCGCTGATAGCGGACGGCATTCATTCGTTGTCGGATTTGCTCAGCGATTTATTGGTGATTATTGCGGTTAAATTAGGCAGCCGCGAGGCCGATCTTGATCATCCCTACGGTCATCGCCGTTTCGAAACCATCGCGACGGTTATTTTGGGAACCAGTTTAATCGCTGTCGGCGGCGCTATCGCTTGGTCGGTCATGGAACGTATGGCCAATCCCGAACATCTGCCGGTGCCCAACGTGTTGTCGTTGGGCGTGGCGACGCTGTCCATTCTGATTAACGAATGGCTCTACCACTACACCAAGCGCATCGCCAAAACCACCCGTTCCAAATTGTTGCTGGCGAATGCTTGGCATCAGCGTAGCGATGCGATTTCATCGTTGGTGGTGTTGGTCGGCATCGGCGCGGTGATGATGGGTTATCCCTTAGCCGACGGCGTGGCCGCCATTGTCGTCGCATTAATGGTGGCAAAAATCGGTTTGAATCTGGTGTTCGAAAGCATCAAGGAGCTGGTCGATACGTCATTGCCACCCGCCTTGGTCGCCGAAATCAGGACCGCGATTCATGCCATTGACGGGGTCGAAGGCATTCATTTATTGCGCACCCGGCAAATGGGCGAAGATGCGCTGATCGATGCGCATATCGTCGTCGATCCCCGTATTACCGTTTCCGAAGGGCATATGATCGGCGACATTGTCAGGAATGATTTGATCAAACGTTTCGACGACGTGATGGATGTGCTGGTGCATGTCGATCCCGAAGACGACCAAAGCTTGCTGGACTGTTCCAGGCCGCTGTCTCGCGGAGAGGTGAAAAAATTACTGGATCGTTATCTGGCGGATTTTAAGTTGGCGATAGAGGATTTCAGGATTCATTACCTGGACGGCCAGATTGAAGTGGAAGTGATTCTGCCTTTTGCGCTGAGTCAACAGCCGCAGCAGTTGGAGAAGATTAAAACACAATGCAAGCTGATGTGTGGCAAGGTTAAAAAGATCGATAATGTATTTGTGTTTTTTAAAGTCTGAGTTGCGTTCTGTTTTCAGGCATAAGTATCTACACAAGTACCGGCTCCTTCTCCCTTGAGGGAGAAGGTTGGGATGAGGGGGATATAAATAGTTGTTTTTATTCTCCTCACCCCAACCCTCTCCAGCAGGAGAGGGAGCTAGGCCGCTTTGTAACTCATTGTATTTGTAATGCAAAAAAGTTATGTAGATACTTATGGTTTTCAGGAGAGGGGATAAGAATGCGCTTAACGATGTTCGAAATAACAAGCATACGACGAAATGCTGCAAACATATTCGGCGATGCGGTAAGGGTTTATCTTTTCGGCAGTCGGGTGGACGATGCTAAAAAAGGCGGGGATATCGATTTATATGTCGTCCCCGAACATAAAGAGTATTTACTTGAGAAAAAAATTAAGTTTTTAAATGCATTAAATAGTGCTTTAGGCGAACAAAAAATAGATGTCGTTATCGCCAAAGACCCAAGCAGAGCGATAGAAAAGCAAGCGATTGCAACAGGAATAGAGTTGAATTTAAATAACTTAAAACTCGAAAAGATTTTCCATGAATGCACCAAGCATCTGCAAAGAATCAACGAAGCGCATAGCGATATGTCGGCTTTTATGCCGCTGACTGCGACGCACTATGAAAATTTATCTAAAGATGAGGTGCAAGCGATAGATCAGTATTTATTTAGATTTTCCAAGCTTCAAGACAGTATGGGAGAAAAGCTGTTTAGGCTGGTTGTGGCTAGATTTGAAGAGAATGCCGATAAGTTATCGTTTTTGGATATTATTAAAAAAACCGAAAAATACCTGGAGATGGACATTGCCAATGAATGGCTTGATTTAAGAAATATAAGAAACCATTTAGCTCATGAATATGAAGATGACGCCATTGGCATGGCTAACAGCATTAATTTAATTTACGCAAAAAAAGAAGTCATTGAAGGCCTTTATTTAACGATAAAAGCCAAGTGTGATATACCCGCTCAATTTAACGAGGCTTAATTTATGGCAGTAGGTCAGTGCAATTTTCCGATCATGCATGAAGTTCCCGGCATAACGCTGGGTACCGCAAACGCAGGCATCAAGCAAACCGTCAGGGACGATATTCTGGTGATCCAAATGGCCGAGCATTCGACCTGTGCGGCGGTTTTTACCCAAAACGCCTTTTGCGCCGCGCCCGTGCATGTCGCAAAAAACAACCTGAGCCATGCACCGCGCTGGTTGTTGATTAATTCGGGTAATGCCAATGCCGGTACCGGAGAGCAGGGTATGCGCGATGCTTTGGCGACTTGCGCCGATCTGGCCGAAGTAGTCGGTGGCGATGCAACGCAAGTGCTGCCTTTTTCTACCGGTGTTATCGGCCAAGCGCTGCCGGTCAATAAAATCAAAGCGAGCTTACGGGAAGCGGTAAGTACTCTGAATATCGCCAATTGGGATAAGGCCGCCCAAGCGATCATGACCACCGATACTTTCGCTAAAGGCGTGTCCAAGGTTATCGAGATTGAAGGTCAAACCATTACTATCAACGGCATTGCCAAAGGCGCGGGCATGATTCAGCCGAACATGGCGACGATGCTGGGCTTTATCGCCACCGATGCGAAGATCGATCAAGCCTTGTTGCAAGAATGTCTGGCTGTGGCCGTTGAGCAGTCATTTAACCGGATCACTGTCGATGGCGACACCTCGACCAATGACGCTTGCGTAGTGATGGCCAGCGGCTGCTCGCCAGCTCCGGAAATCAAACAGGACAGCGAAAACTATAAGATTTTTGCCGATGCGCTAATGACCGTTTGCAAACAATTGGCGGAAGCCATCGTCAGGGACGGGGAGGGCGCAACTAAGTTAATGCGCATCGTGGTCGAGCAGGCCTTGAATGATGAAGAAGCGGTGCGTGTCGGTAAAACGATTGCTCATTCACCTCTAGTGAAAACCGCTTTTTTTGCCAGTGATCCAAACTGGGGACGGATATTGGCCGCAGTTGGTCGCGCCGGCGTCGAAGATATGGTGTTGGAACACGTGCAGTTGTACTTGGACGATGTGTGTATCGTCAGGAACGGCGGTAGAGCGGATGATTACACCGAGGAAGCCGGACAGCGGGTGATGAATCAGGAAGAGATTACCGTGACCGTCAAGCTGGGCCGCGGCGACGCAATGCAGGAAGTTTTAACCTGCGATTTGTCTTATGACTACGTAAAAATCAATGCCGAATATCGGACTTAAAATAAAAGAAAAGCTTCAGATTAAAGCCCAAGACTGCATTCCCACTCTCCGGCGTGGGAATGCAGTCTTGGGCGCTCCAGCGTCCACTAGCTCATGAAACCACTCCAAGTCGCCGTAGGCGTCGTCAAAAATTCGCAAGGAAACATTCTGATTTCCCTTCGCCATGCCGGATTACATCAAGGCGGTTTCTGGGAATTCCCCGGCGGTAAAATCGAACCGTCAGAAACAGCGGAATTCGCGTTGGCCCGTGAACTCAAAGAAGAACTCAACATCACGGTGATAAAGGCAAGTCCGTTGATTACCGTCAACTATCGCTATCCAGACCGGTTCGTACAACTCAAGGTCTTCTTAGTCGATCAATTTTCAGGCGAAGCCGCAAGCTGCGAAGGCCAGCCGTTTAAATGGGTGGCTCCTGCTGAATTGGATCATTATGAATTTCCCGCCGCCAATCGGCCGATCATTACCGCCGCCCGATTGCCGCCTTATTATGCGATTTTGGATGATGCGGATGAGGCTTTGTTAGTGCCGAATCTGCAAAAAATATTGAACAAAGGCATCAAACTGATCCAGGCCAGATTGAAAACCTTGTCTTCCGCAGCTGTTGCCAACTTTATTGAACAGGCTTATCCCCTATGCAAACAGCAACAAGCCGTGTTGTTAATGAATTCGGCTGTTGATTATTTAGCCGAAGTGGATGGTATCCATCTGACCAGCCATGACCTAATGGCGTTGACCCAGCGTCCTGAGAATAGCCGATGGGTAGCCGCGTCTTGTCATAACCTTGAACAACTGCAACACGCGCAAAACATTGGTGTGGATTTTGCCGTTTTAGCCCCGGTATCGGCGACTTCAACCCATCCGGGCGCGGCAGTGCTGGGCTGGGAGCAATTTACCGAACTGGTTGCCAAGGTCAACCTGCCGGTTTACGCCTTGGGCGGTATGACCGAGGCCGGCTTGACTACAGCGCAACAAAACGGGGGCCAAGGGATAGCGGCCATCAGGGCTTTTTTGGAGTGACTGGAAATAGTATAGAGTCCAGAGCGAATAAAGCGACATCGTTCCCACGCCGGAGCGCTCATCTTTATACACAAGTGTCAAAATGCCTTTTTTGCAACCTGGAGGGTTGCCAGCTATTAGCCGGGGGTTGAGCGTAGCGACACCCCCGGTCAATACGAAAAAAAACCACGACCCTGGAAGGGTCGCAGTCGCAGT
>SXGU01181097.1_pt1 | contig 17313 bp, 21 predicted proteins | sample 3174531 | NCBI WGS metagenome assembly SXGU01 (sample SAMN11356863, study PRJNA531348) | freshwater metagenome | isolation source: freshwater sample F1-140 | place: China: Fuxian Lake, Yuxi | collected 2017-12-25 | reverse complement strand
CGGGCAGGTCATACCGAGGCCGGTTGCGATCTGGCCCGTCTGGCCGGACTGGAAGCGGCGGCCGTGATTGTGGAAATACTGAACGACGACGGTTCCATGGCCCGTCGCCCTGATCTGGAGGCCTTTGCTACCCGTTACGGACTCAAAATCGGCACCATCGCCGACCTCATCCAGTACCGTATCCAGCATGAAACCACGGTGGAACGGGTCTGCGAGTGTGATTTTCCCACTGAATTTGGCCATTTCAGGCTGTATGCCTACCATGACCAGATTGACAACCGCCTGCATCTGGCCCTGACCCTGGGACAGGTCGCCGGTGATGAACCCGTACTGGTACGGGTACACGCCCGCAACATGCTAAGGGATTTGTTCAGTTCCTGCCGCCAGGATGGCGGCATGCGCCTCAGGGATGCGATGCAGCGCATTGCCGGGGAAGGTCGGGGGGCACTGGTGGTCATCCGCCGGGAGGAAGACGACCGCTCACTGGTGGAACGCATCCATCAGTATCAAATGGAAGATCACGGCGTGGAAATCCAGGCAACCCGCGATGACGCCAATCCGGATTGGCGTACCACCGGTACCGGTGCCCAGATACTGGCCGATCTCGGCATACGCAAACTCCGGGTACTCGGAACCGGTACCCAGAAGAAATACCTGGGTCTCTCCGGTTACAATCTTGAAATCGTCGAACACCTGACCGTCGATTGACCGGAGGGGGCACATTCGGGTTTGGTGTTCCGGAACGGACGGGCGATGCTGGCGCAAGGTGCGCCGCAACATTTTTTCAAACAACCCAAGATAGCAGCAACGCTGGAGGTTGCGGGAACAGGGTGACGCAATGCGTCACGGGCTATCCCTCCCTGTCCTGAAAGACAGGGTTTCCCGCGCAAATTTAGATGAAAAACATCAAAACCATTGAGGGACGCCTGATCGTTGAGGGCAGTCGCTTCTGTATCGTCGCGTCACGTTTCAACAGTTTTATCGTCGATCACCTGATTGAAGGTGCCACCGATGCCTTGCTGCGCCACGGCGCAAGCGCGGACGCCATTACCCTGATCCGGGTACCCGGTGCCTGGGAATTACCGTTGGTAGTGCAAAAAGTGGCGGCCAGCGGTGAACATGATGCCATCATCACGCTCGGAGCCGTCATCCGGGGTTCCACACCGCACTTTGACTACGTTGCCGGCGAATGCGTCAAGGGCATAAGCAGCGTGTCCATGCAGTACCGGCTTCCGGTCGCCTTCGGGGTATTGACGGTCGACACCATCGAACAGGCCATAGAGCGGGCCGGCACCAAGGCTGGCAACAAGGGAGCCGAGGCCGCCCTGTCTGCCATTGAGATGGTCAATGTGCTGAGTCAACTGGCATGAGTTTCGCCCAGGGACGCATGCTGGCCCGACGGGCCGCCCTTCAGGCCCTGTACCAGTGGCAGATGACCCGTGACAATCTGTCGGAAATCGAACGGCAGTTTATGGAGGAGCGCGTCATGGAACGGGTTGATCTGGACTATTTTCGCGAGCTGTTGCACCGGATTCCCGCCGAACTGGATCGCATTGATGCGATTTTGCTGGAATTTGCCGAACGCAAGCAATTAAGCGAGATTGATCCGGTCGAGCGGGCCATTGCCCGCATCAGCACTTACGAGTTGCTGTACAAACCGGAGATTCCCTACCGGGTGGTCATCAATGAGGGCATCAATCTCAGCAAGACATTTGGTGCGGCAGAGAGTCATAAATATGTCAACAGCCTGCTTGACCGGATTGCCCGCAAGACCCGTGTTGTCGAAACTCAGTGACCCGCGTATCTGGGCCTTCGCGCTGGCGGGCCTGTTTCACGGGCTGATTCTGACAACCCTGGTAAACCCGCTGCCCCCGCCGGTGCGGGCCAGACCGCATACCCTGGAGGTGCAACTGGCGGTCATGCCGTCTGCGCCACCGGTTGCTGCAGTTGCAGCACCGGTTCAGCCACAGGCGGTGGCCCGCCCGGAAGCACCCGACCCCGCCCCGCCGCCGGTTATGCAGCCGATGCGGCGGGTTCGGCCTGAGCCGGTGGCAGCGGTTCGTCACCCGGCAGAAAAACCGGCACCGAAAAAACCGACCCCTGCCCTGATGCCGCTGCCCGCCCCCGTCGCGCCTGCGCCGGTCAGGCGGCTGGATGCCGGTTTGCTGGGTCAACAGATCGCTGAATTGTCCGAGGCCTTCAACCGTGGCAACCTGAATCGGGTGGCAGCCCGCAAGGCAACGGCCATTGAGTCACTCAGCGTACCGAAATACAAGACGGCCGCCTACGAACAGGCCTGGCAAAGCAAGGTTGAACGGGTCGGCAACCTCAATTATCCGGAGGTGGCCCGTAAGAACAGGCTGTCAGGCACCCTGAAGCTGAGCGTCAGCCTCAGGGCCGATGGCTCCATAGAGACCATCAACATTCGCCAGTCGTCCGGTCATCCGGAACTCGACGAAGCAGCGGCCCGTATCGTTCGCCTGGCTGCCCCCTATGCCCGTTTTCCCGACGAATTCAGGGCTCAAACCGACCTTCTGGTCATCACCCGCACCTGGCGGTTTTTGGACGATTTCAGGCTACAGGCCATTCCCTGATTTTCTTTATGGTGAACCCTTAGGACATGATCGAACAGCTAGACAATTTTACCAATCAGTTTTTGATAGCCATGCCGGGACTGAACGACCCTGCCTTTGCCCGTACGGTAACCTACGTCTGTCAGCACACGGCAGAAGGAGCCCTCGGCATTATCGTCAACCGGCCCTCCGACATGACCCTGGGTGACATCATGCTGCAAATGAGCATTGAGGTGACCGATCCCGCCATCCATGCCATTCCGGTGTATCACGGCGGGCCGGTTCATCCCGAGCGGGGATTTGTCCTGCATGAGCCGCTCGGACACTGGGATTCGACCATGAATATTTCACCGGAAGTGGCCTTGACCACCTCCCGCGACATTCTCGAAGCCCTGAGTGTGGGAGAAGGCCCGCAGCGGGTGTTGATCGCCCTGGGCTATGCCGGCTGGGCACAGGGGCAACTGGAACGCGAGATGGCAGAAAACGCCTGGCTGAATACACCGGCCTCGTCCACGGTGCTGTTTGATCGACCCTCGACCCAACGCTGGAAGGCGGCAGCCGGACTGCTTGGGGTAAACATAGGCCTGCTGACCCTGCAGGCAGGACATGCCTGACATGACAGAACACGGCAACAACACCTACCTTGGTTTTGATTATGGCGAAAGGAACATCGGCGTAGCGGTAGGCCAGCGCATTACCGGTACCGCCACTGAACTGGAAACCATCCGGGTCACCAGCGGAGCCGCCCTGTGGGGGGCCGTCATCCGTTTGACCGAAACCTGGAAGCCGGCGGCCTTCGTGGTCGGCATGCCATACCATCCGGATGGCGAGGAAAATCCCATCGTACAACCCATCAGAGCCTTTTGTGCCGAGCTGGAGCAACGCTTCCAGCGACCGGTCTACACCATGAACGAAACCCTGTCGACCCGCGAATCACGCACCATTTTTTACGCGCAGCGGCAACCCCTGCGACAAAATCAACGCCCCAGCCAGCGTGCTACCCAGTTTACCGACGTCAAGGACCAGATGGCGGCGAAACTGATCCTGCAAACCTGGCTGACCCACACGCCGGAGCGCAATGCCGATGTTGTCTGAAACCTGCCTTGATCCTGATCGGTTGCTGGATCGGCTGGAAGCCGACCTGAGGGACACCCTGCGTGAGCGTGGTCTGGACGATCCGGCCATGATCGGCATCCATACCGGTGGCGGCTGGATTGCACAGCGATTACACCAGCGACTGGGGTTGACCGACCCGCTCGGGCTGCTCGACATTTCCTTCTACCGGGATGATTTTTCCCAGATCGGCATGCACCCCGAAGTCAAACCCAGCCACCTGCCGTTTCGGGTAGAAGGCCGCAACATTGTGCTGATCGACGATGTGATTCACACCGGTCGCACCATCCGGGCCGCCCTCAATGAAATTTTCGACTACGGTCGCCCGGCCCACATCATACTGGGTGTTCTGATCGACCGGGATGGTCGCCAGATTCCGCTGCAACCCGATTGCCGGGGCGGACAACTCACACCGGGCACGGGGCAGCGGGTCAATCTGGGCGGCCCCGATCCCCTCACCCTGACCCTGACCGGCATCCCTCCATCCTCATGATTCACCCCCCTGCCCTCCCCCACGGCCTGCAACTCACGGCCGACGGTCGACTCCGGCATTTTCTGACGGTGGAAGGCCTGAGCCGGGAACTGCTGACCCGGATCATGGACACCGCCGAATCTTTCGCCAGCGTCACCGAGCAGTCGGTTAAAAAGGTGCCCCTGCTGCGCGGCAAAACCGTCGTCAACCTGTTTTTTGAAACCAGCACCCGCACCCGAACCACCTTTGAACTGGCCGCCAAGCGATTGTCAGCCGACGTCCTCAACATCAATGTGGCCACCTCGGCTACCAGCAAGGGCGAAAGTCTGCTGGACACCATCCGTAATCTGGAAGCCATGCACGTCGACATGTTTGTCGTGCGTCATGACGAAAGCGGGGCTGCCCATTTCATTGCCCGCCAGGTGGCTCCCCATATCAGCGTCATCAATGCCGGTGACGGCTGGCATGCCCATCCCACCCAGGCCATGCTGGACATGTTTACCATTCGCCGCCTCAAGCAACGGTTTGAAGGGCTCAAGGTCGCCATCGTGGGAGACATCTTTCACTCGCGGGTCGCCCGTTCCGATATTCATGCCCTGCGGATACTGGGTGTCAGGGACATCCGGGTAGTGGCACCCCGCACCCTGCTGCCGACCGACATCGCAACACTCGGCGTAACCCCGTACTGTGATCTGGATGAGGGCATCCGTGACACCGACGTCATCATCATGCTGCGGTTACAAAAGGAGCGGATGAGTGGCGCGTTCATTCCCAGCCTGCACGAGTATTTCAGCCGTTTCGGTCTTACCGACAGTCGTCTGGTGCATGCCCGGCCCGATGTCATCATCATGCATCCGGGGCCCATCAATCGGGGAGTTGAAATTGATTCCGCCGTGGCCGATGGCTCCCGCTCGGTGATCCTGCAACAGGTCAGCCACGGCATTGCCGTCCGCATGGCCGTCATGTCCATGGCAATGCAACCCGCCATCACCCCGGAGAAAACAACATGAGTACCCCGAAGGAGCGTGTCATCATTCGGGGCGGGCGGGTCATTGATCCGGCCAACGCCGTGGATGACACCCTGAATGTCTGCCTGGCCGGTGGCCGGGTCGTTTCGGTTGGACACTGTCCGGACGGGTTTCAGGCCGACCTTGAACTGGATGCGACCGGGCTGGTGGTCTGTCCCGGTTTGATTGATCTTGCGGCCCGACCGGGAGAACCGGGCCTGGAACACAAGGCGACCATTGCCAGCGAAACCCGGGCTGCCGCCGCCGCCGGCATCACCACCCTGTGCTGTATGCCCGATACCCGGCCAACCCTGGACACTGCCGCCGTGGTCAATCTGGTGAAAGAGCGGGCCAGCCTGGCGGGCAAGGTAAAGGTTTTGCCAATCGGGGCACTGACCCGAGGTCTGAACGGCAAGGATCTGAGCGACATGAGTGCCCTGAAGCAGGCCGGTTGTCTGGCAGTGAGCAATGCCTACGCCGCCGTCATCAACCCGCTGGTGTTGCGGCGAGCCCTGGAATATGCCGCCAGTTATGATCTGCTGGTCATCCTCCGTCCGGAAGACCCCCATCTGGCCAATCAGGGCTGTGTGCATGAAGGAGCCATCGCCACCCGCCTGGGGTTGCCCGGCATTCCCCATGCGGCTGAAACCGTGGCCGTGGCCCAGGTACTGGCCCTGATTGAGGACACCGGTGTGCGGGTGCATTTTTCGCAAATCAGTTCGGGGCGTGCCGTTCAGATGATTCGGGTCGCCCGCACACAGGGAATTCGGGTAACAGCCGATGTTGCCGCCCATCAGTTGCAATGGACCGACGCCTGCGTCGAGGATTTTGACCCGCTCTACCACCTGCGTCCACCCCTGCGTACCGAGGCCGACCGGCTGGCATTGTGTCAAGGGGTGCAGGAAGGCGTCATCGCCGCCATCTGCTCTGCCCATCAACCCCATGAACCGGATGCCAAGCGGGATACCTTTCCGGCCACGGAGCCTGGCATCGCCGCCCTGGAAACCCTCCTGCCCCTGACGCTTGATCAGGTGACCCGGGGCTCGCTGGACATCATGACCGCACTGGCCGCCCTGACCTCGCAGCCGGCCCGTATTCTGGGCCTTGAGAGCGGACACCTGAGTCCCGGTGCCCCGGCGGATCTCTGCCTGTTCGATCCTGCCGCAACCTGGACGGTTAATGCGGAGACCTGGCACAGTCAGGGCCGCAACACGCCCTACTGGGGCTGTTGCCTGCAGGGGCGGGTCAGATACACACTGATTGACGGCTGCCTGGTGGGTAACTGGACTGGCATCCATACGCAACGCTGAAGGTTCGGAGTATACTCTCCCTGACCCATGTTTCGGGTCACTACTAATCCGGGAGATGGCCGGGCTGGCCCGGTTCATCAACCAGCCAATAATAAATTACGTCAATTCAGGACAAGGCGCGGGGCAGGTGCGAACGGCGAATGGCGAATGGCCGGGCTTCCGGCACACCACTCGCCATTCACCGCAGACCATTCACTCTGTCCTTAACCCGAACTGACGTTAAATTCTGGAGAACTCAAAACATGTCAACGTCAAATCCTGTGATCGCCTCGCTGTGGCGTTATCCGGTCAAGTCCATGATGGGAGAAGAACTCAATGCCGCCGAGGTGACGCCGGGCGGTATCTGGGGTGACCGGGCTCATGCCCTGGTCGATACCCGCACTGATCGGGTAATCAGTGCCAAAAACCCGCGCAAGTGGCCGGACTTTTTTGCCTGGCACGCCCGTTACAGTCGCCCCCATGACAGCAGTACCGGACTGGCACCGGTCTGGATTCAACTGCCCGATGGCCGTAGCGTGAGCAGCGAGGACGCCGCACTGGACTCAATCCTGTCTGCCGCCCTGAACGCGGAAGTCAGCCTGCGACGGGTGGCTCCGCGTAACCCGATGCTGGAACAATACTGGCCCGAGCGGGAGGGTGAGGCAGAAGACATCACCCAGGAGGCCATGGCCGGTGCCGCACCGGACGGTACCTTCTTCGATTACGCCACGCTCCACATCCTGACCACCGCCACCCTGGCCAGTCTGCAGGCCCTGTATCCCGGCAGCCGCTTTGAAACCCGCCGGTTTCGTCCCAACCTGGTCATCGCCACCGCCCCCGACCAGACCGGTTTTGTCGAAAATGACTGGGTGGGACGCACCCTGTATCTGGGTGATGAGGTCGTTCTGCAGGTGACCGATCCCTGCCCCCGCTGCGTGATGCCCACCCTGGCCCAGGGTGACCTGCCGCGTGACCCGGATATCATGCGGGCCATCATGCACAACAACGTCAGGGTTCCCTTCCTGGACAAACCCCTTCCCAGCACCGGGGTCTATGCCCGGGTCATTCAGGGCGGCAAGGTGCTGCGCGGTGCAGCGGTTCGGGTGGAATAGGTTATACGTCTTGATACGCGAGATCATCCTGACCACGATCTCTGCCGATGGTACGCCCCACATCGCCCCCATGGGGGTGCATGTGGCGGCGGATCACCTGCGGATTCTGCCATTCAAACCGTCCATTACACTCGACAACCTGCTGGCAACCGGCAGTGCCGTCATCAACCGGGTGGATGACGTGCGGGTTTTTGCCGGTTGCGTCACCGGTCGCCAACGGGACTGGCCCCTGACCGCCGCCACCCGGGTGGCGGCACCGCGTCTGGTCTCGGCTCCGGGCCATACCGAAGTGGAACTGTTCCGGGTCGAGGAAGATCCGGTACGACCGGTGCTTTATTGCCACAGCGTACACGAAGCCGAACGGCAGGCTTTTGCCGGATTCAACCGTGCCCAGTTTTCGGTACTGGAGGCGGCCATACTGGTTACCCGACTGAACCGCCTGCCCCGGGCCAAGGTGGACAGCGAACTGGCTTATCTGGCCATCGGACTGGAAAAAACCGCAGGCCCGGCGGAACGGGAGGCCTGGGGCTGGCTGCTGGATGCGGTCACCCGGTTCTATCAGACCGGAGCGGCCTCATGACCCGGATGCTGGCAAGCGTGGCCAATCTGGCCGAAGCCCGACTGATTGCCCGGGAACAGGTGGATTTCATCGACCTCAAGGAGCCGACCCGGGGAGCCCTGGGCGGGCTGCCGCCGGATGCGGTGCGTCACATCATCGCAACCTTGAAACAGGACGGTTGCTCCGCCTGCTTCAGTGCCACGATTGGCGATTTGCCGCTGCTGCCCCGGCAGGTCATTCCAGCGGTCACCGCCATGGCCCGGACAGGTGTCGATTACGTCAAGATCGGCCTTTTCCCGGGAGGTGATGCGGACGGGGTGATTGGAGGGCTGGAACCACTGATGGCGGCTGGAACCCGCCTGATTGCCGTTCTGTTCGGGGAGGATCCGCTCGAAACCGGGTTGATTCAACGGCTGAATGCGGCCGGTTTCAGTGGCGTGATGCTGGACACCCGCAACAAACAACGTGGCTCACTGACGCAACAGGTCAGCCCGGCACGTCTGCAAACCTTCATGAACACCGCCCGTACCACCGGCTTGCTGGTGGGGCTGGCCGGTTCACTGACCCCGGCTGACCTGCCGCAATTACTGGCCCTCAAACCGGATTACCTGGGTTTTCGGGGAGCCCTGTGCCGGGGGGCACGCACGAGCGCACTGGAACCGGAGCGGGTCAGCCGGATTCGCCGGATTGTGGCAGGAGAAATCGGCTTTGCCGACACTCGCCTTGAAGACGCATACCGTTTAGAATGACGCCCTCCCCCTTACGCTACACCATCCCGACGACGTCGTTCCGGCCATGTTGATTCAAGTACTCTATTTTGGCAGTCTGCGTGAAGAACTGGGACGGGCCGGTGAATCGCTGGCCGTGCCTGAAGGCAGCCGTATCATTGACGCCTGGCATGTGCTCAATCCCGACCAACCCTGGTCTGACAACATCCTGTGCGCCCTTAATCAGGACTATGTAAAATCCGTAGCCCTTCTGCACGACGGTGATGAACTGGCTTTTTTTCCACCGGTGACTGGCGGCTGAGACATGATCGAACTGAAACCGTCAGGGTTTGAACCGTACCCGGCCTTGCTGGCGCATCAGGCCAGCATCAGTCAGGCAGGCGTTGCATTTGGTGCCACCTGTTCCTTCGTGGGTACACTGCGGGATTTCAACGAGGGGGCAACCGTCAGCGACATGTACCTGGAGCATTATCCGGGCATGACCGAGAAGTTTCTGGCACGCATCGCGGATGAAGCCCGGGAATGCTGGAATCTGGCCGACCTCCTTCTGATACACCGGGTTGGAGCAATCAGTCCGGGGGAGGCCATTGTCCTGATCGCCGTGTGGTCAGTGCATCGAGGCGACGCCTTTGATGCCTGTCGCTACCTGATTGAGCAGCTTAAATCCAGGGCACCTTTCTGGAAGCGCGAGACCCTGCCTGGCGGTTCGCATCGCTGGGTTTCGGGCAATACCGATGGATACCGTGGCGATTCGGGGCAGTCCGGTACGGGTTCCACCAAAGGCATTCCGGCATGACAGGGTTCTTTATAACTTTTCAGAACATTCTCCCATCGTGAACAAACTGATCTTCACCTTGATGCTGTCCTGTTTACCCGGCCTGCTGCATGCAGCCCTGCAAAAAGGCTATGTCACGGACAAACTGGATGTCCAGATGCGGTCAGGCCCCGGAGCCCACCACAAGGTTGCCAAAAACCTGAGCGGGGGAACGCCGGTTACGGTTTTATTCCGCAGCAACGACAATGGCTATACCCTGGTGAGGCTGGAAAACGGCGAGGAAGGCTGGATACTGAGTCGCCATTTTTCCACCGATACACCGGCTCAGGTGCTTTACGACGAATCGTCACGCAAACTGGAGCAGATCCAGGAGGAGAATCGCCGTCTCAAGGAAGAGGTCAATCAACTCCGAACCGGCAAGGATGGCAGTGACAAGACCGTAACCCAGCTCCATTCCGACAATGATCGCTTGAACTCCGAACTGATTTCGGTCAGGCATGCCTCCAGCAACGCCCTGCAGATCCAGTCCGAACGTGACCAGTTGCAGGCCCGGGTCGTGGAACTTGAGCGTGATTTTGACAGCCTGCAACGGGAAAAACAGATTCTGGACGATGATTACCGCCAGGACTGGTTTTTGATCGGAGCCGGGGTGCTGGGCGGCGGCATGTTGCTGGGCTGGTTGTTGCCGCGCCTGGGCTGGCGCCGCAAAGGTACATGGAATTCCTTTTGATACTTGATAATACGTTTGAATCAGTTCAACTATCCAATGAATGACAACAAAAACACAAGCCGCAGCTTTTCGTCACGGGTCGTGGATGGCATGGAGCGGGCTCCCAGTCGGGCCATGCTGCATGCGGTCGGGTTTTCCGATCAGGATTTCGCCAAACCCCAGGTAGGCATTGCCTCAACCTGGGCCATGGTGACGCCATGCAACATGCACATCAACCAGTTGGCTGACGAGGCTGCCCGTGGCGTTGATGCCCACGGTGGCAAGGCCGTCATCTTCAACACCATCACCATTTCCGACGGCATCTCCATGGGAACCGAGGGAATGAAATACTCGCTGGTATCGCGTGAAGTCATTGCCGACTCCATCGAAACCGTCGTGGCCTGCCAGGGTTATGACGGCGTGGTAGCCATTGGGGGCTGTGACAAGAACATGCCTGGCTGCCTGATTGCCATGGCCCGCCTGAACCGTCCGGCCATTTTCGTCTACGGCGGTACGATTCTGCCGGGCTGTAGCGGCGACCGCAAACTGGACATCGTCTCGGTGTTTGAAGCCGTGGGGGCACGGGCCAACAATCGCATTGACGATGCCGAACTCAAGCAAATTGAAGCCAGTGCCATACCGGGAGCCGGTTCCTGCGGCGGTATGTACACGGCCAATACCATGGCCTCAGCCATTGAGGCACTGGGCATGAGCCTGCCGGGCAGTTCAGCCCAGATCGCCATTTCGCAAGACAAACAGGTCGATTGTGCCCGGGCGGGAGCCCAGGTGATCCGCTTGCTCGAACAGGGAATCCGCCCCCGTGACATCATGACCCGCAAGGCCTTTGAAAACGCCATTACCGTCGTGATTGCCCTGGGAGGGTCGACCAACGCCGTACTGCATCTGCTGGCCATGGCCCGGGCGGCAGAGGTGGAACTGGAACTGGATGATTTCACCCGTATTGGCCAGAGGGTTCCGATGCTGGCCGACCTCAAGCCCAGTGGCCGCTACGCCATGGCCGAACTGGTCGAAATCGGCGGGATTCAGCCTCTGATGAAGCTGCTGCTGGAGGCAGGCCTGCTCCACGGCGACTGCCTGACTGTCACCGGCCAGACTCTGGCTGAAAATCTGGCAGCGGTAAAACCCTATCCCGACGGACAGGACATGATCCGCCCCCTCAGCCACCCCATCAAAAAGGACAGCCATCTGGTTATCCTGCGCGGCAACCTGGCTCCAGGCGGAGCTGTCGCCAAAATCACCGGCAAGGAAGGCCTGTGTTTTACCGGACGGGCACGGGTATACGATTGCGAGGAGCAGGCACTTCAAGCCATTCTGGACGGCAGCATCGTCAAGGGCGACGTGATTGTTATCCGCCATGAGGGACCACGAGGCGGCCCCGGCATGCGGGAGATGCTGTCACCCACCGCCGCCGTCATGGGCAAAGGTCTGGGCAAGGACGTTGCCCTGATCACCGACGGTCGTTTTTCCGGAGGGACTCACGGATTTGTGGTCGGTCACATTACCCCGGAAGCCTGCGTAGGCGGGCCACTGGCCGTCGTACACGAAGGCGATACCATCACCATTGACGCCGAGCAGCACCGGCTGACCCTGCATCTCGACCAGACTGACATTGACCAAAGACTGTCGACCTGGCAAAAACCGGCTCCACGCTACACCCGGGGCGTTCTGGCCAAATACGCCCGACTGGTTTCCTCAGCCTCCGAGGGGGCTGTCACCGATCAGGATACGGGAATGGTTTGAGGTGTAACCGCTTATCCGCCGTCAGGCTGGATTCAGGTTACGAAGGAAACTCTCTATTCCATTTGTGGACACGCCCCCGTATACTACACCGAGCGGCTGGAGACAGCCCTGGCCCGTAGCGGGTTCTAATTCAACTACTTATCTGTACCGTTCGACTTACAGGGGAACGACGTGAAAAAAAGTACTTTAACAACAGGTTTGTGCGTAGCGGTTCTGCTCGCCAGCCCCTTGGCGGGAGCGGAGTCCAAATATCCGGCAGCCAATTTTCAGCCGGGCGTGGTCTATCAGGATCAGGACTTGATTGCCAGACACGCGGCCAGACCGGCCCAGATCGTGCCACCGCCCGGCGCATCCAGCGCGTCGACTGACGAAAAGCCCTCCCGTTCCGATGCAGAGGGAACCGTGGTAAAGGATGAAGCCTTTTCCGCCAATGCGCCGATTTTGCTGGCGGTTCTGGGTCTGATCGGTTTCGCCTTGTGGTTCAGCAAGCGTTCGGGTGCCAAGGCATCACGGGAAGCGGCTCCGGCTCAGGCAGCCGCCGTAGCTCCCGTAGCAGGTGCGACCGGTGAAACCGGTGTAGCCCGTTACCTTAAGGGTATTGGTGGGTCTGCAGCTGCGGTCGGTGCTGCCGTAGCGGAAACCGGGGTGGCTCGTTACATCAAAAGTCTGCCAACCGCCGCCGCCAAGGCAGTGGGGGCGGAAACCGGTGTTGCCCGTTACCTGAAGAACATGTCCAAATAAGCGATCGCCACCCACTGGCGGTCGGATTGTCCAACCCATTCCTCTCAACTATAACAACTGGAGATTGCAACCATGGCAAGACCATTGATCCAATTGGCCCTCGATTCACTGGACGTCAACCAGACCCTGAGACTGGCCAGCCTTGCAGCGAATTATGTCGACATTTTTGAAATCGGTACCCCCTGCATCAAGCACAACGGCGTATCGCTGGTTCGTGAACTGAAAAGAAGATTCCCCGGCAAACTGATCCTGGTCGACCTGAAAACCATGGATGCCGGCGAATACGAAGCAACCCCGTTCTACGCTGCCGGCGCAGACATCTGCACCGTGCTGGGTGTTTCCGGCCTGCCCACCATCGCCGGTGTCGTCAAGGCTGCCAACGCCCATAATGCAGAAGTTCAGGTTGACCTGATCAACGTACCGGACAAGGTATCCTGTGCCCGTGAATCCGCCAAGCTGGGTGCCCAGATCATCGGGGTACACACCGGTCTGGACGCACAGGCAGCAGGTCAGACCCCGTTCGCCGATCTGGGTGCCGTGGCCAAACTGGGCCTGCCGGTTCGCATTTCAGTGGCCGGTGGCATCAAGCAGGCAACCGTACAACAGGTTGCCAGAGCCGGTGCCAGCATCGTTGTAGTCGGTGCCGCCATCTACGGCGCAGCGTCTCCTGCCGATGCGGCCAAGGAAATTTTTGAACTGGCTGCGGCTGCCTGACAGGGCAGGATTTCAACATGCACCAGAAAGTTATCATAGACAAGATTTCCAGCGTCCTTGAAGCGACGGATTCCGGCTATGATGAACAATTGACCGCCATGCTCGACCAGGCTTCCCGTGTGTTCATCACGGGGGCCGGTCGTTCCGGCCTGGTGGCGAGATTCTTCGCCATGCGGCTGATGCACGGTGGTTATGATGCCTACGTCGTCGGAGAAATCGTAACGCCGAGCATCCGCAAGGGAGACCTGTTCATCGTGATTTCCGGTTCAGGTGAAACGGAAACCATGATCGCGTTTACCAAACGCGCCAAGGAACAGGGAGCCCTGATTGCCCTGCTGACCACCAAGGACAATTCCACCATTGGTGACTTGTCAGACAAGGTGTTCCGCATCGGCAATCCCGAGCAGTACAGCAAAGTGGTTGGTATGCCGATGGGTACCACCTTCGAGCTGTCCACGCTGTTCTTCCTGGAAGCGACTGTGGCACACATCATTCATGAGAAGGGAATCCCGGAAGAAGAAATGAGACACCGTCACGCCAATCTGGAGTGAGCGTTGTCAAATCACAGGGATGTCAACGACGAAGGCCGTCGATCCGTGTTCGCGGGTCGACGGCCTTTTGTTTTGGCGGGATTTTTGCGAGCGTTACTGCTGTAAACGGGTTCCACACAGGCTCTCTGCCTGACCCGCCTTGATGAGTAACGAAACCGGGTACTTGTTCTCCCTGACAAATTTCCTGACTTCCTCGGATGTCAGGTGTCTGGATTCTTCCTGAGCGATACATTCGCACAGGGCGATCAGCGGTTTGTCGTCCGAGGTAATCACCCGATTGGGATTGGCTTTCTCCCGGGCGACACACAAATCGGCGTATTTGTGCTCAAAAGCATGATGATCTGCTTCGCTGACCACATGGGACCAGGCCGGATTGGCCTGTAATCCCAGAATCACCGTGATCATCGGCAACAACGAAGGCATGAGACGGCTGAACGTTGACATATTGTAATTCTCCTGACCGGATATGTTTTGGAGCGGAAAACTCTACCACAAAATAGCCGGGATACCATCCACCCTCCCCTACCACCCACGACGAGGCTCACCATGCAGGCACTAACCCCCTACGGACAACAACTGGTGCAAAACATTGCCCAACGATACGGATTCAGTACCGATGCCATTACCACCTTGCTGCAGGCGGTTGTTGCGGGTAACGGAACCATGGCCCAGTTTTATCACCCGGAACTGGGTGGCAATGGCCAATGGATGCAGGGCGGCATGATTATGCTGGGCGATATGTTCAACAACAACCTCAAGGCCTCAGTGGACGGGGTCTGCCAGGAATTGTCACAAGCCCTCATGGGCGGGACGGCATTATTCATGGCAGCTCCGGTCAGTGCCGGAATGGGCAACACCTGGTGGCCGCAGGAATGGGGCCAGCCCGGAGCCACCGGCAGCCAGAATGATACCCGCTACGCCATCTTCCCGATGGTGCGCCGACTGGCCCTGGATCAGGGCGGTCACGTCACCCTGTACGACACCCTTGACCATCAGATTACCGGCATCTCCCAGCAACAGGGCGGCGGCCTGCAATCGTGGGTGTTCAACAGCCAGTACGGCGTGGTGAGACTGGACAGTCTGCCGGTGATCACCACGACGCAACCCGCCCTGGTCAGCCAGCCGCAACCGCAAACCATGCCCCCTGTCGACTTTGGCAGCAACACCATGCCCCCGGTCGGTGACGACAACCCGCTGGCCATGATTGAAAAACTGGGCCAACTGCTGCAGAAAGGCCTGATTACCCAGGATGAATTCAGCCGCAAAAAGAGCGAACTGCTACAGCGACTCTGAAACAAAAACGCCTTCAGGGATGAGGGGTACCCCGGGAACACGAATACTTTTACGTTACAGCAGGGCCGTTCCCTTGACGGCCCGATCCAGCGTCACCAAAACCGTCAGCAGGGTTTCGAGTGAATCCAGCGGCCAGGAATTGGGCCCGTCGCTTTTGGCCCGGGCCGGGTCGGGGTGGGTTTCCATGAACAGCCCGGCAATGCCTGCAGCCACCGCTGCCCGGGCCAGGGCCGGGATGAACTCACGCTGACCGCCCGATGCGGTGCCCTGCCCGCCCGGTAATTGCACCGAATGGGTGGCATCGTAAACCACCGGACAGCCGGTTCCGCGCATGACTACCAGCGAACGCATGTCCGAGACCAGGTTGTTGTAGCCAAACGAAACCCCGCGCTCACACACCATAATTTGCGAATTACCGGTGGCCCGGGCTTTTTCCACCACGTGCTGCATGTCCCAGGGAGCCAGAAACTGGCCTTTCTTGATATTGACCGGTTTGCCCTGCCGGGCAACCGCCTGAATGAAATTGGTCTGGCGACAGAGAAAGGCCGGTGTTTGCAGCACATCCACCACGCTGGCGACTTCACCCAGTGGCGTGTCCTCATGCACGTCCGTCAAAACCGGAACGCCCAGGGTCGTTCGAACCTTCTCCAGAATCCTGAGACCTTCCTCGACACCGGGGCCACGGAAACTGTCATGAGAGGAACGATTAGCCTTGTCGAAAGAGGACTTGTAGATAAAGGGGATGCCCAGGCGGGTCGTGATCTCGCGGAGGGTACCCGCCGTATCCAGGGCCAGTTGCTCACTCTCGATGACACAGGGACCGGCGATAAGAAACAGGGGCTGATCCAGCCCGGCAGAAAAATGGCACAGATTCATGCGGGTTGCTCCGGATGGTTGTGGTATTCACGGGCGGCAGCGATGAAACCGGTGAACAGGGGATGCCCTTGCCGGGGCGTAGAGGTAAATTCAGGATGGAACTGACAGGCGAGGAACCAGGGATGATCCGGTATCTCGATCACTTCCACCAGACGTCCGTCCAGCGACTTGCCAGCGATGCGTAGACCGGCTGATTCGAGCGACTGGGCATAACGGTTGTTGAATTCGTAGCGATGACGATGCCGTTCAGTGATGACATCCTTGCCGTACAGACGGCGACACAGGCTGTCGGCCAGCAACTGGCACTTCTGTCCGCCCAGGCGCATCGAGCCACCCAGTTCCGACCCGGCATCCCGGTATTCGACCTGGCCGGACGCATCCTGCCATTCAGTAATGAGGGCTATCACCGGATGCGGCGTGGTACGCAGGAACTCGGTGCTGTGGGCTCCTTCCAGCCGGGCTACGTTACGGGCAAACTCAATCACCGCCACCTGCATGCCCAGACAGATGCCCAGGTAGGGAATACGCTGTTGACGGGCGTGACGAACCGCCGCAATTTTGCCTTCGATGCCCCGCTCACCGAAGCCCCCCGGCACCAGAATGGCGTCAACCCCCTGCAGAGCGGTCAGCCCCTTGTCTTCCACTTCTTCCGAATCCACATAGCGTATTTCGACCTGGGTGCGGGTGGGAATGCCGGCGTGCATCAGGGCTTCGGTCAATGATTTATAGGCATCGGTATGATTGACGTACTTGCCTACCATGGCGATGATCACTTTGTCGCGGGTTGATTTGAGCCCCTCCACCACCGCCGTCCATTCCGACAGATTGGCCGGGCTGGCCTCCAGTTTGAGTTTGCTGACTACAATGTCATCCAGACCCTGCTGATGCAGCATCAGGGGAATGCGGTAGATTGAATCAGCATCAACGGCTGAAATAACCGCGTTTTCGCCCACATTGGTAAACAGGGCAATTTTCTTGCGCTCGGACTGGGGAATCATGCGGTCCGAACGGCAAATCAGGATGTCCGGCTGGATGCCGAT
>SXGU01467134.1_pt1 | contig 17326 bp, 18 predicted proteins | sample 3174531 | NCBI WGS metagenome assembly SXGU01 (sample SAMN11356863, study PRJNA531348) | freshwater metagenome | isolation source: freshwater sample F1-140 | place: China: Fuxian Lake, Yuxi | collected 2017-12-25 | reverse complement strand
GTTAAGTCGCCATCATATATTGTGCTGTACAACCACATTTTGCGGCGACACCGGTTTTGGCTTCCGATACCCGGCGTCCCCGTCAAGTGACGCCTTTCTTTTCATTTGCCCGCAAAGGCTTCCAGATGCCTCAGAATTAAATCACAGCCGTCTGGATGGCCGATTTATCGCCCCATTTAATTGGGAGGCGTATACGGCCCTCTAGCGGCTTTTGGATGGCGTTTAATACAATGCCATTGAGGTTCATTTCTAGTTTTCATAACTTACTCTATTTATTAACGTCATTGTTTACATCGTCTTTAGCACAGGCAGTCAAGAGCAGGCTTTATACGCTCCAGAAGGCTCCGCATTAAATCGGATGAGGCCAATTGGTCATCTGTGTCACCGGATTTACTTGAACGCCTTAAAAGCGATTCTGGTGGCTCTGGGAAGGAAGAGAGGTTCTCTGCCTTGTCTTGCGATTGCGTATCTTCCTCTTTCTGGGTTTCTGAAGGGTCTTGTCCGGTCAACTCTTTGATGGCCCAACTGCTCAAAGAACATTTCTTCCCATTTCTGCCCGTCGAATATGACGTTCCCCTTGAGATCACATCCGCTGCTTCAATTATTTTGAGGTAGTCGTTAAGTCTGGTGGGATTTTCGTAACCCAGCATCTTGAAGAATAATGGTCTACCGATAAACGCTGAGCCTTCATGCTCAACAAGGTACGACATCAGCTTGGCAGCAAAAGGAAGGAGCTTCCTCCGACCAGCCTTTGCACGAATCTTTTCGAGAATAGCTTGGGGAAGGGATTCAGGGGCAAACCGGATACACATAGAGGAAATAGACCAAGAAGAAGGGGAAGAAGAGACTGATTGTGATTCTTCGTCTTGTTTGCCTTCGAGGATGGGAACCATTTCAAACGGATACTTGTACTTTCCATCAGACAGATTCTTCCGAATGTTGGCAAATATATTCAGGCTTCTTTGTTTGTCGTTGGCTTGAAGGCGAATTGCGGATTCAACACATCGTTTTATTTGCTTCTTCACTTCAATTGTTTTTCCAGCCAACAGTCTCGAAATACATTTATTGTGTTTGGTTTTCACAAATGTTTTCAGCAACGCAACAATCGTTACTTCTCTTTCAGAAGCGGGCATCTCGAATAATTCAACCCAATAAAGCCATTTGGCCATTTCGTGAATAACCGTGCCAACGGAATCAGGTTCAGTTAAGCCAATAGTGGACCATGTTCTAAGAGCCTTCGGCCATTGCCCGCCTCGATAATTTATCGCCACAGGCGTTGGTTCCCAATTTATTGTGGATACGGCTGGTTCAACGTGTGGCTCCGGGGCTTTCTCTCCCGTCATTTGGTGAAAAACATCAGCCATGAGCAGTTCGGTTTCGGTTTTTGGCAAGGAAACTGGCACTACAGGATCAAGCGGGCAACCCGCAGCCAACCAATCCCTGATTTCTTGAATATGCGGGACTTCTTTGGGAACTTGCCAATGGGTCCTTAACTTCGTCGCCTCTTTGACGCTGGCTCGGTTCCAATTGTTCTGCTGTGTTTGCATGGCGTCGATCAAGGCTTCACAAAATTGTGGAAAGCTGGGGGTGCGGCGGTCGAACTCGAAGTATTGCACTTGGTCCGACCAATGGTTCAAAACGCCCTCCGGTGTGATCGTGCGATAATCTAAACCGAAGGGGCGGCGGAAGCACCGTCCTTGCATCGGATGGGATTCGACGGACGGCAGGCCGATGTTAGCCAAGACTCTCTTGTTTCGTTCGTGGAGTTCCAGTGGTGGCTTTAGCCGATCATGTACCTGCCAAACGTGCATCCCCAAGGTTTCGCTGCTGATGCACCAAATGCGACCGGGAAAGGCGTCGTAGATTCGCTTCAGTTGTTTGAAATGGTCGAGCGGAAGATGGACCAGCGGACGACGTTCTTTCCAATAATCGCCGACCCGATGCTGCTTGGCGTCGAAGTCGATGGCGTCCACGGTGGTCCACCTCGGCATGTGCAAGGCTAACCAGATCGGTTTGCTGGGACACCACTTCCAGACTTCCCAATAATCATTATTCAGATGCCGCTCGGCCCATTCGACGGCCAGCTTGTCGAAGAGCGGCAGTGCTTTGTCGGTCTTCCATTTCTTTTTTTCGATGAAGCCTCTGGTGTAGTCGTACTTGACGTTGAAAGTCTTGCGGTTCCACCATTTGATGAAACGCTCGTAAAAGAGCCAGAAATAGGTGGGGTCTTGCTCGGACAAACGAATGGTGAATCCAGCCAGCAGCGCCTCGGAGCAAATCTCGTCTTCTTCGGGCTCGTTTTCATCGCCGTAGGTAAGGCTGCAAGGGATGTCGAGGGTCAAGTCGGCAAGATCGGGAGCGGATTGCCCGGAGATGCTGAGCAATTGCTCTGTCGGGCCGTCCGCTTCGGCGGAAAATGTTCCGAGAACTCCGTCGAAAATATCTCGGTCTGCTGCATAAATATATTCGGGCATGATTAAGTCCTTGCTCAAAAAAACCATTCTGAAAAATGCGACAACACCCGCCAAGATTCGTTCGAGGTGGGTGTTGTCGTTTTGGGATCAGCCGCCGTAGTACGTTTCAAACCATGTCACGGTTTCCATTGGCGGATTCAGGTACTTGCGGTGTTGGTGGTAGGTCTTTACTTCCCCGTCTTCGTCTACGTCGATGGTAACGAGCGTTCCGTTCACGGCCTTTACTTTGCCGATGACGTACTTCTTCAAATTGAAAAAGCGGACCTCATCTCCGGGGATGAGCGTCCGGCGAAAATCATTTAGGTGCATCTGTGGCCTCCCGTCTGTTTGCGAAATACTTCTTGATCGCCTCGACTTCCTTGGTCGAGAAGATTCTTTTGCCAGCGATCCTGAGACACGGCTCAGGAAGGTTCCCGGCAGAAATGGCGTAGGCGATGACGTGGGCCTTTTGGCCGACGATCTTCGCCACTTCCGACAGAATGAACTGTGTTTGCGGCATATAAGCCTCCTTCTGTTTGTATTTATGCAGTTGGTTTCGATTTCTTGGCGAAGAATATGATAAAGCCGTGGCTCCCAACGAGAGAGCCACGGCAGGCAAGTCAACTATCGGACTCTTTCAACGTGACGCATCCCCGGCGTACCACGGACAGTGACCCGCTCTTTTGCCGCCCATCCATAAGGATGCGACGACGCACTGAACGCCCGACGCCATTCTTGTTTGGTAGGGTCATCAACCGTTCCAAATGCACCGCACTCTACGCACTCCACCATCAGGCAGACTTCTTGAAGAGCCGTGGAGAACACAACCCATTCGTGATTGCAATCACCACCATTCTGTTGGGAGCGGGTCACAAAGTTCTTTTGCACTTCGTGTCTTTCCCAATAGTCAGTTAAAAAGTCTAACGCAGTGCCCACGTCCGCACTTACAAGGTGCTCGAATGGCACATCACACTGCCACGCATTCCTTTTGTTGTCCCATTCATTGAGGCTATGCCCCGTTACCTTCTCGAAGAGAACGGCAAGCTCGTTCTCATCCATGCAACGATAGATTCGATGAAGCATTGCCAGTTCAAGCTCGAAGCGAGTCAAAAGGTTCTCTTTCATTTTGCGTTTTCTCCATTTGAATAATGTCTTCTTCCGCAGCAGCCAGCCCGTCGCCACACAAATGGCGACGGGAATGGCCTGCGGATTGGCGTCCAGCCGAAGACTCTTGGGCTGCACGCCGCCTGCTGTCAGAAAGCAGGCCAGTTGTCCGACAAGTCGAAAGGACGTGTTTCATCTGCGACGCTTCCGATTCTTGACGAGTGATTTGCGGCGACTCTTGCGATTCGACGAGGCCACATACAGATCAAGTAGGCGCTCAGCCGTCAGAACGCAGCGTTGGTACTTGTGGGCATCGCCATTGGCGTGCATTGCAAGACTACCCAGATCGCACAGTTCACAGGCCCGCCGCACCAGTGGGTGATGATTGAGCAGCTTCGTTCGGCCCAAGTCCTTGCTGGTCTTGGTTCGTAGCCACGCATCAATCGAGTCGATGTTGTCCCTGCAAAGTTCTTCGCCGGTCGGCACAAAGCAGATGTGGCCGCTACTCGGCAGGTCCAATGGGAATGGCGTAATGTCAACGTACTCGTCGCCTTCGCATCGAAGCACGCAATGAAATTCGGCAGCCAGCCAGAAGTTCTTGGTCTGCCAGATTGACCATCCGAACGCCGGTGTTCCCAAGCCGATACGCCACGCCAATTCGCAATTGTCCTTGCACATCAAGAAGGAGGCGAAGCGTTGGGGAAGATGAGGGATTATCAAGGGCGTTCCACCAAGTTCCTGTCCAAACTCGGAGATCGCAGTTGTGATTGTTGCGGGAGCAATGCTGGCATACCTGTCAGCAGGACGTTGTTTCATATTAGGCATTGGTCTGTGACTCCACAAAATGCCCATTGCGGATCATTTGCGTAATGCAATGGGGTAACGGCTTGCTCCATCGACCAGCCAAATGCCAATGACGGGATGGCACGGAATGGGATGGAGTTGGACCCGCCACGAAGAATTGGCTGGGCGGCTGCTCACGGCTCTAAAGCGATTAGAGGGAGCGGCCGATTTGAAGTGGAGTGTAAAGTTAAACTGAAGTCGTTTGTGAAGTCTGCATTATTATAGTGGTGAAGAAAGCTCGATCAAGAGCGATGTAAAAGAATGTTGCGAATGGAACTGCTGGCCCTGTGGCGTATAACAGCGCATATAAATGATAAGACACCGACTCGCTTTTCACGAACACCGTGTCAAAGATCGGGAAAACAAAACGCAAATCGGCGTAGTGGGGTCAATAAATACGCAACAAAGGAAATGCAGCAAATACGACACCGATATAAATGACGGGCGACAATCTGGGTGTAAAGCACGCTGGCCGGGCCGCAAAAGTGCCGCTATTACGCAAAATGCTCGCATTGCGTTCGCTAGGGAGAATAATCTTGATTGCGAGTTGTGTGTACAGCCGAAAAGCGGGGCCGTTCCGGTGGCAAAGGTGGCGAATATATGCGGCGAATATATTCTTGGAACAATGCGGCGTGAGAAGAAGAGAAAGCCCCGGCAACACGAATATGCTGCCGGGGCTTGTTGGCAAACAGGATTACGAAGTCTTCGTAGGACGACCTCTTTCCCGCTTAGTCGGTTCGAGCTTCTTTGAGATTAGCGTTAGCACATCGGCCACGTCTTTCACGCCAGACTGCCATTTCAATTTATCTTCGGCGGACCAATCGAGGTATTCCATCAGTTCGGAAACCCTCGTGAGAAAACTTGCCACGAAAGGCAGTTCGTCAACAAGGAGATAGCGGCAGATCGGAGACGCTTCTGGTGCCGTTGCAACGTGCCGAACGCTTTTGGCTGACTTCCCGCTTCGATGCGTTGCGACATTTGCCTTTTGAGGCGTCGGCGTCGAATTGAACGGAACGATGTCGGGTTCTTCGATAAATTCATTATCTGCGTCGTCCGACTTATCAGTTTCCGGCTGATCTTCGACAGGCTGAGAGAACTCGGTTGGCACAACGCCTCTGTATTCGTCCTCATCGCCGTCGAAGCGCTCTTCTTCATCTTCCGCTTCAGGGGACCGGCATCCCTTGAGAAAGTCGGTCATCTTTTTCGGCCCCCACGCTACGTCGGGAAACTCTGCGAGGGTGGCGGCAACCCGATCTTCGTTTTCCGCCAAATACCGCCAGCGATGGCATTTGTCGTAACTCGGTTTCGGAAATCGCTCCTTCAGACGCTTCATGTACATTCCATGCGGCGTCATGGATTTCAGTTCCGAGACAAATGGCCCGTATTTCCGAGCGATTTCCAGCTTCTGGAAATTTGTGGCATCGTCTTCTTTCAGTCCTTCTCCGATTTGGTCCAGAAGCTCGGTAATCTTCGTTTCGACGGGATCGCCACCGTCCTCAAATTTTGCACCGTGCAAAATTTGGGGTGTCGTATCGTCCTGCGCTTTCAATTCTTCAGCCATTGTCATTCTCCCAATGGCTGTGCTGGCTTTTGAAAAACAAAAAACGCCGGGGGCCGTGGTTGCCAGCTTTGCAGCCGATCAATCCACGGCCCCCGGCGTTTGGCGGGCAGCGTTTTGGACTCGATATATTTAACGGGGGTATTCAGCGGGATTCAGGGATATTTAGTGAGTCCCCCGTACTGATCTGGTGAGGATTATACCACAGCTTTGGCCGACCGTAAACCAAAACGGCCCGCTTAGCATTCACCTTACAAACCCGTTTTCCTGTGGTAAAATCGTGATTACTGGCCGACTCATCCCAAGAGTTGAGATGCACCGCAAGGTGAGGCCCACGCTGAAGCAGGCGTGTAATAAGGATCACCGAGGGCTGCATGGCCCGCTATTCTTCAGCACGAGGCTGAAGGCCATTGCAAGGGACGCTGGGCGCATTCCCCAGCCAAACGTCGTCAGGACAACCTTCTTGTTGTTCTCCCTTGCAGTGAGCGCATTATGTCTTCCGTTGAAGCTGGCGGTACGTCGCCGAATCTGCCCCTTTCTACTCGCATTCCGGTCCAGCCCATTTGCGGCGCAGAGCCGTTGATGTGTTGGGTGAACGTCCAGAAGCGAATCAAGGCGATGGGCGGCAAAGTCGTATTCGGCTGGGCCGTGGTTCGAGATGTCTTCACCCTTGTCAAGCAAAGCCATTGTGTTTGGGAAGATCATGCCGGTCAGTTATGGGACGTGACCCCGGTATTCGAGTCAGTTAGCGGCCAGTACGCAGTCATCGGGTGGCCGGAATATACCGAGTTCGAGCGAGACGACTCGGTGACATTTGAAGAGAAGAGCCTACCTACTCGATACATGTCCTTGCACCCCAGCCCGCACGTCGCAACGGCCTGCGCCTATATGGAGCGTGCCGACGAGTTTCTTCGCAAGGGCGATCTCGACAAATGCCGGTATTGGACCGAGCGAGCCAATCGAGAAATGGCAAAGGCAAGGCTTCGAGGGCGTTGGGACACACCAGCAAGCATCGCTGTGAGCGATGTACTCGCTTCGATGATGAATCGGCCCTCAGTTACACGCAGCCCAAAGTGAAAGTGGCGGCCAACGTCGGGTATTGATGCTGTCCGCAACACGATTTGTGGAGCGTGAAATGAAGCGGAATAAATCGGATTCAACGACGAGGAGGCGAGAATGAGTGAGATACCAGAACCCAAGATTGAAGTCGTGATCGAACTACTTCAGGAGATGGTCAGACGTGAGTACGACTCGGAGTTGGTCGTCATCTATATGCAAGGCGGGGATTTCGAGGCGTACCAGAAAGCTGTCGAAGGCGTTCAGGCGTTGCCAACGCACCAGCAGAGATTGATGGTCGTGTGGGTCTGCTTAGAAGACGCCGAACTGCTCCGGTATCCGGCCTTTGATGTTGAATTCAATCGCAAGGACGGGGCACAGAAACTCGGTGTGACGGGCCAGCCGAAGAACATCGCCACATTGCTGCGGCTAATTGGCGCACAAACATGAGTAAACACACACTCCGTTCCTGACGCCACGAAGTCGGTCTTTCCATTTGACGGTAGAGAGCATGAAAGCGAATTGGCGTGCTGCGGTGAAATCGCTAAGCAAATCGACGACCGCCAACTCTGCTTTGCCTTCCGTAGAAGGCAGTGGTGAGCAGAGGACAAACGCCATAACCTTCGTGAACGGGGAAGTGGCCAAGGCCAGCCTCGTCTTGAAACCGGGGGATCGAGTCGAATTCGTTAAACCGGCCCGAAAGAAAAAAGAAAAGGCACGCCGAAAGCAGCGGATCACGATTATCGGCTGCGGCCAAATGGCGAAGTGCCTTTTCCAGCCGTTGTTGTGGCACCTTGAGTCGGTGCCCGATCTGGATGCCGAGATTCGTGCCGTTGATGGCGATGAAGGCAAGGTCAGCAGTTTGGTCGAAGGTGCCGAAGGACAAATCGCTTTCGTTCACGAGTACCTCGTCGAAACCAATGCCGGGCGGGTTATCGAGGAAGGCGACGTGGTGCTGGCCTGCACACGCAACCACGCCACGCTGAAGTTGATTTCCGATCACGTCCAAAAGCTGGCCAACGTGACGGTGATTGCTGGCGGCTGCGATTATCTCGATGGGGCCGTCACATTCGTGATTCGACGAAAGGGAAAGTACCTCACGCTTCCGTTGGCGAACCATTACCACACGGAGATTCTCAAACCGACCGACCGCAATCCGGGCGACTTGGCAGATGGAGAAACGATGCCTGCCCCGCCGCCACAGGCCATTGTGAACACGAACATGGTCGCTGCGGTGATGCTGTCCGTCCTTCGGCGATTGCTGATGGAAGAGTTCCCCGAACCGTGCGAGTTTTATATCGAAGCGAATTTGCCGAGGGTCGTTGACAGGCAGCGACTCATCTCCAAATCGGAGGGACGATGACCGGCAAAACCGAAGTTGAATACACGGGCAGCAAGGAAGCGGCCATCGAGCAGTTCAGGCGTCGGCGTCGGCTTGCGGCGGGATTCGAGAAGACTGAGAACGCCGATCTACCGGCTGGTTCCCCCATGTACTTCTACTGCCGCCACTGCGGACTCCCCATCGAAATCCTGCCGGAAGATTACGTCTTCCTGCCCACCACGGAATGCAGCCAATGCCGAGGCTTGAGAAGCGAGGGCTGGCTTGAAGAAGCGAGCAGGATGGCGGGTGAATGCTGATGCAGCGGAAGATTATTCGGACACGTTGCGTGGTTTGGCCCTACGCCCAGACGTTCGTTTGCCGTACTTTCTTTGCAGGTGGCGATAGACCGTCGCTGAAGTAATGCCAAGTTGTTCTGCGATCTGTGGTGGCGTCAGCCCTTCAGCTTCCAAATCCAAGATTGCTTTGGTTTTGCCGACGCCGATGTAGGTCTTCGGCTTTGATTTGAAAGGGTCGGGGCCAGCCGCTTCAAATACCGGGGCCATCTCTTGCTCAAGTCTTCGTTGAGCGTCGTACAGGTTATCCCAAGGCAAGTTCGCATAACGACGAAGAAGCTCGTCGTCAGAAACGGTCTTGTGAGCCAGTAGCATCGAAGCGATGTGTGGGTCTGCCAGCCTCAGAATTTCGGTAGCGGCAGTCTTGCGGAGTTTTCCAAAGCTGTATTTCGGAAACTCTTCGCCTTTGTCTTTGCGGATGCGCTTAATTAAGTCGTTCCAACGATTTGCAAAGCCGTCGATGACGTTGCCGTTCTCAGATTCGTGGTAGACGGGATTTCCGCTGGGGGCGACAAACACTGGACCGTTCGGCTTGTGCTTCGACAAATACCATCGAAGTCCGTCAACGCAGACTGTCCAGAGATGGTGGCGACTGATTGAATCCACCTTGAGCCGTTCGCCGTCGATCTTTGCCCCATCAAGGTCAAGCCACTCGGTTCGCAGCCGACCGAGTTGATCCGCTCCGTAAGCGCAATTCAATGCCAGATAGAAATAGAGCCGTTCAAGAGGCGTGCCGTAGTCCGCAATGATTTTCAAGTGTTCCATTGGAATCGTGACGATTTCACGTTCCTTGCGGATTCGCAATCGCTCATCGACATCCGCCTTTCGGTAGTCCAGTTGCCTGCGTAGATCGAACTTTCTGGGCAAATCCCATTGGAAGCCGTCGTGCTTGTCCAGCCAGCGGAAGAACGACCGGAGTTGTTTGACAAAATGCTTGGCCGATGAGAGCTTCAGCGGAGTACCACGTTGAGTGATCGGACGAGCGGCGAAGATTTCGATGATCTCGTCGCACTTGTTCGTGTTTAGTTCCCCAAGGTCGAGTTCGAGGTAATCCTTCAAGTAGAACTCGGTGATGGAAGCGAGATTGTTTAGCTGCGTCTGTGCCCAAGGCTTCCGCTTGCCCGCCGGGGACTTGTATTTCTTTTTTGCCTTGATGTCCTCTTCAAAAGCCTCGAATGCTTGTCGAAGTGCAACGCCGGTAAGCTGGACTCCCGGCCTACCAGTGAGTTGTGCCAGTTGATCTTGGCTGACGGTGACGAGGCTCCGCAGTTTTTCGAGTCCCGCCTCATAGTGGGCGGCGTTTACAGGAATGACTTCACTGTTGAGTTCATTCTTCGTCCTCAATATCCGTCGAGCGTAAGCAATCGAGGATTCACCGAAGGACACTTCAATCGGCGGCGTCTCGCCTTTGCAAATTGCCTTGGCGGTTCCAAGCCTTTCATCGTCCCAGCGAGCTTCCCAGAGGGAATCTCCGTCTTGGTAAGGGTAGTCGGGCGGCACCACATGGGCTTCGATCTGCTTCCAGAGCGCCACAATTTGGCCCCACCGTCTTTCCGCCTCTTCTTGGCTGATAGCGGCGGGCATCCGAAAGACCTGCTTGACCCCCTCGGAACTGATCCCCAACCATCGCTCGAAACTCCCGTCCCGCTTCCGGGTCAAGGGCTTCTCGTACATCATCTTTCGGGTCATCCTCGATCCTCCCTATCGTTGACTTTTCTGGCATTGGCCACCCGTCATGACGCATTATACCAACCGAAAGTCAACGAAACTGGGGTGTAAAGTCAACGAGTTTGGGCTTCGGAGGGCGTTTTTTGCCGTTTGTCGCAGACGAGAAAACGCCGCAATCGCAATGAAAAAGGCCACTTAGAACTTTCGCTCTAAGTGGCCTTCAATGGAGGCGGCGGGCCAGCGCGTGTCTTCGCCATTTTGAAACACAATGTGGCATCATTTCATGGGTCAGGGTATCGCCGCCGACCCGAAGACGGGCGGCCTTGTCGGGATCAACCGCGCTAAGCATTTGGTCGTTTTCGCGGACAAACGTAAGTAGCGTGGGGTTCGATGGCTCGATTCCGCTAAATTTTCGCCCAATTTGACGAATAGCCAGCCGTGCTTTTTCGGACAGGGCATGCCAGTTTGTCGGATTAGGCAATCTGTAGCCCGACCCCTCGTGGGTCGAGTGATTCGTGATTCACCGACGATTCCAATAACAACTCGAATCGTCCGACCCACAAGGGGTCGGGCTACAGTCCGCGCAGCTTCACAAATTGGCTGACCCTGCTTTTTCGGGCCAGGTCGGTTGAGTCGGCGTAGCGATCCCGTCACACTGTCCGCCTTTCTGGCCGGCCGGCCCGTGTAAGCCGAGTGATGTCGCTGAACTCGCCTGAGTTCAGGATCTGGATCGTTTTTGCGATTCGGCATCCTTGGGAGCACGGCTGGAGTTCGCCATCACTGTTTTCGAGACGTGGCACTGCGTCACGCATCTCCTCCTGCAAACCAAGGAGCATCTTGTGTCGGTTCGCATTCGCATGACGAGAATTGGCCGCAAGCATCGGCCGTTCTACCGGATCGTGGTCATCGATCGTCAGAAGGCTCGCGAGGGCAAAGCCATCGAAGAGGTCGGCACCTACGATCCGATGGTCAAGGACAAGTCCGCTCGCGTGAAGTTGAAGATGGAACGGATCGAGTACTGGCAATCGGTCGGCGCGCTGCCGTCGGATCGAGTTGCCACGCTCATCAAGAAGGTGAAGACCAATCGCTGGACGGACCAAGTGGCCGCACCCGCGCTGACTCCGCAGAAGGTTCCGCCAGCTCCGGCTCCCGCCGAAGCACCGGCAGAGGAAGCTCCGGCCGAAGGCGGCGAGGCCAGCTAAAGTAGACCGGTCACTCCGTGACCGGAAAATCGGCAATCGCCGAAACGATTCGAGTCACGGAGTGACTCGTCTACTTTGGTGAAGCCATCATGCGGTTCGACGTCCTCACGCTCTTCCCGGATTTGTTTGAGAGCTACCTCTCGCAGAGCCTGCTCAAGTTGGCGATCCAACGCGAGCTGGTCAGCGTGAAGCTCTGGAACTTCCGAGACTGGGCGACCGGCAAACGAAAGTCGGTGGACGACAAACCGTATGGGGGCGGACCGGGCATGTTGATCATGTGCCCGCCCGTGTTCGATGCGGTGGACGCGGTGCAGCAAGACGCTGACAAACCCGGTCAGCTCATCATGCTCACGCCGCAAGGACGCAAGCTCGATCAGAAGTTGGTGGAAGAACTCGCTCAGCACAATCGGCTGTTGGTGCTGTGCGGACGATACGAAGGGTTCGACGATCGAATCCGACAGGGTTTGCAGCCATTGGAGGTCTCGGTTGGCGATTTCATCTGCAACGGCGGCGAAGTGCCGGCGATGCTCTTGATTGATTCCGTCATCCGGCTCATTCCGGGCGTGCTCGGCGATGAGACCTCACACAAGTACGAATCGTTTTCCGACAGCGGACTTCTCGAATACCCGCAGTTCACGCGACCTCGCGAGTTCCGCGGCATGACGGTCCCCGAAGTCCTGCTCAACGGGAATCACGCCGAGATCCAACGTTGGCAAGACCAACAAAGTTTGAAACGAACCCAAGAGCGTCGCAGCGATCTGGTCCCACCAGTCGCCGCCGACGAAGACAAAAAACCGAAACGCCAGCGACGATCACAAACTCGTCGCGATCCAGGGAGTCCTGAATCATGATTAACAAGCTCATCCAAGAGGTCGAAACGCAGCACCTGCGACCTGACCCGCTGAAGTTCGAGGTCGGCGACACCGTCGATGTCCATTGCCGAATTCTGGAAGGCACTAAAGAGCGCATCCAGGTTTTCACAGGTGTCGTCCTCGCTCGCCGCGGAGCCGGCACCCGCGAAATGTTCACCGTCCGTCGCATCGTCGGCGGCGAAGGGGTCGAGCGAATCTTCCCGGTCAACTCGCCGAAGATCGCCAAACTGGAGGTCGTCCGCCACGGTAAGACACGCCGAGCTAAGCTGTACTACCTCCGCAAGCGAGTCGGCAAGGCGACCAAGCTGGTCCAACGTCGAGCCAAGGAAGCCAAGGTCGAGGTTCCGGCCTCCGAGTAGTCGCTCTTTGGACTGCGGTGACCAGAGTCACCGCTTTCCAAAACGCTTTGATCGAGGGACGGTGCTGATTCCGGCCGACCGATGCGTTTTGGAAAGCGACGACTCAGGCCGTCGCAGTCCAAAGGTTTTCGGGACCACCGCCGTGCGGAGTCTGTGGAACAAGCTGTTCGGTGATCGCGGCGAACGTGCCGCCGCGAAATTCCTCCGGCGGTTAGGTTATCGCATCGTCCAGCGAAACTACTCGACTCCGCTGGGAGAGATTGACATCGTGGCGCTCGATGGCACGACAATCGTCTTCGTCGAGGTCAAAACTCGTTCATCGCTCGTCGCCGGCCGGCCGGAAGAGGCGGTCACCCTCGACAAGCAACGAAAGCTGACGAACATGGCTTTGGCCTATTTGAAAAAGCACAAGCTCTTGGAACACTCGGCTCGCTTCGACGTCGTTGCCATCGTCTGGCCCGACGGCGCTCGCCAGCCCACGGATATCCGACATCTCCGCAATGCCTTCGAGCCAACCGGCAAGTGGCAGATGTTTTCGTAATCGCGGCTTCAAAACCGTAGCCACGTTCGCCAGAACGTGGACAGATTGGCGCGGACCCACGTTCTGGCGAACGTGGCTACGATGATGTAGAGGCAGCCATGAAAATCGGACTGGTCGGATACCAAGGCAGCGGCAAGAGCACGCTGTTTGAGTTGCTCAGCGGGCACAAGCCCGATGTATCAAAGTCGCATCTCGGCCAGGTCGGCATGACCACCGTTCCGGACGAGCGGTTCGACAAGCTGGTCGCGTTCCACAAGCCCAAGAAAATCTCCCCCGCAAAGATCGACCTCTTCGACACGCCCGGTTTGATGAAGGGGGACAATGCCCAGAACGCTCAGCGGCTGGGGATCATTCGCGAGTCCTCGGCATTAGCCCAAGTCATCGGCGTCTTCAACGGCGTCGATCCCGTCGCCGAAGCGCGAGCCTTTGAGGACGACATGATTCTGGCCGACCTGCAAGTCGTCGGTAACCGCATCGAAAAGCTCAAGAAGGATCTGCTGAAGCCCCGCCCTGCCACCGAAAAGGACGAACTGACTGCTGAACTCGGAGCGCTCGAATTTGTCGTTGCGAAACTCACCGACGGCCAGACGCTGCGCGGCATCCCGTTCACCGAAGTTCAAGACAAGGCCACCAAATCGTTCGCGCTGCTGACTCGCAAACCAAAGATGGTCGTGCTCAACACGGCCGACTCGTCGGTCGATGCCAAGCAACTCGCCGACCTGCACGCGATCGGCATCACCGCGATCGCCGGACCTGTCGGACTCGAGTTGGAAGTTGCCTCGCTGCCCGAAGAAGACCGTGCGCTCTTCGCCTCTGAGATGGGCCTGACCGAATCCTGCCGCAGCAAGCTGCTGCGTGCGATCTTCGAGATCACCGAGCAGATCACCTTCTACACCTGCGACGAAAAAGAGGTCCACGCCTGGCTGCTGAAGCGCGGCAGCAGCGCCCTCGAAGCCGCCGGCACGATTCACACCGATCTCGCACGCGGTTTCATTCGTGCCGAAGTGATGTCGACCGACGACCTCTTTCGGCTCGGCTCAGAAAAAGAAGTGAAAGCCGCAGGCCTGTTCCGTACCGAAGGCAAGGAAGCCGTTATCCGCGACGGCGACGAAATCGTGATCCGCTTTAGTGTGTGAGCCCTCTGCAACCTGGCCGATTTCCCAACCGATCCAGGCAATCCAACACCCGGAGTGACATTCACTATTTCCAAGTCTTGCGAACTCACGGCCCGGAACTGACTCAATCGTCGGTACTGCTCACGATGGCTCGGCCGAAAGTATCCCGCAGCGTGACGACGTCCCCCTCGGCTCGCAGTTTGGCCAGGTAGCGACGGTCGATGCGGCACGTCAGCCGCACGCGGTTCGATTCGTCGTAGACACGATCGGTCACCTCGGCACATTGCGATAGGAACGCAAACAGCTTGCCATTGGCCACGCTCGTCTCGACTTCCGCGATGACGATTCCGTCACCCAGCCGCGCCACGATTGCGGACTCCAACTTGTCGAGCCCCGATCGATCGCGAGCCGAAATGCAAACGCAGTCGAGATGTTTCACTCGCAACACATCGACAATGCTGCGATCCGTGACCGCATCGACTTTGTTGAGTACTAGCAGCATGTTTGTCCGATCCACGCCGATCGCTTCCAACACCTCATCGACGGTGTTGATTTGCCGTTCGGCTTCGGGATGGCTGGCATCAACGACATGCAACAGCAGATCCGCTTGCCGAGCCTCTTCGAGCGTGGACTTGAATGACGCCACCAGATGGTGCGGCAGATCGCGGACGAACCCGACAGTGTCGCTGAGCAACACTTCGCCCCAGTGCGACACCTGCCAGCGTTTCGTGCGTGTGTCGAGCGTCGCGAACAACTGATCGGCGACATACACGTCGGCTCCGGTCAACGTCCGCAGCAGCGTGCTTTTGCCGGCGTTCGTGTAACCGACCAACGAGACGGTCGGCTGATCGCCGCGCGTCGCGACGATCCGTTCGCGGCGTTTGGAGACTTCTTTGAGCTTCGCCTTCAATTCAGCGACGCGCTGGTCGATCAGTCGGCGGTCGGTTTCGATCTGCTTCTCACCAGGCCCTCTCCCAGCACCGACACCCCCTTCGATACGTTCCAAGTGCGTCCACATCCGCTTCAGCCGCGGGCGGTAGTACAAGAGCTGAGCCAACTCGACTTGCAACCGCGCTTCGTAGGTCTGCGCCCGTCTCGCAAAAATGTCGAGAATCACTTCGCTGCGATCGACAATGACACAGTTCAATTCCGCCTCAAGGTTGCGTCCCTGCGAAGGCGAGAGATTGTTGTCGAAGATGACGACCTCGGCACCGGTCGCCTCGATCAGTTGCTTCACTTCTTCGACTTTGCCCTTGCCGAGCAGCGTTGCCCCGCTGGGTTGATTGGTCTTCTGCACCAGTTCGCCAACGACTTCCGCGCGGGCGGACTTGACCAACCCGTGAAGCTCGTCGAGCGCGGTATCCTTGTCGATGCGACTGCCGGTTTCGAGCACGGCGACAAGAATCGCCTTCTGCTCCTGGACTTTCAGATGTTCGCGTTTCGCGTCAGCCAAGCGAGTCTCCTGTGTGCTCAATGCCAGATTGTGGGACAATGAGATTCCAAGTTGGCGGGACACAAGACGGTTTGCAATGGGTGTGACTTTTCGGAACCGACTGCTTGAGACGAGAAACCGCCCGCAGTCAATGCGAACCGCAGACGAACATCGTCACTGGACCTGGTGAATCCACGTTCGCTCAGTACGGAATCAGAGGGTTCAGCACGTCAGGCCTCACCGAAACAATTGATTTTGGCAACCTCCGCAGCCAAGTTGCTTGACCTCTGCCGCAGAGACAGTCCAATTCGCAAATTCGGAACAGCGGCTATCTCCGATTCTGTCTTCGTGAGTTTCCCACGTTGCGCAGAGTGGGCCTTTGGCGGGAATCCATTGGTGGCCGATGATCTGACCGTGAGAAAACTCCGCGTGTTTTGCCTGTTCGGTCTGGAATGACAGGTGACACCCACTGCGCCCCCGTGAGGGCGCAGCCCGCCTACGTTTTGAGAAAAGCTTTGAAAGGTTCCGCCATGAAGAATTACGTGATTGTTTTTGGTTTGCTGATCGTGACGAGTTTGTCGGCGAATGCGTTTGCCAAGGACAAGTTCTGCTGCGTCGATCCCAACCTGCAACAGATTCAGACTCAGTGCTGCCAGGGAACGCTGCTGCCATACCACGTCGCACTGAAGCGAGCCGATGACGCCACGAAAGCAGAAACCGCACTGGCTCACATGACTCAGGAGAACAAAGACCTCCAAGCTCAGCTTGCCAAGCTGCAATCCGACCTCAAGACCGCAGTGGCCGATCGCGACAAAGCTCGCGGCGAGCAATCGGCCGCCGTTGCCGAACGTGACAAAGCTCGCGCGGACGCGGCGTCCTCCGCCAAGAGCGCGAAGGAGTCTCAGGACAAAGCGGTCGCCGCCGAGAAGGCCAAACAAGTCGCCGATGCCGCCGCGAAGTCGGCGAAAGACGAACAGGCCAAGGCTGCCAAAGAATCCGAAGCTGCGAAAGCGGAACTCGCCAAAGTGAAAGACGACGTCGCTAAGCAAGTGGCCGCCGCTCAAGACGCCGTGAAGAAAGCCACCGCCGACAAAGAGACGGCCATCGCGGCCGCGAAGACGTCAGCCGATGAGCTCGCCGAAGCGCAGAAGAAACTGATGGCGGTGCTCGACTCCGAAGACAAGAAAAAGAAGGCCGAAGAAGAGAAGAAGAAGGAAGACGCCAAGAAAGAAGAAGAGACCAAGCTGGAAGAAAAGTCGGAAGAGGCCGCAGCCGACGCATCGACCGAGAGCTAACTTTCAAGAAATCGACATCGCCAAAGAAGCCCGGCTTTCCCAAAAGCCGGGCTTCTCGCTTTTGGATCTATTGGATCTATGCCTCGCATGGCCATCCGTGAGACATTCCGGCGAGCGGGGAGGCGTCAGTCCCCCGGTGAATTCACCGCAGGAC
>SXGU01417098.1_pt1 | contig 17335 bp, 15 predicted proteins | sample 3174531 | NCBI WGS metagenome assembly SXGU01 (sample SAMN11356863, study PRJNA531348) | freshwater metagenome | isolation source: freshwater sample F1-140 | place: China: Fuxian Lake, Yuxi | collected 2017-12-25 | reverse complement strand
GCCGGTGAAGGCACCCTTCTCGAAGCCGAACATCTCGGCTTCGAGCAAGGTCTCGGGAATGGCGGCGCAATTGACGGTGACGAAGGGATGCGGCCCCGTGCTCTGTGCCAGTTCGTGCAGCCGCCGTGCCACGTGTTCCTTGCCGACGCCGGATTCCCCGGTAATCAGCACCGAACCGTCCGAGGCCGCCAGGCGTTGCAGCATGCGCTCGATGCGCCGCATCGACGGCGCGATGCCCAGCGTCGCGGCAGCCGATTCGAGCTCCGGCGCGGGCTCGCACAACTCGCGGATGCGGCGAATCAGATCGTCGATCTCGAGCGGCTTGGCAATGTAGTCGGCGGCGCCCAGCTTGAGCAGGCGTACCGCCTGGTCGATGGCGCCGAAGGCCGTCATGAACAGAAAAGGTGGCACTTCCTCCTTGTCTTGCCGCAACTGAACGAATACATCTTCCCCACTCATGTCCGGCAGGCGCATGTCGCTCACCACGACGCCGTATTTCTGTCGGCGCAGATCGGCCAGCGCATCGCGACCGCGTTTGTGCCAGGTGTGACTGAGGCCTTCCATTTCGAAGCGTTCGCACACTGCCTCGCCCATCAGCTCGTCGTCCTCGATCAGGCAGACGCATTGCGATTCATTACGCATGGCTTTCTCCAATGGGTAGCGTGACCCGGAATTGCGTTAGTCCGTCCCTGCTTTCGGCCGCAATCTGGCCGCCCAATTGGGTAACGATTTGATAGGTTACCCATAGACCGAGACCGTGCCCCTCCTCGTTGCCGCTGACGAAGGGCTCGAACAGGTGATGCATGAGATCGGCGGCAATCGCGGTGCCGACGTTCGTCGTCTGGATTCGCAACTGCCCGCCCACAATTTGCGCTGCGCAGCTAACCTTCGTCGACGCCGGAGAGGCATGGATCGCATTGAGCAACAGGTTCAACAGGATCTGACGCACCAGTGTGGCCGGCAGCGCAACCGGTTCGGTCAAACCGCATTCGATGTCAATTTCAACGGCATCATGGTGCGCTTCGCCGGCGAGCAGCAGCCGGATATCCTCCAGATCATGCGGCGCAAAATCCCGTCCCTTGACCTTCGCATCCACCAACATGGCACTGACCGTATCGCGGATCTGCGTCAAACCCCGCTCCAGAATAGCCACGGTTTCCCGGCACGTTCGTCGTCTTCGTGACGGCGTTTGAAGTTCGCCAGTGCGACCAGCATGCCACCCAGCGGATTGTTGATCTCGTGGGCGATGCCGGCCGACAGCCGGCCGATCGCCGCGAGCCGTTCGGAGCGGATCATTTCCTCCTCGAGCAGCATCTTTTCGTGCAAGGATTTGACCATCAGGCCGTAGGCATCGAACAGGCGGCCAAGTTCGTCGTGGTAGGGATAGGTGCCGGGCGGCGGCGCCAGCAGCGCGCCACGCGCCACGTCCTCCGTGCTGCTGGCGAGCGCGATCAGGGGCGCCGCGGTGCGCTGTCCCCAGTACCAGTTGATCGGCAGCAGCACGGCCAGCACCAGCAGGCCGATGCCGGCGCCGCGCCAGGCGCCGGCGCGAAAACGCGGCAGAAAGACTTCCTTGGAATAGACGATGACCAGCGTGCCCAGACGCGCGCCGTCCTCGGCGACCGGGACGGCCGCGTAGAAACGCCGCGCACCGGCAAAATCGATGATGGGCGCATCCGGCCCCGGCCTGGCGACAATCAGTTCGGCGAGGTGGGCGAACTCGGTGTCGAGCTTGCGAATGTCGGTCAGCATCGGCATGGATTTCGGATGGCTGGAGACGAAGACCCGCTGCTGCTGATCCAGCGCCAGGATCATCTCCGGCTGCACCAGCTTGTCGTCCGATTTTTCATGCAGCGGCGCCCGGATGATGGCGAAGGCTTGCCATACCTCCTCCTGGATCATGGCGGAGAACAACGTCTTCGCCAGGGTGCGGCCCAGACTGGCCGAACTGCTCACCAGGTCGCTGCGCAGGTCGTCATAGGACTGCACGATCAGCGCGGTTGAAACGGCCAACGTGGCGGTGACGATGAGCAAGCTGCCCCACAGGGGAATCTTGTAGCGAAAGCTGAGGTTGAACAGGGCAGTCATTTCTCGCCGACGGCTTTTATCAGGCGTTCGGTGCGTTCATACAGGCGCACATCGCCGACGGCGAAACTGTCCAGGTTGAGTTCCTTCAACAACGCCCGGCCTTCCTCGTCTGCGGTCATTTCCAGCAGGAGTTTTTGCATGGCGCGAAATTCTTCATCGCCGACGGATACCCGCGCGACGAATGGCGCGAAGCCGTACTCGGCCGACTTCGCGACCACGCGCGCGGCCCGCGTTAACTCCGGCTTGCCGATCGACAAGGTATCCCAGACGTGGCTGCTGATGGCGCCGCCGTCGGCCAGGCCGGTCGCAACGGATTCCAGCACGCGGCGGTGCGACCAGGCAAAGAAGGTCTTGTGAAAATAGTGCGCCGGATCCTGACCGGCCTGATGGAGTTCGAAACGTGGCGTCAGGTAGCCGGTGTTCGAGTAGGGGTCGGTGTAGGCGAACACCTTGTCCTTCAGATCGAGGATCGATTTCGTCGTCTGGTCGCCGGCTGGCACGATGAGATAGGACTGGTAGGTCGGACGCCCTTTATGCACCGGAACGGAGAGCAGCTTCACCTGCGTTCTGAAATGTACGTAGGGGTAGTCGCAAATCCAGGCGAAATCGAGCTTCTTCAGGCGCAGCAAATCCATGGTTTCGATGTAGCGGTCGCGCCGGGTGAACTCCACGGGGCGATTGAGTTTCCGCTCCATGTAGAGGCGCCACTTTTCCAGCGGGCGGTATTGGTCGTGCGGAAAGGTCGGCGTCAGGCCGATGCGGATGGGGCTGGCACTGGCACGCTCGTCTGCCGCTGCTGCTGAAAGCGCGGCCACGGCCGCAAATATTCCAAGAATTCGTGTCAGTTTCATAAGTGACCTGTTTCGATTTCGTAACCGATTTTTGCCCTTTATCTCCAAGTGGTTACAAGGCAGTAATCATTTGACCGTAGCGCAGCCCGGATTCGACGCTCTTTGTAGCAGCCATGCCTGAACAAAAAACGGTCATCAAAAAATCCTTGAATAAACATTGGCTTGTTCCAGTCGCATGGATGGTGGCCTGAATTCTGCAACGCAGTATGCAAGAAACAAAGCTTTGAATCACAGGTAACGACCGATATATGCAAGCAACATGCCCAGGACAAAACCTCCGACCCGTGCTGGTGTCGGGTTCCTCATGTGTTTTGACCGATACGGAGAAGCCTCGAAATCGGATCGACAGGCAGGTGGCGGGTAACTTGCAAGAGCGTTTTCCTGAGGGTTTCAGGCTAGTGATGTTACGGCGAAGTAACAGATTTTGAAGCAGCAATTGCTGAAAAGACTGAAGACCGAATTTGAATTTTCTCGGAGGAAGCAAACATGAAAGTACTTGAGAACTCCATCACCCGGCGTGACTTTCTGAAAGTCTCCGGAACCGTTGCTGCCTGTTCGCAAATTCATCCCGCCAGCGCCCAGCAATGGCTGGCCCAGGTTGGCAAGGCCGGATCCAAGCCGGACATGGCCGGCCCGGACACCAAGATCATCCGCAGTGTCTGCCTGATGTGCCACAGCGGTTGCGGCATCCAGTGCACCATACAGAACGGCGAACTGACCAAGATCGACGGCAATCCCTACCATCCGAACTGCTACGACTATGTCTCCAAGGGTGACATCGTCGAGGAAAGCGATCTCGACGGTGGACTGACCGGCAAGGACATCGGCACGCTATGCGCCAAGGGACAGGCAGGCATCTACGCACTCTACAGCCCGGCCCGGCTCAAGCACCCGATGAAGCGCGTCGGACCACGCGGTTCCGGCAAGTGGAAGACCATTTCCTGGGAACAGGCCCTGACCGAGATTGTCGATGGCGGGATGCTGTTCAAGGATGTACCCGGCGAGGAAACCCGCCAGGTCGAGGGCTTCAAGGCCATCCTCAACAACGACAAGCCGATCGGTCCGGAAGATTCCGACTACATGGACGAGGCGCCACCGGGAGGCTATGGCCCGAAGCGCAACCAGTTTGTCTGGGCCCACGGCCGCAATGAGCAGTCGCCGCTGACGCCGCGCTTTGTCGCCGGCGCCGCAGGCGTGCCGAACATGCTCAACCACTGCGACCGTTGCGCGGGAACCTTCTATAACGTCGTTGAGCACTCGCTGAACGTGCCCCCCTACGAGATCGGCGCCTATGCCGACTACGAATTCACCACTTTCCTCATCAGCGTCGGGTCGAACATCACCCATGCCGACTACCCGGGGCAAACACGAGCGCGCTACCTGCAGAAATTCGCCAAGCGTACCGGCCCGGACTCGAAGGGATTCAAGCATGTCATCGTCGATCCCTGGCTGTCCCCCGCCGCGGCGAAGGCGCTGCAGTCGGGCAAGGGCGAATGGATTCCGCTGAAGCCCTCCACCGATGCGTTCTTCCTGCTCGGTATGCTGCGCTGGATGATCGACAACAAGGGCTACAAGGCCGACTTCCTGGCCCTGCCCAACGAGCAGGCAGCGAAGAAGACCGGTCGCCGCAACTGGAGCGACATGACTTACCTGGTCCGTACCAAGGAACCCAAGCTCTACCTCTCCGGCAAGGATGCCGGTCTGGGGCAGGCGGATTACGTGGTGCTGGTCAATGGCAAGCCGACGCTGTTCCATGAAGTCGATGGGCCGGCCGATCTGGATGCCGAAGTGGAAATCAAGGGCGAGAAGTTCAAGACCGTGTTCCGCATGCTGCGCGAACGGGCGCACGAAAAGACCATCGAGGAATGCGAAAAGATTTGTGACATTCCCGCCGGCACGATCTCGCGTCTGAGCAAGGAGTTTTCCAGCGCCAAGCGGCCGGTCATCGAGATGTTCCGCGGCCCGATCCAGCAGTCGAATGGCTGGTGGAACGGCCAGGCGCTGATCACCCTGAACATCCTGATGGACAGCATCGATCGCAAGGGCGGCTACATTCCCGGACACAAGGCCTACAGCGGATCCGTGGGCGGGCCTTCACGCAAGGCTGCAGGCGTTTCCATCGATCGGCACAAGGACAAGTACCAGGGCAAGAAGGCCACTTCGACGCGGCCATGGTATCCGCTGGCGATACGCACGGTGACCAGCGAGTTCTTCTCGTCGGTCAAGCAGGGCTATCCGTACAAGATCAAGGCCTATCTGAACTACTACAACGATCCGGCCTACACCACGCCGTTCAACCAGTCGGTCATCGAGGCGATGCTCGACGTCAAGGCCATCCCGCTTACGGTCAGCATCGACGCCTACATGGGCGAGACCACCCTGCTGTGCGACTACGTCCTGCCCGATACCGAGTACCTCGAGCGCTTCGGCGGCTTCAAGACCTATCCGCCGGTGAAGACTCAGGTCCAGGGCTTGCGCCAGCCGGTGATCGGCACCCTCGACCCGAAGACCAAGAGCTATCGCGGCATCCATCCGGATGTGCAGACGGCGGACGACACCCTGATCCAACTCGCCATTCGCTGCGGCCTGCCGGGCTTTGGCAAGGACGGCGGCGGCCCGGGCAAGGATCTGTTCACCTCCTGGCAGTTCTGGAACGAGTACTACAAGAACGGCGACTTCAAGGGCGAACCGGGGCTGGATCCGGACAGCCGACTGGTCAAGCTTGGCGGCAAGTTCGAGAACCCGGGCAAACAGTACGATGCCAAGGGCGAATACACGCGCTTCCCCGGCGGACGCCAGGTGCGCGGCATGTATGTCTACGCAGCCAACGTGGCGGCCAACAAGAACAGCATGACCGGTAAATACTTCGATGGTCTGCCGCAGTACCGGATGATCGTCGACTGCAAGGAGGACCCGCTCGATCCGGCGATCTGGAAGGAATACCCGTTCCAGTTGCACACCCACAAGGATGCCTGGCACACGCAGACGCGCACCATGAACAACCTCTGGCTGGCCGCGATCAAACCGCAGAACTTTGCGGAAATCAATCCGGTCGATGCGCAGAAAATGGGTGTCGTGACCGGCGACTGGGTCAAGGTCAAGTCGCCTTCCAGTACGCACATCAGCTACGTTGAAACATCGATGGGCGATGGCTGGTACAAGATGCAGGTTCGCGTCACCAGCCGCATTCGCCCCGGCGTGTTCTCGGTGAGCAACTCCTACGGACGCTGGGGTGCCGGCGGCAAGGCCTGGGCAGCAGACGGCAAGCCGCAGTTCTACGACAAGCGCATCGCCGCGGGCTTCAGCGTCAACCCGCTCTACATGGCCGATCCGGTGCTGAAAGACCGTGGAATGCTCGATCCTGTAGGCGGCGGCACCCAGAGCTATGGCACGCCCCTTCGTGTAGAAAAAGTCTAAGGAGGACATCATGTCTGAATACAGCCCCATCATCCCCCGCGAAGCCATCGACCGCTCCTTCGCGAAACAGGGTCCCAAGCAATACACGCTGTGGGTCGACATCGAACATTGCATAGGCTGCAATGCCTGCACCATCGCCTGCAAGGCGGAGAACAACACGCCGGTCGGCGTGGACTACAACCGCGTCATCGAAATCGAGGAAGGCGACTTCCGCGATGCCAGCAAGACGCCGAACGTCGGCGTCACCTTCGTCCCCATGCCCTGCATGCACTGCGGACAGCCGGCCTGCCTGGCGGCCTGCCCGGTGGGCGCCATCACCAAGCGCAAGGAAGACGGCATTGTCCTCATCAACAAGGACAAGTGCATCGGCTGTCGCTACTGCGCCTGGGCCTGCCCCTACGGCGCGCCGCAGTTCAATGCCGAAGCGAAGGTCATGGAGAAATGCACGCTCTGTGTTCATCGCACCGACAAGGGACTGCTGCCTGCGTGCGTCACCACCTGCCCGGCCAAGGTTCGCTTCTTCGGCGAACTGAACGAACTGACCATGGTCATGCGGGAAAGGCGTGCAAAGGGCGTCAGCATCAACGTTGGCGGCGTCGACACCAAACCCAGCGTGCAGTACACGTCCAAGTAACGCAGTGCATCGGTATCCGCGACCATGAACACGCTGATCGAACTCGGGCTGCAAGTGCCGGTGAAGCTGGATAGCACGCTATGTTCCCGCTACCGCAGCACGAAGTCGGAATGCGCGGCGTGTGCTGTGGTGTGCCCCGCCCCCGGCGCAGTTCGCCTGGGCGACGGGGCGGGCAACAATGGCGCCGAAATCAACGCCGCGTGCGTGGGTTGCGGTGCCTGCGTCTCGGCTTGCCCGAACGGCGCCATCCGGCTGCTGGAGGACGATCAAGGTGTGGCGGACCGCATCGCGCAGAAGGTCCACGCGGGCGAAGTATTCCGTTTTGCCTGCAACCGGGCAGAAGGCCGTGCCGACATGGTGCTGCCTTGTCTTTCCCGCCTGACCGAGGCGCTGGTGCTGGAACCGATCCGGCGCGGGGCGCAGCGGGTCGAGATGTGCGCGCCGGATTGTTCAGGCTGCGGCCTGAAGAAGACGGCCCAGCAATGGGAGCGTACGCTGGCTTTCTCGCAGGCACTTTGCGAGTCGGCCGGCCTTGGTGTAGCGCGGGTATCGAGCGTGCAAGTTCAGGTCGGCGATGCGCAGGAGATCCGCCTGCCGCCCAGAACGCCCAATTCGCGACGCAGGCTGTTTGGAGCCATTGCCGAACGCTGGAAAACCAGTGCCGACGCGCATCCCCTTGAGGCCGAGGCAGTCGAGGAGGCCGAACCGGAACCTTTCCGCGAAATCGTAAAGCGCCACTCGGAAAACTCCAAGCGGACGGATCTGCTGCAAGTGCTGAATGCGCTGCCCGGCTTGAATGTCAGGTCGAAAGAAGTCTCGACAGTGGGTATTCCCCTCGCACAACTGGAGGTCGACCAGCGTTGTGTCGGTTGCAATGTCTGTGAAACCCTGTGTCCCACCGGCGCGCTCACGCATCGCGAGGAAGGCGGCAGCTACGCGCTGGATTTCGATGCCGCACAGTGCACCGGCTGTCGGGTATGCGAACTGGCCTGCTATCACCAGGCCCTGCATCTGCGGGAAATGGTCGACCTGTCGCTGTTGTTCCAGCGTAGCCGGGTCACGCTCGTATCGGCCAAGGTGGCGAAGTGCCAAGGCTGCGGCGAACGCATTCTGGGGGCTGCATCGAACTTTTGCCCGGCGTGCCAGGTGAGCGGCGACCGTCGCGATTCCGTGGCGCGGCGCTTTTTCAGTGGAGGAAACTAAAGTGATCAATTCGGGCGAAATGCAAATTGTTGCCAGTGGTCGGGCGAAGACCTATGCCTTGCTGGCTGCGCTGTTTTCGGCGCCGCCAGCGGAGGAGTTGGCCGCCATGATCCGCAAAGGCGGACTGGCGCCGGAAGGCAACGTTCCGTTGAAGCAGGCGGTCGAGGCCCTGACCAAAGCCTTCCGGCTGCTGGAATCCGCCGGGCCCTCTACTGCCGATGTCGTCGCCGAACATACGAGGTTGTTTACCCTGCCTTCCGGCGTTGTTCCACATGAGTCTTACTACGCGGACAAGAACCAGCGCGTGGGCGGTCATATAACGGCCGCCGTCAAGCTCTACTACGACAACGCGGCAGCCCAGTTGACCGGCGCCTGCCTGGAGCTTCCGGACCACATGGGCGTTGAACTGGAGTTCATGCAGTTCCTATGTGATATCGAAAAGCAATTCTGGAATGGGCCCGATGCCGATGGACTGCAACGGTGCCTGGAGTTCCAGAACGGCTTTCTCTCCGAGCATCTGCTGTGCTGGCATCGTGAACTGTGCGAGAAGATTCTCAATGAGACCGGTCTCGAAATCTATCGGGCACTGGCCACCCTCACCCTCGAATTTCTGGAAGCCGAGCGTACATTCGTGCCGGTGCTGGCCCAGGAAATTCACTCCGAATGGAGGACACCATGCGCATCCGAATCCTGACTGCCTCTCTCCTGGCACTCGCCGCGACGGCGACGTTTGCTTCGCAGCAACTGGAGCCTCAATCGTCGATCGATTGGCCGCCAAAAGCCGTGCCCAAACAGGCCACTGGCAAGGTGCCTGATTTCAAGGCCAAGAACACGCTTTGCCTCGACTGTCACAAGGAAATCCTGACGGTCAAGACGGCGCGCAAGAACATTCCCAATCTGCACCAGTTGCACCTCGCGTCGAAGAAGATTGCCTACGAGGGCAAGAATCGCGATTGCCTGACCTGCCACCAGATGGTCACGCCGTCCGAGACCAAGGCCAAGAAGAAGGAAGGCTGGTTCGTCAAGGGCGACGTCTACCACCCCAATGTCATGCTGAATCCGCCAGATGTGTGGAAGAAGCTGGTGGTACGCGGCGGCGAGGGAACGCAATACGTTCCGGTCAACGCCATGCGTCAGGCAGACCCGCATCTCTTCAAGCCGACTCTGAAAGACCTGGTGTGTGTTGAATGCCACGGCCCGGACAGCAAGATCAAGACTTTCTACGGAGCGCCGCAAGCGGCGAAATAGCCACCGTGAATGCGACAGCGGATCGGGCCGGATCATGAAACACGGAAGTTTGAAGCGCGGCGCTTCCGCCTGTGCCCTGATTGCCGGATGCGTCGTTCTGGGTGGCGGAGTAGCCGGGCAGTCACAAGCCGCCACGACGGGAAAGAAGCCCGCTGCCGCCAAACAGCAGACGGCTGAAAGCGAAGTTCTGCGGCGCTTGCAGGAACTGGAAGCCCAAGTCACAAAGTACCGCGAGGAAACGGGACGGTTGCGGGCGGAACTGGCGCAGAAACAGGGCGCGGCGCCGGTCGCCATGAAAGTTCCCGGAGGGACGCAGAGCGCTGGCGCTGGCGGCACGGCGACAAAGCCTGCTGCTGCGGGTGGCGAGTGGGACGAACCCGAGGTGGACAAGAAAGCGGAGGGGCGTGACGACGAAGCCCGCCGCCGACTGTTGGTACTGGAAACCCAAAACCGGAAGTCCTCGGCCGAGATCGCCAAGCGGGAAGAGGCACAAAAGGACAAGGTGCAGTTCGACTTCTCCGGAAAATACAAGGCGCAAGTCAATTCACGCCACAACTTCGATCTGGGCAATTCACTTCAGCGATGGAAATACGACAACACCAGTTTTGTCGACCACCGCTTCTCGCTGCAAATCGACGCCACCTACGAGGCGCTGCTGACGCGGCTGGTGCTCGACAAGGGCAACTTTGTCAGCGACTGGAAGGAAGACAGCGAAGGCACCATGGAGCGCTGGGGCCAGTTCCGCACCCCAAGCTCCCCGCTGGTCCGCGAATTGTTCGTCCAATACACGAGCCCGGAATTCATGGCCCGGGTCGGACGACAAAACTGGGATGTCGGGCAAAGGATCACGCTCGAAGGGCCGATGGACGGCATCCGCTTCCAGTATCCACTCGGGCAGCTTCCATGGGGACAAACGACATTGTCGGCCGGCTACATGGCAGTGCCCGGTGGCTATTCCAGCTACACGACCTTCAACGCCACGGGCGGGCGGCTGGGCGGCAATCGCGGAGAGATATTCGGCGCGTCAAACAGTCTCGACGCCTTTTATGCCGATCTCGACATTCGCGCCTCGCGCGCGCTGCGCGTCAAGCCCTACCTGCTCAAGGTGGTCGATCGCGGCAATGCTGGCGATCCCGACATGAATCTGGACAAGGATTTCAATGCCGCCACCCTGCCGCGCGATGGTCAATTCCGGCCCTTGTGGGCAGGCATTACGGCGTCGGCGGAATATGGGGCGTGGAAGCTCGATGCCGAAGCGGTCTCGCTCACCGGCGATTACGCGGCCGGACGCAAGCTGAGCGCAAACGCGCTGTTGCTCAAAGCCATGCGCGACTTCGGCAAGGTCGGCTCCCTGGTGAATGTCTCCGCCGGATTGCAGTTCGGGCGCGGCTCGGGCAACGAAACGAGCGACCCTGCCAACGGGACGGTACGCAATTACAACGCACTCTTCATGTGTCCCGAGCGACACAAGTTCGGCAACATCTTCAGCGAAGACATCCGTGCCGGCTACTACGTCTGGGACAGCAATCTGTCCAATGTCACCTACGCTCGCCTCGATACGACGCTGGAACCGCGTCCGGGGCTGAAAGTGACTCCCTCAATTACGCGGATATGGACGACCAGCGAGGTCTTCAAAGGTCGCGGGCCGGTGAACGACTGGAGCCAGGGCACGGCGACATCGCTCGACAAGACCAGAGACGTCGGCTGGGAAGCTGACTTGAACATTGGGTTCCCGATCTACAAGCACGTGGAAGGCTTCGTTTCCCTCGGCTACTTCAAGCCTGGGTCGGTCTACGCCTTGCCCGATGGCAGCAAGCCGAAGGCCGCAAGCGAGATCGTCTTCCGCGCAGAGGTCAAGTTCTAGCCATGAAGCGGATCGTATCAGCGGCCATATTTCTTTGCGGCTGCATGGTCTTGGGCTCTTCTGCCGCAACCGCGGAGAAACCATCGGTAAACATTGTCGCCGAGGTGCTGCACACGACGCGGCCGCCAAAGATCGTGGCGTTTCGGGCCCAAACCGTCGGCCTGACGGATCCCCTGCGATTTCACTGGAACCTGGGCAACGGCAAGCAATGGGACAGGCAGTTCGTTCCCGAGCAAGCCTACGAACCCGGACGCTATGACGTCATTCTTACGGTAAGCGATGCCGCCGATCATGTGATGAAGGCGAGCATGGCGATCGACACGGAATCCCACGGTTGCGGGTTCTGAAAATCATCCAATTGAAAACAGAGACAGCCATGAAAAAACTCCTGACTGCGGTGTTACTGGCCTGGGGCGTTCTCGCCTGGGCCGAGGACGCGTCGATCGTGCGCATTTCCCAGAGCGACGGCAGCGTCGAGATCCGCAAGAGCGGCGCCAAGGACTGGAAGCCGGCCAGGGAAGGCGACGTGCTGGAGCGCGGCGACCGGATCGCGACCCGCGACAAATCGGCTGCGCTGCTGTCATGGTCCAACGGCAGCATGGCGAAGCTCTATCCGAACACCGAGATGGAACTGGCCGGCGTTTCCTTCGACCTCGAAAAGAAACTGGAGCAGACCATCCTCGACCTCGTCAAGGGGCGTGTATTCGTCAAGGCCCAGGTGCCCGAGCACCTGTTCGCAGATTTCCGGTTGCGCATGGGCGGCCTGGCGATGCGCGCGCAGGGTGCCGAATTCGCGCTGACTCACGATCCGGACAAGAAGAGCACCACGGCCTGGTCGATCCTCGGCCGCGTGGTGGCGGATACCGGCACCCAGACTCTGCGCATCGACGAAGGCGCGCAGGCCACGCTTCAGGCCGGCGTCATGCCTAGCACCGCCGCGGCGATGGACGACAAGATCAAGCAGTCGCTGACCAAAGTCTCGCGGGACATGGGCGGCAGCCTGCTGATCGAGGACGTGGGCGCAGCAGCCGGTGGCAAGTTGTCGCTGAAGATCGGCGGCGTCATCAGCCGGCGCGGCAATGCGCCCTACAAGGTGAGCATGAAAGCCCTGCCCAAGGGCGGCAGCGGAAAGCTGAAATCCGTTTCCTGGGAATTCGGCGACGGCGAATCGGCGATGACGAAAGAGGTTGAGCACACCTTCACCCAGGGTTTGTACGTGGTGATCCTGCGAGTGGAGGATGAAAACGGCGAGAAGGCCACGGCCCAGACGGCAATCTCGGTGGAAGCGGACTGCGGCTGCTGACCATCAGTAGCCATCGGATCATCTTTGTAATGGAGAAAAAAATGAAGCGATTCCTGCAACAACTTCTGGGTGCCGCAGCCCTGGTCTTTCTGGCCCAAGCGGCGGTCGCCGCGCCGACCTATGTCGGCGTCAAGGTCTGCACCAAGTGCCACTCCTACCATGGTGATTCGTGGACTGAAACCTCGCACGCCAAGGCTTTCGACTCCCTGAAAGCCAACACCAAGGCAGAGGAGAAGAAAAAAGCAAAGCTTGATCCTGCCAAGGATTACACCAAGGACAAGGACTGCGTCGGTTGCCACAGCACGGGCTTCGGCAAACCGGGCGGCTATGCCCTGGGCAAGGATCCGGGTGGCCCGGAACAACTTGGATCAGTGGGCTGCGAAGCCTGCCACGGTCCAGGCTCGGACTATCGTGACGAACACGGTACGGCGGAAAAGAAATTGCTGAAGACCTCGCAGAGCACGCCACGCAAGCTTATCGTCGGCAAGGGTCAGAATTTCGACTACGAGAAAGCCTGCGCCGCCTGTCATCTGAATTTCCAGGGCTCGTCGCTCAAGGGCGCCAAGGTCCCATTCACGCCCTTTACGCCCGCCGTCGATGCCAAGTATTCGTTCGAGTACGACAAGGCGGTGCGCACCAAGGCCCTGCACGAACACTACAAGTTGAAAGGCGCCTTCACCGGGGAACCGGTGCCCAAGGTGCGCGCCGACTTCCAGAAGACCGCCAAGGACCTTCCGGAATAAAGGAGTAAAGCCCGGCCGGCGCATTGGCCGGCATGGCGGACTTGAAGAAACGCATTGGAGAAGATCATGAACGATACCGAACTGACCAGAAGGACATTTCTGAAGGTGACCGGGGCCACCGCCGCCCTCGCCGGCTTGCCGGTCTCCGGCCCGGTCGAGGCCGTCCAGACCGTTCCGCTCGCCGGACGCTATGGCGATGCCGGCGCCGCCCCCTTGCCCGAGCAGGTGGTAACCGCGGGCTGCCCGTTTTGCCAGAGTACGTGCAGCATGAAGGTGCATGTCCGCGAGGGCAGGATCGTGAATATCTACGGTAATCCGGACGACCCGGTGACCGAAGGCAGGCTCTGCCCGAAAGGACAGGCCAGCGCGGAAATGCTCTACAACAAATATCGCCTCAAGGCGCCGATGAAAAGGGTGGGGCCGCGCGGCAAGCCGGAGTCCTACCAGGAGATCAGCTGGGATCAGGCGCTGACGGAGATCGCCGAAAAACTCAAAGCCGTCAGCGCCAAGCACGGGCCGGAGGCGCTGGCCTGGTGGACCGGCGGCAGAAGCGAATCCCAGGCGCGGGCGGGACTGACCGGTACCTTCGAGAAACTCTACGGCACGCCGCACCGCGAAGGGACCGGACCGTTCTGCAATCTCGCGGGCACCACGGCCTCGAATTCCATTCTCGGCCACAACAACCCGCCATGGACCTACACGCGCGATGACTTCGGCGGGGCGGACTGGTACATGTTCGTCGGCGCCAACATGGCTGCCTGCAAAGTCGTGGCCTATGGCAAGGTCAATGACCGGCGGGTCATGGGCAAGGCCAAGATAATCGCGGTGGACCCGCGCATGTCGGAAACCGCTGGCCTAGCCGACCTGTGGTTGCCGATCAAGCCCTCGACCGACATGGCGCTGGCACTCGCGATGATGACTCACATCATCGAAAAGGACCTGCACAACAAGGAATTCATCGAACAGAAGGTGCTGGGCTTCGACAAGCTGAAGGCTTTTCTCGCCGAGAAAAAATACACCCCGGAATGGGCCGAGAAAGTCACCGGCATCCCGGCCGCGACCATCAGGGAAATATCCGAAGAGTATGCCCGCACCGAGAAGGCCATCATCATGAGCAATGCGGGCCTCTCCCATCACACCAACGGGCACATCACGCATCGTGCCTTCCACATGCTCGCCGCGATCACCGGCCATTACGGCAAACCCTCCATGGGTTACGGCTGCGGCAATAACGGTGCGACGCCGATGGGCAGCATTTCGGTGCCGCCCGAGCGCGAGGTCAAACCCAAGCGGCAGCGACTGGGCAGATCACCGATTGCCTGGGTCGAGGCGATGGTCACCGGCAAGCCCTATCCGATCAAGGCCTTCATCTCCACCAGCAACCCGCTGGTGCAGTGGGGGGACATCGGGCGAGCAGAGACGGCCCTCGACAACCTGGATGTGTCCGTTTACTACAGCATGTTTCCCAGCGCCGAAACGCTGTATTTCGACTACATCCTGCCGGTATCGCCCTGGGCAGAGTCAGGCGGCGTGACGCCGGTTTCCGACGAGCGGCGCAACATCTTCGTGCCGCAGATCATCAAGCCCATGCACCAGGCCTGGCCGGAGCGCTGGATTTTCATCGAGCTCGGCAAGAAAATGGGCTGGGGCGACATTTTCAAGGACGCATACAAGGACCCCATCGTTCTGCAGCGGGAGATGGCCAAGAAGACCGGCTTTTCGCCGGAGCGCTTCCTCGGCAAGAAGGATGCCGCGCTGAGGGGGCCGCTGCCCAAGCCGGACTCGCCCGAGGTGGGCACGCTGTACACGGAAAAGGATGGCGTACCGGGCAAGAAGGGACAATTTCCCCGGCCCTCGGGCAAGATCGAAATCTGGACCGAGGAACTGGAGAAGATGTATGCATCTCAGGGCATCAGCCCGCTGCCCGAGTTCTACGTAGACCCCGAGATCGGCATGAAAGACGGCTTGCCCTACCTGGAGTATCTGGATTCCGATGCGGATGTCGGGATCACCTCGCAGATGAAGGGCATCGTGGCGGTCGGCAACATGCGGGCGCGACGGGTCAGGATCAAGTACCCGGCGAAACCGGAACTGGCGGAGTTCGACCTGTATCTGACCACCGGCCGGCCCAGCGCCGCGCACTTCGGCGACGGCACCCACTGGATTGCCAGCCTCAACGAGCAATCGCCCGACCAGTTCTGCATGATCCATCCCGAGAAAGCCGCAAAAATCGGCGTGCTCACCGGCGACACGGTCAGGGTGGAGGGCATCATGGGATACGTCCTGGCCAAGGCCTGGGTCTATGAGGGCATACGCAAGGACACGGTGTTCGTGCCCAACACCTATTCGCACGTACAGCCGTTCAGTCCATGGAAATCGATCAACTACATCGTCGACAAGAACAAGCGCTGTCCGGTCTCCGACCAGGTCAACTACAAGGCGCTCGTTTGCCGGGTCGTCAAGGCCTGACGCAAGCGCTCAATGTCAGCAACATCAGGACTTGGAAAGGAATTGAAATGAGCCAATATGCCATCATGGTCGATATCGAGCGCTGCATCGGCTGCAGATCCTGCGAGACATCCTGCAAGATCGAAAACGGCGCCACGAAAACCCGCAACAAGGTTATCCGCATCGATCCGAAAGCAGGCAGTCGACTGTCCTTCATGTCGATGCCCTGCATGCATTGCGAACAGCCGGCCTGTCGCCAGGCCTGCCCCACCGGCGCCATCTTCAAGCGCGCCGACGACGGCGTGGTGCTGATCGACCAGAGCAAGTGCATCGGCTGCCGCTTCTGCGCCTGGGCCTGCCCCTATGGCGCCATGGGCTTCGACGAGGAACGGAACGTGGCGGACAAGTGCACCTACTGCGCGCATCGCCTCGCCCGCGGCGAACAGCCCGCGTGCGTGACGAAATGTCCCGGTCATGCGCTGAGCTTCGGCAAGGTGGATGTGCTTGGTGCGCAGGCGCGATCGCAGGGACGCAGCATGCTGAACATAGATGCCGGCACCAAGCCATCGACGTTCTTCCTGGCGCGCACCAAGGCCTGAGCATCGGGACCAACAAAATGGATATGTCCGATAGCGGCAGGCAACCGGCCAATGCGTTCTGGTCGGGGATCTACGCGCAGTTGAGCGAGTTCTTCAAGGAGTCGTCGCCAGAATTCGCGGATGATGTTGCTTCTGGCCGGCTCGCCATGTTTTTCCGCGAACGCCTCACTGCTCTGGGTCTCGACGAATCCCTGGCGGACAACCTCTCGATGAGCGGGGGCGATGTTCACCAGAAACTCAACGACGAATATCGCGGCATCTTTCTAGGGCCTCTGCCTCCTTACGTCGTGCCGGTCGAGAGCATTTACAAGCGATGGACCAAAGACCCTGCATGCCAACTGCCAATAGCCCTGGAAAAAGGCTATCTCATGGGCGATTCGGCCATCGACATGATGGAAAAGTATCAGGTGGATGGCATCGCGATACCTGATGGACTGTCCTCCATGCCTGACCATGTGGCTCTTGAGTTGGAGTACATGTCGTTCTTGCTGATCAACAGAAACGGAAATGCCCAAAGTGACTTTATTGCCAATCATCTCGATTGGATAGGCGACCTTGTCACTGATATCGAGGACGTCGACAAGGGAAAGTTTTATACCGCCGGCGCAAAAATTGCCTTGGCGATAATTCCCCAAGCTGCCTTGTCTTGAACCGGACCTCAGCCGCCCTTGCGGCGCGATAGCGGATGCTTCGGCACGTCCGGGTGGCGGCGCGCCGGCGGGGCTTTGCCGGGTTTGGCCGGGGCTGAAGGTGTTGATCGCCGTACCGCCAGCGCCGACTTTTGCGGGCGCTTGTCGGCGTGGGATGTTTGGCGGTGCGGCAATGACGAAGTTCCCGTGCCGGCCGGCTGCCAGGCCGGGATCAGGTGGCGCTTGCCCGGTCCGATCAGGTCGGCGCGGCCCATGGCTTTCAAGGCTTCGCGCAGCAAGGGCCAGTT
>SXGU01231004.1_pt1 | contig 17337 bp, 14 predicted proteins | sample 3174531 | NCBI WGS metagenome assembly SXGU01 (sample SAMN11356863, study PRJNA531348) | freshwater metagenome | isolation source: freshwater sample F1-140 | place: China: Fuxian Lake, Yuxi | collected 2017-12-25 | reverse complement strand
GCAGCAACATTCAACCTCGTCAACTCAGGTGTTACATCTCTCAACCTCGGTGGCGCAGCCACAGCTGTTGAGATCGGTGCAGCAAGCGGTACAACTTCTGTTAACAACAGTCTCACCGTTGATGGCAGCGTTACTCTTGGTGATGCAGCCGCTGATACTGTCACAGTGAACGGTACAACGACTTTTGCAGGTTCAGCTGTTACAACAACCTTCGCAGGTGATGTAGCTGTCAACGGCGGAGATGTTACATCGTCCGCAGCAACCTTCAACCTCCTCAACTCCGGTGTTACATCTCTCAACCTCGGTGGCGCAGCCACAGCTGTTGAGATCGGTGCAGCAACAGGAACAACTTCTGTTAACAACAGCCTCACCGTTGACGGTAATACGACTCTTGGTAATGCAAGTTCCGACACAATGACAGTCAATGGTTTTGCAACCTTTAATAACGGCCTCATTGGTTCTCTTACGAGCAGCAATGTTTCGTCAGGTCAAGTTGTTCTTGGCGGCACAGGTGGGCTTATAAGCGGAAGTAACCAGCTCTTCTGGCACAATACAAGCGGAAGCCTTGGCATTGGAACCACACAGCCTACAGGAAAACTTGATATTGTGGGTTCTGCAGGATCGCTCTTTACTGTCACCGATAGCGTTTCAGGGTCTCTTCTCGCGGTCAATAATTCTTCAGGTCTTTCAATACTTGAAGTATTTTCTGATAGCCGAGTAATAGCAGGAACAAATGGCGCTAACACGCTCGTTGTTTCGGGATCACGTCTTGCAATCGGTACAACTGCAATAGATACATCAAAGGTTCTTGTCTCTGGTTCTTCAACATCTTCTGACAAGGTTCTCCTCGTCAAGGCCGGCGTTGCAGGACAAACAGGTGCTCTTGTTGATGTACAGAACAGTGCAGGATCTTCTGTGTTCATCGTTTCGAACACAGGTATCAGTGGATCGCTTACCAAGCTCGTTGATGGAACCAGCGCCTTTGTTGCAGGTACAAACGTTACCGTTACAACAGGATCGAACGGTGCTGTTACGATCTCGGCTGCAATGAACGCAGGAGCTCTTGTTGGTGGATCTGATACGCAGCTTCAGTTCAATGATGGCGGTGCATTCGGAGGAGATTCTGGTCTTACATACAACAAGACAACCGATACTCTCACAATTGCCGGTGACGTAGCTGTCAACGGTGGAGATATGACATCTTCGGCCGCTACCTTCAACCTCCTCAACTCCGGTGTTACATCTCTCAACCTCGGTGGCGCAGCCACAGCTGTTGAGATCGGTGCAGCAAGCGGCACAACTTCTGTTAACAACAGTCTCACCGTTGACGGTAACGTCACCCTTGGTGACGCTGCTGCTGACACTGTCACAGTGAACGGTACAACGACTTTTGCAGGTGCTTCTGTCACCACGACATTCGCAGGTAATGCAACTGTTAGCGGTAATTCACAGGTTGGCGGAGTCCTCGGTGTCACAGGTTCGGCTTCATTCAACGGAAGCGTTACACTCGGTGATGCAGCTGCTGATGCAGTTACTGTTAACGGTACAACAACCTTTGCTGGTTCAGCCGTTACAACAACCTTTGCTGGAGATGTAGCTGTTAACGGTGGTGATGTTACCTCGTCCGCAGCAACATTCAACCTCGTCAACTCAGGTGTCACAACCCTCAACCTCGGTGGCGCAGCCACGGCGGTTTCAGTTGGTGCGGCAACAGGAACAACAACCGTTAACAACGGTCTTGCGGTAACAGGTGCAGCTTCACTTAACGGAGGAGTTACTCTTGGTGATGCAGCCGCTGATGCAGTTACAGTCAATGGTACGACAACATTCGCAGGTTCAGCTGTTACAACAACCTTCGCAGGTGATGTAGCTATCAACGGTGGAGATGTTACATCTTCTGCTGCTACCTTCAACCTCCTGAACTCCGGCGTTACATCTCTCAACCTCGGTGGTGCAGCCACAGCTGTTGAGATCGGTGCAGCAACAGGAACAACATCGGTCAACAACGATCTCACAGTTGATGGTAACACAACACTCGGTAGTGCAAATACTGATACAGTTACGTTCACATCAAGGGTTAGCTCTAACGTTCTTCCGTCCGCGGATGTAACCTATTCACTGGGTTCATCATCGAATAGATGGGCAAACATCTACACCGGTGACTTGCATCTCAAAAACGATCGTGGTGACTATACCCTCATTGAGGAAGAGGACTTCTTAACGATCCGCTTCAACAAGTCGGGCAAGCGCTACAAGTTCATGCTTGAGGCGGTACCAGAGCTTGACGAGGAAATTGGAAACTTCTCCAGAGGCCCTAAGCCAGGCGTCTAAAACGCTCATAAAAAAGTAAAAGGAGCCGGGTGTTTCCCGGCTCCTTTTTTGTGCTTTCATGTAATTGTTCAGATTTAATGCCGCTATAACGTTCTCTTATGTTTCAGTGCAAACTTCTCACCATCTTTCAACCCCTCGTTGAACATCTTTTCTGCCACTTCTTCAGAGGGACTTGCGATCGTGTAGCTGTCGAACAGTGCCGAAGGCTGCGGCCGCACATCTGCTCCAAAAGAGAGCGGCCATGCAGATATTCGAAGAGTGTTGTGGTGCCGAGCCGGCTGGTTGCACATTATCCCTGCATCCACTTGGAGGTTCCTGTTTTTGAATCGAAGAATATCGTTCATCAGCGGTATGGATGTGCTCGCCTTTAGTGTATCGAACATATCCTTTTTTGTGAGGAACTCGTCAACCATCTCATAGTTCACCTTGAAGGGCCAAAAGGCTACCCGAGTGTAGCAGATCACCAGGCGGCCCGTTGCGTGAATATCATCAGGTGCCTCCTTCTCCATGAGATCCACAGCCACCGTAACGGTTCTGCGCGGTTTATCTGCCTTCACTGTGTTGGCTATTTTAATTGCTCGTTTAAATCCCTCGTAGCCATCGAGGCCGGATAAAAAATGAATTGCTGCACCTCCGCCACCTGATGCCGTGATCCATTCCACTTTGTCGAGATCTATCAGCCGATGTTCAGCCAACTTCTGTATCACACCATAATACCAGAAAACTTTCCAACCGCAGCCGCTGAGAGAAACTCGAGTGAACATCTTTTACAATTATATGATTCACCCAGTGCTCTTTGTAACAGGATTATAAACTTTAGAAATTAATCTAATCATCTTATACTCCATATCTTCCGCGTGTTTGATTGAAAATCTCACCTACGTTGGTATCCGTGAGATCGATTGAATTATATATCAGGATCTGGCCCAGCGCCCCGCCGAAATAGTTGTAAGAATCTATCGAACTGTGGGAGTTTCTTCCGATGTAAGAAATAGCTGCACCGCCTGTTGTGTAGTAGTTGTAATTATTAAAATCACCGGATGCCACCTGTAATCCATTCACAAACATCTTTGCCTCCCACGCCCCTGCATTTTGAACTGCGCACAAGTGATACCACTTGTTTGCCTCTATTCCGTTCCACGTTATGTATCCTGGGTTTCCCCACGTGGTGAGCGTGAGTGTTGAGCCTTGTACTCCGAATCCAACACCAAGCCCTGCTGCTTCTGTAGTTGCCACCCAGCCGCTGCCTACAACCCATCCAGTGCTAGCTGTATCGTTCTTCTTTACCCATGCAGAGATCGTGAAGCTACCGGTGAGGCCTATCTCAGATAGCGCACCGTACTGATTCGATCCGTTGAATGTGAGCTGGCCAGCACCGAATGAGTTGTGAGAGAACGTTGGCGAGTTTGCGAGGCTCGTGTTGTTCGATCGAGAAGAGAGATCGATCCACGTGGAGCTGCCAGTGTAGCTCTCAGGTATCGTTGAATCAAGCAGCAGTGTGTAGCCGGCCGGTAGGCTTAGCTTTCTTCCGATCTGAATTGCCATGATCGCTAAATATATCAAATTTCCTACAGCTAACAGTAAATTAGCCTCTCCTATTTACGCGCAACATCTGTGCTTTAAATTTACGATGCATACCATTCAACAGGTGAGATAACATGGAAAACGAACTCGTAGAAAGACAAAATAAGGCACTCAATGTGCTCGTTGAAGCAGCACGACTTGCACAGGCCCGCGGTGCTTACACCCTCGAGCAGGCAGCCCTCGTTGCAGATGCAATCGCTGTTTTTCAGCCACCGAAGCAGGAAGCCGCTCCTCAGCCACCAGCAGCAACAGAACAACCAGTATTTTGATGTAATTATTTGACAAATGTGCATAGGAGAAATCCTATGCACATTAATTTATTTTGAACACGATCACTCACTGCCTCATATAATTTAAAGATGCCTCAAAAGCTTTTAAGCGTTAATTTTGGTAAATTGAAGGCTAATGCCGTTGCAGCCAACGGGGTTGGCTATACTGTTCTCGACCAAGTGGGAACTGTTGTTACAGCTAGAACAACAACTGGTGTTTATCAAACGGCTCCTGGCATATATGCAGCATTAATAACGCATACAAACGATTTTGTTGGACAAATTGTTTGGGATACTGGTTCGTTCTTTAGTGATGTTTCTTATGCATCAGAAGACTTAAATGGTATTGAGAAGTTAGATGATCTTTTTACTGTTGTTACAGCAATGGATGCTCGCATTCAGGGAATTTACGATATACAGTTCGGGAGATGGAAGATCGTCAATAACCAGATGATCTTTTATAAAGATGACAACGTTACTGAGATTGTTCGATATAATCTTCTTGATGATGCCGGAAATCCATCGATTGATGCAGTTTTTGAAAGACTAAAGGCGTAGCTTGGCAAGAATACCGATCGGATATCCTGGTGGATCACAAGGAACAAAATCTCCTGGAGGGACACCTGTTCCCGGACAAAATCTACCTCCTTCGCGCCCCCGAGGAATGACTATGATAACCAGGGGTCTTGGAAGAAACCAAAATATGGTTGCCCAAGGGTTCAGCATTATGTCTTTTGTTAGCGATGCTATTCTAAGATTTATTGAACTAGGTCAATCAAGCGCAAAAAGGGCACTAAAGGAGATCCAAGAGGTAGTTGTTTGGGCAAAACTCATTAGGATAAACAACGAGATGCCACCTAAGAAACTTCAGGGTTCTGTAAATGTGAAATTAACTGACACCTCGCAGATAGCAGTAAGAGCTGTGAAAAAAGTCTCCGTTAAGGTGAGATCTATTTATGATGACATAAAGATCTCAGTCAACAGAATAAAGTAAGAGATATATATCTGCGATGGAACCACTGACAGAAACAGTAGATTTGGACCTTGAAGAATCAAATGATCTTGCTTTTAAGATCAAGATGGAGGGAACCGCAATGTCTCCTGCAAAGGTGCGGCTTGTCTGTGAGAACGAAGATTTTGCATACATGTTCAACGGATACGGAACTGGCGAAGATGAAGTAGTACAGTTCACGCTCCCGAGAATGGACAAGAGGCTTTCAGAAGGATTGTACAAGGCAAGAGTAGAAGTCTTGGTCGACAACAGGTATTTTGCTCCCCTCCAATTTCAAATAAACTTTAAGAAGACGTTATCGGTTGTTGCAGAATCCATACAAGTTGTAAAACGTCCTACTAAGCCTGAAATTACCGTCACTGCGTCTTCTATAATCTCTTCGAGACCTGCTGCTCCCTCAGTCTCTACGATCAAGTTTGAGCAGAAGCCCGAACAGAAGCTTGAGGCCGCGGCGCCGCCTTCCCCGCAACGTCCGACTCCCACACCAGCTACCTCACCTGGATCTCTTAGAGACGCATTCCTTAAGAAGTTCTCACAAGATACGACTCCTTCGTCTCTCAAAGAGAAATTTTCTAAGTGAGCTAGTCTGACCAAAGACGAACACCAGGAAAGAGCCATAAAATCTCATGGTGCATGAAATCAAAATACGCTTGATCGCATACTTATCGTTCTAAGATAGGTGTGACGCATGGCCACTTTTTTAACTACGATCTCTCCAACGCCATTCGGATTTTTCGATTCAGATTCTGACTTTCAAGCCGAAGCAGACTCCATGGTTACGTACGTCAAGAGAAAGCTTGGAGATGACGTACTCTCTGTTGAGCTGACAAAGAAAGAGATCTGGGCTTGTTTTGAAGAGTCTGTCTGCGAGTACTCAAGGCTTCTCCACGAAACAAAGATCATATCTGAGCTCACAAACGTGCTGGGAGCTGCCACAGGTTCCGTGAACATCACCAACAGATACACGCAGCGTTCGCTAGAGTACCTACTTAGAATGGCTGAGCCCTACGCCACCAATTCCTTCGTAGGTGGGTCTGAGAACGCAATATTCGGATATTTCGACCTGGTTGCTGGTCAGCAAGATTATGACATTTATAAAGATCTTAAGGACGTTGTCAGCGGAAGCAACGTATATGATAACCTGTCGCAGAAGGGAAAGCTTCGTGTCGTGGAGCTCTTTCACGTAGAACCTCTTGCTGCGCAACACTTTCTCCTCAACGCGAGTAACATCACCAACTTCCTCGCCACCAACTTCAATTATGAGTCCTACGTGAACTCCTCCGTCTTCTACGTACTTCCCATCTTCGAGGACGTTCTTAGGAGAGGCATGCTGGAATCTGCATTCAGGGTGAGAAGGTCACACTACTCCTATGAGATCATGGGCAGCAAGCTGAGGATTTATCCCATTCCTGTTGCTGATCTTCAAGTAGGAAAGCTATACTGCAAGGTCTTGCCTCCTCAAAATCCTCTAAGTCCATCAGCCTACGGAGATCAGACGATCTACGGCATATCAGGGGCTTCTAATGTTCCACTCGACAATTTGCCCTTCTCCACAATAAATCAACCTGGCCGCCAATGGATACGCCAATACACGCTTGCCCTCGCCAAGGAGCTCCTCGGTCTCATTCGATCCAAGTTTCAAAACATACCGATTCCCAACGCAGACCTTCAGTTGAACGGTGAGTCTCTTGTGACTCAAGGTCGAGAAGACAAAGACAGACTTCAGACACAGATGAAGGAGTTTTTAGGACAGCTTACACATCAGAAGCTCCTCGAAGCCGACGCCGCAGCAGCAGAGTCTCTCAATAAACAGCTCAGGTATGTTCCCATGCCTCGAGGGAAAAGTATCGTGATAGGATAAACACAGGAAATAATTAAAGACGTTTACCTATATAATATTATGATATTAGAAATAAAAACACTGAAAGTTGATAGAACCTCTCCAAGAGCTAGGAAAGAAAAGAAAGTCATCGTTTACGAATGTGATCAGTGTAAAATTGTATTTGAAGGAAAATATCAAAAAAAATTTTTGACAAATAGAAAATTTCATTTATGCTCTTATGAATGCATGGGAAAATCGAGAAGTGAAGAAGGCGTTGCAATAAATTATCAACTTCAATCTCGCGATATGAAATCATGGCATGATAAAATTACAGATACATTGCAGAAACGCTATGGTGTTAAAAACGTATCATCTCTTGACTGGATTAAAAAGAAAAAAGCTGAGTCTTGCATATTACATTTTGGTGTTGATAATCCTCAAAAATGCAAAAAAATAAATCATCGCTCACTTGAGACTCGTTTAAAACGTGAAGAAAAACATAAAACGTGGATTTCTAAACCCGAAAATAAATTTAGAGATCTTTTAAACAAAGAATTTGGTCATGACAATGTTAAAATCCAACGCTTAATTGAACGTAAGTGGTCTATTGATTTTTATATATCATCAATTGACACTTTCGTTCAATTTGACGGAGTTTATTGGCACGGATTAAATAGGCCGATCGATGTAATTAAAAATTCATCAAAAAAACAGGATATCGCAATTTATGAAAAATGGTGTAAGGATCGTGAACTTGACAAATATGTCGTTGATCATGGATTACGACTTGTTAGAATTACCGATATTATGTTTCGTGATGATCCTGAAAATTGCATTAAAATCATAACAAATGGAAACGAAACAAAATGAGCAGGTTATTCATTACGCCAAGAGAGTTAAATTTTATCAGTGATATTACGAAAGAAATAATTCGTGATGTTATTGGCCAAAAAATCTACTACTATCCCATCTCTGAGCTAAAGACCAAGACTCACGGAGTCTACAACGAGGCACTGAAGAAAGTTTATGACAATCCAATCGCTCTTGACGCGCTCGTAGACAACAACTTCCAGACTGATACAAAGATCGACAAATTTGGAATTGATGCCCAATATAAGATAGAAGTATATGTGCAGCACAGAGACCTCGTCGACAAGGGAATCAACGTGATGATTGGAGACTTCTTCTCATTCTCCGATGTCTTCTATGAGATCACGGAACGCGCTTACATGAGAAACATCTACGGACTTCCCGAACACAAAGATGGCATTAAGCTTGTTGGAACTGTGGCTCGCGAAGGCCTCTTTGTCGCACCTGTTCTTGGACCAACCGATATAAGATACACAGACGCCGACGCTGTACAAGAAACCTTCATCCAACAGCGAGGAGATTCGATAGACAGTGATGGAAATCCTACTGGCGATAAGCGAGACCTCGTAGAAAGCGGAGTACTTGATAAGCCACTAACAGGACCCAAGCAAGTCTCCGACAAAGGCGACCCAGATAATGTTGGATCTGCTTTTTACGATGAGTGAGGAATAAATGTCCACTAGATTAAAATCAAATTCCAAAAGAAACTTTGGACAGTCGCCTCTACCTACAGGTTATGAAAACGTAAATGGTGCACCAGAGTTTTCTATTCCCTCTTGCGGCATCGAAGACGTTGACGTTTCGATATTTAACTTGTTCGAAAAAGAAATATCTGCAGCATATGGAGGAACAGATTCTGTCCCTCTGAAGAAAGTTCCTGTAATTTTCGCTGCAGGAGAGAAGTGGGCTCTTCTAAAAAGAGGCAGTCTTCTGAGGGACAAGAATAACACGCTTATTCTGCCCCTCATTACAATAATGAGGACTGAGTTAAACCAGAATGTCGGCGAGGACGTCGTCGGCAGGGGAATAAATCAGCAACTCGGAGAAATTGTCGTAAAAAGAAGACTAGATAAGTCTGATAGAAATTATCAAAACTTGATCAACAAGCTTTTTGTGCCTAATCAATCTAGCTCAAGCAACTCAAGCACTGTTGGCCTCACATCGTCTAGAAGCGTAGGCTCTCTTATTAACACTCAGTTTACAAAAGATGGTGCCTATCTTGCGCCTCACTTAAAAAACAACGTATATGAGACGCTAGTTGTTCCCATGCCGCAATTCTATACTGCGAAATATCAGGTTACTATCTGGACACAATTTACGCAACACGCAAATCAGATACTTGAAAAAGTGTTCAGCTCTTTTCTCCCCCAGGGTCAATCTTGGCGCCTGGACACGGCGAAAGGCTACTGGTTTATTGCGAAGGTAGAAGACGGCTCTTTTAGCATCGAGACCAACTTTGACGATATGTCCCATCAGGAGCGGTACATCAAACACACGTTCAACGTGACAGTACCTGCCTATTTCTTCGTTTCTTCTGCGCCGGGCCTACCCGTTCCCATTAAGCGATATATTTCTTCGCCTTTTGTAAGTTTTGATACTAATGCTTATCCCGCGATTACCGAAGAGACGAATGACTCGAAGTATGTGCTCGGATCTGACGATCCTACGCTGCCCCTCGATGAACAAGCGAATAATAGAGAAGATCAGAGAGATGTTGGCTGGAGGCAGCAAAAAGTGTACGCAATAGGCTCCGCTACAGATCCTGCTGTACTTGAAAGCGATCCTGCTTCTCTTGGAACGCCAAGAGGATATGTCAAGGCAAGAAATACAACGACAAAGGGAGAGACTGTTTATACAGGAGCCTCGCTTGAAGATCTAGAAATTGTTGTAATTAAGTAGGGTCTTCTTGTATTTGTCGATGATAGTTATGGCACAGAATCACTGATTGAAGGAGATTAGATAATGGCCGAGCAGACATTCAAGTCGCCCAACTTTTATGAGCGTGAAATTGACCTTTCAGCTCCAACCGTCACCGGACCCGTGGGCGTCCCCGCTGCCGTGATCGGTACCTCAAACAAGGGACCTGCTTTCGTTCCTGTCACCGTGTCCAACTTCAATGAGTTCTCACAGGCTTTCGGCAACCTTGATCCAAAGCACTATGGACCCTATGCCGTCAACGAGTTCTTGAAGCACCGCGCAGCCTTGACTTACACGAGAGTCTTGGGCGCGGGAGCAAATTCAACTGACGCAGACCTCTCTGAGACTCTTTCGTATGGAACCGTAAAGAACGCAGGATTTACTTTGCCTGGCGGCGTCGACGCACTCGTGGATGACAAGAGATCACTGGGAACTGTTCAGTTCTTAGTCGCACAGCACACGCCCACAGCTAACGGCGCATTTGGAATGCCTGTATTCAATGACAACGATACAGTCGCTGGTGCCAACGTAAACCTCGTTAGAGGTCTCATAATGACACCGAACACATCAAGAATAATGATCTTGACGAGTTCAGCGGCAGCTGCAGGACTGGGTCCTTCCGTTCTTGATGCAACTCAAGTAGACGCTTCTTCTAAGTTTAAAATTGTCATATCTTCGTCGCTTGGTTCGACATTTTCAGCGGTTGATGGGTCTTCTGGTGTCAAAGTTCTCACTGCTTCTTTTGATCCTTCTGACAAGGACTACTTTGGTAAGATTCTCAACACTGATCCTGATAAGTTCTATCAGGAGCAGCATTACCTCCACGCCGACTTCGCCGTCGACGCCAACGTGGCTTACGTTGCAGCAGCAAGCCCAGTTGCAATCCTTTCCGGCTCTAGCAACACCAGCTCTAACGGAAAAACTAGTCTCTCATTCAGGGAAGTCTTTGGCTCTTATGACACGAGGTTTAAGTCGCCTTCCACGAGTTACTTTATATCACAGCCTTTCGGAAAAACAGAGTATGACCTTTTTAAGATTGAAGCTCTTGACGACGGAGAGTATGCTAACAACCTCTACAAGGTTTCTATCAGCAACATAAAGGCTTCTACTAACGATGCTTACTCTTTTGGTACATTCAATATTCAGATTCGCGCTTGGGATGACACAGATACGTCTCTAAATATTATTGAACAATTCACTAACTGTTCTCTTGATCCGAATTCTGAGAATTACGTTGCAAAGCTTATAGGAGACAGAAAAGTCTACTACAACTTCGACGCCTCAAACCCTTCAGAGAAGAGGCTTGCAGCAACAGGTAAATACTCGAACAATTCTAAGTGTGTTAGAATTGTCATGAGCCCAGAGATAGAGAAGGGAACTATTCCTTCGATTGCGCTTCCTTTTGGGTTTAGAGGTCCAAACCTGCTCAAGGTCAATACGGCTCTTCAAGCTTCGGAAGCTCTCAGCGCTTCCAATTCACGTCTCGGCGGCGTTTTGGGATCGTATACTTCGATGAGCAGCTCTTTCCTTCCTCCTGTACCACACAGATACAAGGTGACGAGAGGTGAGACGTCTGGCGTCGGATTCGACGGCGAGCCTGGTCCTTCTGAGCAAGCTAACGTCGCTTTTTACTGGGGCGTCAAGTTCGAGAGATCTTCGGCGGCATCATCTTTCAGCTCAACGGACGTTCTTAACTCCAACATCGTGTCTGAGAAAGACGGCTTGCTTGAGTCTTTAACAAAATTCTGCGGTGTTGAGAAGCTGGACGCGCTCACGACAGGTTCTTATTCTGATAGCTTACACAACAATAAGTTCTCTCTCTCGAAGGTCGCGCTCTACAATCAGCAGATTTCTGAGCTCACGAGCTCCGTAAACAATCACATGCGAGAAGCAGCATACATTAGAAATGCAAGATTGAGTACAACTGATTATACGTGGTCAGAAGGCGGCAGAAAGAGAATGACACTTGCTACACTCCTCGCGCTAGGATCTGCGCCTGAATTCAATAAATTCTCTGCATACGCTAAGTTTACCAACTTCATGTACGGCGGTTTCGACGGAACCAACTTCCTCAACAGAGACGCCCGTCGCCTCAATGACAAGTCAGTCTCTTTTGATGCTTCCGGCGGAGCTTCAGTCAACAACAGCATACAAGGATTTGCTACGAATCCTTCAGGTCAAGATGTTAACAACAACGGCGTTGCATCCTATCTCTCAGCCGTCGATATCATGACAAATCCAAACACATCGAACATCAATATTCTCTCGATACCTGGTATTCGTGACTCCTACATAACGGATCAGACGATGCAAAAGGTGAGAGACTACGGCCTTTCAATGTACGTCATGGATGTTCCATCGTATGACGACAACGGAAGCAGAATATTCGACGACTCAACTAACAAGCCGAACATAAATCAGACTACGGCAAATTTCGATTCGAGATCGATAGACAACGACTACACTGCTGTTTACTATCCTGACATCTTCATTGACGATGCCACGAATCGTAGAAAAGTTAAGGTTCCACCTTCTGTCGCAGCTCTCGGTGCTCTGGCCTTCAACGATAGAGTGACCTATCCGTGGTTCGCACCTGCCGGATTCAATCGTGCAGCTCTTGACTTCGTTAGTAACGTTACAGTGAGACTCGGCGGAGCTGATAAAGACAGACTTTATGAATCACGCATCAATCCAATCGCTTCTTTCCCGAGACTTGGCTACGTGATCTATGGTCAGAAGACGCTTAAGATCAACAAGTCTGCTCTCGACAGAGTCAATGTTCGTAGATTGATGCTTGAGATCAAGAGAATAGTAATGGGAATAGCGCAACGAATCGTGTTCGAACAAAACACACCTGCAGTTCGTAACAAGTTTGTTGCAGACACCTCATTCCAGCTTGGACTTATCCAGGCACAAGCAGGTGTCGAAGCTTTCCAGGTCATAATGAACGAATCGAACAACACGCAGGAAGACTACGGCCTCAATCGCCTTAACGGCAGAATAGTAGTCGTTCCAACACGTGTTGTTGAGTACATTGCGATTGACTTCATTGTCACAAATAGCGGTGTTCAATTCGTCTGAAATTCGCCACCTGGCACATAGTTAAAGAGAAATTGGGAGCAGATAAATGGCACAACTGAAATTCGGAAGCGCAGGCGTAACGGCAAGAGAGATCGACATCTCGGGACCAACTACGCAACAACCTGTCGGAATACCTGCAGGAATTGTGGGAACCTCTCTGAAAGGACCTGCGTTCGTCCCAGTCACTGTCGGAAGCGTTTCCGACTGGTATTCCAAGTTTGGTCAGACGGACGGCAAGAAGTTCGGGCCCCTTGCTGTCGTTGAGTGGCTCAGATACGCGCAGTCCGTTACTTATCTGCGTGTTTTAGGAACAGGAGACGCCCGCAAGAGAAACTCAACTTCTGGCAAAGTTACTTCTGCCGGATTCGTTGTAGGAGAAAGTCTTCCGGACTCTGACGGCGCAATTTCTTCAAATCCTTTTGCTAATTCCGGAGTTAATGCACCTGAAGGGCGTCTTTACTTTCTTGGATGTTTCATGTCTGAGTCGGCAGGATCCACCTACTTTAGCGAGGCAGGTCTTCAAGGATTAGGCTCAGTAACTCCTGGCATCACATCGTCACTACCGATAGTTAGAGGCGTCATTATGGCGCCATCCGGAGTCATCCTTAGACTTTCGTCTTCCGTCGGCGGCGTCAGTGATGCCCCTACTTCAGCCACTCCCGGAACCAACGGTTCCGCAAAGGGCGCCTCTGTTGGATTCGTTGCTCTTTCTGATGGTGCAACACCTACACAGGAGTTCGTTCTCTTCCTTAACGGGCACAAAGGTACAGATTCACGCTATCCAAATGCTATCACGGCTTCGTTCGATCCAACATCGAAGAGCAGTTATTTTGCCAACGTCTTTAACACAGACCCAACGAAGATTCAAGAGGCAGGTCACTATCTCTACGCAAATTGGGACATTCATCCTACGCTCGCGGTCGTGACAGGTACGGGACTCGTAAAGACATCTTTCGGAGCAGGCGTCACAGGAAACAACAACAAAGAACCCGCAGCATTCCTCGTTACCTCTTCACTCGCAAGAAACGTCGGCAGTGCAACTGTCCCAGCCTATGAGTCCTTCGAAGACAGGTTCTCTCATGCCGTCTCTCCTTGGGTCGTGTCGCAGAAGTTCGGTGGAAAAGCACAGAACCTCTTCAGGCTCCACGCCCTTGACGACGGCGCAGGAACATCGACGCAGTTCAAGGTATCCGTCGACAACATCGTGGTATCGAATGATCCTCTCAACAAGTACGGATCATTTACGCTCACACTTCGCTATTGGAACGACAGGGATCAAGACAAGAAGGAGCTTCCCAGGGAGGTTTACGCAGGGGTAAATCTTGATCCTACCTCAGACCGCTACATCTCCAAGGTCATTGGAGATGTCTACGCTTACTTTGACTTTGATCGTGAAGAATCTGAACAGAAGCTCGTCGTCGAAGGCAATTACACGAACAGATCGAGCTACGTCAGAGTAGAAGTACATCCAGACGTTGAAAACGGCTTCGTCGATCCAGCTGCTGTCCCCATGGGATTCAGAGGAATTGATCACCTTGTCACATCGGGATCCGCTCCACTCGCCGCCTTTGGCTCAGCAGACAACTCAGCGCTTTCCTTTACTAACGCTGCCAAGTCTTCTGTTACGCCTCCTCTTCCTTTCAGAAAGAAGATAACGACATCTTCGGAGTGGACTGCAACAGAACAGGTCAACTCTCGCTTCTACTGGGGTGTACAGTTCGAACACCCATCGACTCTTGCAAAGAAGAACGACAGCGTCGTTCCAAACGACTCTCTCAAGGCATTCGCCAAGTTCTTCCCGTCCTTCGCAGTCACCGAAGCGAAGTTCATCACCGGTAGCAACCCAGGACAGCCTGACTCGGCTACTTTTGGAATAATAGACGCCGATAGATTCTGCAACAACTTCTTCTCACTTGAGAACGTTCAGGTTGTTACAGGTTCTAACGGCCTCGCCGATCCTAATAAATGGGTTTATGCTGTCTACTCACGCACAGGCGCAGTCGTCAACTCCTCTGAAATCGCAAGCCGGTCACCGGGCGACGAAAACAAGCTCAGATTCTTCAAGGTTGAAGATATTAGTTCGAACAAGCAGTTCGCGAAGTTCTCCTTCATTATGCAAGGCGGATTTGACGGAACGAATATCTTCGACGCCGAAGAATCAGAGATCAGCAACACAGCAGTTGCCGCCGACATGGTCGCTTCAAATCAAAGAGCTGCAAAGCCCGAGGAAGGACCAAGCGTGAGGACATATCTCAAGGCGCTCGACGTAATGAAGAATACGTCGAACGTCGACATACAGCTACTCGCACTACCCGGAATTCGTGAGCCGATCGTCACTGACGCCGCGACGCTCGCAGTGGAGGAGAGATTCGACGCTCTCTACATCATGGACGTGGAACAGGTCGATGAGAATAACGAATCTGTCACGGCAGAGACGCAACTTCCTTCGGTCGTCAGAACCGTCGACACATTCGTTAACCGATCGGTCGATTCTTCTTTCGCTGCAGCTTACTTTCCAGATGTTCTCTACCGCGATCCTGCAGGAAAGAACGTCTACGCTCCTCCATCAGTCCTCGTCCTCGGCGCTCTTGCTCTCAATGACAGCGTTGGGCATCCGTGGTTTGCACCCGCAGGATTCACGAGAGGCGCCCTGCCCCAAGACGCCCTCGAGCCTCGCGTTCAACTCTCTCAGGGAGACATGGACAGACTCTATGACGTCTCGATCAATCCTATCGTCTCGTTCGTCGGCGGTCCTCAGTCGGGAACCAACCCACGCGGAGGCATCGTGGTGTGGGGTCAGAAGACGCTACAGGTAGCCGCCTCGGCTCTCGACAGGGTCAACGTCCGTCGTCTCCTCATCGATATCCGCCGTCAGGTCCGTGACATCGCTCAGACGATCCTCTTCGAACCAAACCGCGAGGCAACACTCGCTCGCTTCTCTGCAGCGGTCACACCACGTCTCCAGAGAATCCAGCAGCTCAGCGGTCTCGAGAGATTCAAGGTCGTGATAGACTCCTCGACAACTACACAGGATGATATAGAAAACAACACAATTCGTGGTAAGATATTCGTACAGCCCACGAAGAGTATTGAGTTCGTCTCGCTCGACTTCGTGGTTGCAAACAACCTTCAGCAGATTCAGTGAGGAATAAATGAGAATAACACGTCAACAGTTAACAGACCTTATTAACGAAGAGATTTCCTCGGCCCTCCTGGAACGTCAGAACAGGCGTCTCCTGGAGGATGCAATGGATCAAGATGAAACAGAAGGTCCGATGTCACTCGACGACCTCATCGACTTCGCCAAGGTCTATGCTGGTCTTTCGAGAGACATGAGAAACGTCCTCAAATTCATCATGGATGGAAGAGGAGAAAGCGTCACATCTGAGGAGATAGAAGACCTTCAGATGGCACTCGGCGGTCACCACCAAGAGCTCGATGAACTCCTCGACGACGCCCTCAAAGCTTCGGCAATGTATACAGACGAGGATGAAGACGATGGCACTCTTGCTACAGCAGTTCGAATGAACCGCTGATTTCATCAATAACAAACGAGAGAGGACCTGGAAGAAATTCCTAGGTCCTCTTTAGTATTTCTAACTCGTAGACTATGTTCTCGCAACCCCATATCTTCACGACGCCTGCAGCTTCAGCAACGGATGCTTCTGTCAGGCCGTTCTTTGAGTCAGCCTTATACTTGAATCTGTTGAAACGATTCGTGAAGTCCGTCCACCAAAATCGCGGCGGAGTCTTGCTGATAGCCTTGAAACCTGCCTTCTCGTAACCTTCGCCCGCTCCGCCGAGGCGAGTGTCCACGTAAGTCATTAGGTTCTTGATACCTTCGTTTCTGCATTCTTCCGCTACAGTCTTCATGAGACGACTTAGACCACCCTGCACGTTGCATCCTTTCTTTGGGCAACATCTCGCGACTTCCATTGTCGACTCTCGTTTGTGGAACGGCTTCCTGATCGATACCGCATAGACGGTCGATTCGTCGTACACTAATCCCCAAGCCCTTGCCGCCGCAGTGTCGCCATCGATGTGGTTTTCTTCAAAGAAGGCTTTTCTCTCCTGAGAAGTCAATTCCCTCACAGAACACTTTCGTGCCCCAATTTTGTTAGGAGACATGCCGAGGCGGGAGAGAATCATAGACTTGACTATCTCTGTCTTGTCCCTCCACTCGTCCTCAAATACATGCATCAGACTTATTCCTGAACGTCCTGCAGCAGCGGTCTTATTTGAGTGGTATAACGTCGATCTGTTCGCATGAGAATGCCAATAGAGGCCGTTGTATTCGACGGCAAAAGACGATCCTATCGCGTGTATGTCGAGCTCGAGACCGTTGTCGAGAGATGACCTGTCGTTTCTCTTCACTTCGACTCCTAGCTTCTCAATCCACTTGGCCAATCTCTCCTGCGCAGCGGATCCACCAGGTGAGCACTTAAAGCATT
>SXGU01345195.1_pt1 | contig 17339 bp, 17 predicted proteins | sample 3174531 | NCBI WGS metagenome assembly SXGU01 (sample SAMN11356863, study PRJNA531348) | freshwater metagenome | isolation source: freshwater sample F1-140 | place: China: Fuxian Lake, Yuxi | collected 2017-12-25 | reverse complement strand
GCGGGGCATCGGCCTGCTCAACCACCCAGTCGTAGAGGGGCCGGTGATCTTCGAACTCCAAGGTGCAGATCGAGTGCGGGATGCCTTCGAGCGCGTCCGAGAGGGGATGCGCATAGTCGTAGGATGGGTAGAGGCACCAGGCGCTGCCGGTTCGATAATGGGTCGCATGTTTGATGCGGTAGAGGACCGGGTCGCGCAGGTTGATATTGGGCGAGGCCAGGTCGCTCTTGGCTCGGAGGGTGTGGGTGCCGTCGGCGAATTCGCCAGCCTTCATACGTCGGAAGAGGTCCAGATTGTCGTCGATGGAGCGGCTACGCGAGGGGCTGTTCTTCCCAGGTTCCGTGAGGGTGCCACGGTAGGTCCGCATCTCGTCCGCCGTCAAGGTGTCGATATAGGCGAGACCTTTTTGGAGCAAGTGTACTGCAAATTCGTGGAGCCGCTCGAAATAATCCGAGGCGAAAAACATCTTCCCCTGCCAGTCGAATCCCAGCCAGCGGACGTCCTCCTGAATGGCTTGGACATATTCCGGGTTTTCGGTGGTCGGGTTGGTATCGTCAAATCGCAGGTGGCAGACGCCGCCAGGAGTGCCGTTTGCCAGGCCAAAATTCAGGCAGATGGATTTCGCATGGCCGATATGAATATAGCCGTTGGGCTCAGGCGGAAAGCGTGTGGCGACTCGGCCGCCATGTTTGCCGGCTGCGTGGTCAGCAGCCACGATCTCGCGAATAAAATTTGACGCACTGGACGGTTCAGACATGTGCGGCTGTTCTACCATAAGAACGGCACAGGGGAGAAGTCCTCATGGCAAGCGAGCGAAGGGAGCGCGCCAGGCGTCAGGATGTCCGATCCATCCCTGTTGTGTGAGAGTTCTGTCACTTGCCAGAAGGATGGGCGGGGCCGCGGGAGATTGCAGAAGAGGCCGATTAGCTGATGGATGCTGCGTCGCCGCGGTTTTCGGTTACATCGCCAAAGAGGGTGAGGCCTGTGCCGATGCGGCAGTCGTACGGGCTGCTAGTGACCAATTCGTCGTGGTGGGCAATAGAAGTGTCCGACGATGATGCGAACTTTTCTTCTCTGGATGAGGCAGGCTTCGCACTCCGTGCCGGCGCTTGCCTGGTCAGCCAAGGTGACGGAATGAGAGTCGCCCTGTGATGCCAGTGGTTTTTTTGGGAGCGCATTGTTCATATTTTCGGATGGGTTTACTGATGGGGAGCGGGTCTGCCAGCGGGATACGGCTCCGAGCACCGTACCGCCCCATCAGGAATTGAAAAGTGAAAAGCCCCTGTGCTACTGTGCCGACTCGATCACACGTCATGGATGTCTGGTCCCATCGTCTAGCCTGGCCTAGGACGGAGCCCTCTCAAGGCTTAAACACGGGTTCAAATCCCGTTGGGACCACCACACCAAGCTCGTCACGCTTTTAATTCACATCAGAACGATCTCTTCGCTGCAGGCGTTTCCCGCTGGCGCTTCTCCTCACGTCTTGCGCGGCAACTTCGTTGACGCCTCTATTGTTGGTTGTGTATGTTGTGCGTCATGAATGTGCCGTGCTGCTGTTCACTTCTAGGGTAGGTAGACTTTTCTATGGCCGCACGTGAATTCCGCGATGGGGCGCAAGATGGACTCGAGGCGCTTGAGCCTCTCGATCCAGACCAGATCGCCTCGTTCGATGGTCTGTTGACCGCCATGCGAAAGACCGCGTTCGGGGGCCGCCGCTTGGGCGAGGCTTACGAAGTGCTGTGGGCGATGATCGAGGATCCGGATTGCTTTGTCGTGTTGACTTTGTCCGGGGCGATGACCATTGCCAAGATGGGCAAGATCATCAGCGCGATGATCGACCATGGGATGGTGCAAGCGGTCGTCTCGACCGGTGCCTTGATCGCGCATGGGCTAAGCGAGTCGGTCGGCAAGACCCATTATCGGCATCATCCCGCTATGTCCGATGAAGAGCTCTTTAAGAAGGGCTATAACCGGGTCTACGACACCTTGGAGATGGAATCCAACTTGAACTATGTGGAACAGGTTGTCTCCCAGACGATGAAGCGGGTCAAGTCTGATCAGACCCTTTGTTCCGAGATTCTGACCCGTGAACTGGGGCAGACGCTTGCGGAAGAATATGAGGGGGCGGGTATTCTCAAAAGCGCCTACCTGAAAAAAGTTCCGGTCTTCATTCCTGCCTTTACCGATTCCGAGATGGGGTTGGATGTCGGAACCTGGGCGATGGGGCGGGAGCTTGATCGGGCCCGTGCCCAGCTTGAAGGGGGGAGCGACCTTGATGTGTTGCGGGCGATTCATGGCGCCTATCCCTCATTCAATCCCTACCTCGACCTCAATAGTTATGCGAGCCACGTCGTGTCGGCCAAGAAGCTGGGGATCTTTACGATCGGCGGGGGCGTGCCGCGCAATTGGGCGCAACAAGTCGGCCCCTATATCGAGATCAGCAATGCACGGCTCGGTCTCAATGTGCAGCCGCCTCGCTTCCAGTACGGCGTGCGGATCTGCCCGGAACCGGATTATTGGGGCGGATTGAGCGGCTGTACCTACCAGGAAGGTATTTCGTGGGGAAAGTTTGTGCCGCCTGAAGAAGGCGGGCGCTTTGCGGAAGTCTTGAGCGATGCCACGGTTGTCTGGCCTCTTCTCATGGTCGGATTGCTGGAGCGCGCCAAAGCGAAGCGCGCGGCCCGCCCATGATGATGGCGCGCCTGTTTCGCACAATGGCGGCGTTAGTGCTGGCCTTCGCGCCATTGACGCAGGCCAGCGCCGGATCGATCATAGACGACGGCCGCATCAGGGGACGGGTAGATGCGCCGCTAACCCTAATCGAATATTCCGATTTTACGTGCGGGTACTGCGTCAAGTTTTTCAAAGAGACGTTGCCCCGGTTGCAGGCTAAATATATCGAGACGGGCAAAGTGCGGTTTGTGTATCGAGATTATCCCAGGGCGGACCAGGGAGTTGCTGTTGAAGCGGCAGTGGCGGCACGTTGCGCCGGCGCGCAAGGCCGGTATTGGTCGATGCATGATCGGCTCTTCAGCGGCGGCGGTCGGTTAGATTCTGGATCGTTCAAGGGTTATGCGAAGTCGATGGGCTTGGATCAGGCGACCTTTGCCAAGTGTTTCGACGAGCGCCAACATCTGGAAGCTATTTTTCAGGATCGTCAAGAAGCGAACCGGTGGGGGTTTCATGGCACCCCCGGCTTTATTCTGATCCGGACGGTCGGGGGACCAACGGGGAAAGAGCCGGCCATCGCGATTCCAGGCGCATTTCCGTTCGAAGAGTTTGCCGAAGAGATTGAGCGTATGTTGGCCCCGGCTCCGCGTTCCCAGGGAGCTCCCACGGAGCCTTCCGAGCCAACGGCGGTGGCGCAGAACAGTCCGTCTATCATTCATTAAGGATCACCGTATGTCTGCCACGCAATCGTTCTGGTCCGTTTCGCAGCGCGCAGGGAAGCCTGCCTACCGGGTTTGTATGTCCTGTCTGTCGGAAGTGTTCTATCTCAAGGTGCCTATGCCGGATTGTCCGACCTGCCACGGCGTCTCGACCTATGAGGCCTTCACGCTCGAAGCGATTCGTGACTGGGGCACAGAGGACTTGATTACCAAGGCTGGTATCGCCCAGCAAGAGGCCAGCCTTGAGCCGGGCCCTGCAGCATCGGTCAAGTCCGCCGACTAAGGCTTCATCATCTGCGGGGCGTCTCTCGTGCAAGACCCACGTCCATTTTTAATTGGAGGCCTATGGCGGCAAGGGGAAACCTCTGTCCCTGTGAATAATCCGTTTACGGGGGAGCGGCTTGCTACGGTCTCCTACGCCAGTTCTTCCGACGCAGAGGCTGCGACCCAATCGACGGTTGCTGCCGCTGCCGTGATGGGAGCCCTGCCGTCCCATGCCCGCTATCAGCTGTTACAGAAAATTGCCGGTGCCATCCATGACCGGCGCGAGGGATTCGCCCGTCTGATGGTGGCGGAAGCCGGCAAGCCGATCGCCGATGCGAAGCGGGAAGTCAGCCGGGCCGTCCAGACCTTTACCATTGCGGCAGAGGAAGCGAAGCGCATTCCCGGCGAGGTCATTCCTCTCGATTGGACGCCGGGGACTGACTCCCATCTTGGGATTCTCCGGCGGGTTCCGATCGGTCCGGTGCTCGGGATCACACCCTTTAACTTTCCGCTCAATCTTGTTGCGCATAAGGTCGCTCCGGCCCTGGCTGCGGGCAATGCCATCCTCATCAAGCCTGCGCCACAGGCGCCGCTGACCGCGCTTCTCCTGGGCGAAGTGGCGCTAGAGGCAGGGCTCCCGCCAGGCGCGCTCAATATCCTCCCCTGCGACAATACAGTGGCGGAGCAGCTCGTCGTCGACCCCCGCTTTAAGCTTCTGAGCTTTACTGGCAGCGCTTCTGTTGGATGGAGGTTGAAGGCCAAGTGCGGGAAGAAAAAAGTGGTGCTGGAGCTGGGTGGGAATGCCGGTGTGATCGTGGAGCCTGATGCCGATCTGGAGTTTGCGACACAGCGCTGCGCCGCGGGCGGGTTCGGCTATGCGGGTCAGACCTGCATTTCCGTGCAGCGAATTTTCGTCCATCATTCTATCGCAGCCCTCTTTACCGAGAAATTGTTAGCGCAGGTCGCGCGGCTGAAGGCCGGGGATCCTAGCGATGAGGCGACGGTCGTTGGCCCCTTGATCGATCAGGCCGCTGCGCAGCGTGTGGAGACCTGGATCGGGGAAGCGGTCTCACAGGGGGCGTCGGTCCTCCTGGGGGGCAAGCGCCGGGGCTCGGTCATGGAGGCCACGGTGCTCTCGCAGGTTACGCCGGCGATGAAGGTCTCGTGCCAGGAAGTATTCGGGCCGGTGGTGACGGTGACGCCCTATCGCCATTTCAGCGAAGCGATTGCGGCATTGAACCAGTCCGACTACGGGCTGCAAGCTGGGGTCTTTACGCAGGATGTGAATGCCATTTTCCATGCCTTTCGGCAGCTTGAGGTCGGGGCGGTGCTAGCCAACGAGATTCCGACCTTTCGGGCGGACCACATGCCTTATGGGGGCGTGAAGGACTCGGGGATTGGGCGCGAAGGGGTTCAGGCGGCGATGGAGGATATGACGGAGCCTCGCATGCTGGTATTGAACCTAAAGCCTCCGGGGGGGGCTAAATAAAAACTACCTCGGGATGTTGCGAAGCGGCATCAATTCTTGGTAGAACAGCGCCCGGCATGTGCAGAAAGGTTTGAGAGCCGTATGTCAGCTAACAAAGCGTCCATCTAACCGGTTGGTTGCACGAAGTAAGGAGAAGAGACGATGGTACCTACGCAGATGTTTCTAGCGCGAGGCGTTGGAGTCCACAAAGAAAAGTTGGCCTCCTTCGAGGAAGCCTTGCGCAGCGCCGGCGTCGCGTATTGCAACCTGGTCACGGTGTCGTCGATTCTTCCGCCGAATTGTAAAATCATTCCGCGCGCGCGCGGCGAGAAGTTATTGAATCCCGGTGAGATTACGTTCTGTGTGATGGCGCGTTCGGAAACGAATGAACGCAATCGCTTGATCTCCGCTTCAATCGGGGTGGCGATTCCCACGGATCGCCGCACCTACGGTTATTTATCCGAGCACCATGCGCATGGTGAAACCGATGCAGAGACGGGTGAATATACGGAAGACTTGGCGGCGCAGATGCTGGCCACGACGCTCGGCGTCGAGTTTGATCCGAATATCGCGTGGAAAGAACGGGAACAGGTCTTCAAGATGGCTGGTAAGATCGTTCGGACCCAAAACATCACTCAGTCTGCGATCGGGAAGCCCAATCGCTGGACGACAGTCGTGGCGTTTGCCGTGTTTATCCCGGAAGAAAATATCCCGAAACGGCGTCGGTAGGCCTGCCACGTGAGCACACGCCCATGACACTTCCCGCCGGATGGGAAGACATCGACCAGAACTTTCTTGGGCTTGAAGAGCCCTGGTGCCATCCAGACCACGCGGGCGTCTACGTCCTGCCCGCGCCCTACGAACATACCTCCAGCTACGTGCAGGGCTCAGATCGGGGCCCCTCAGCCATCATCGAGGCGTCGCAGCAAGTTGAGTTGTACGACGAAACGCTTGCCTGTGAGCCCTATCGGGAGTGGGGGGGCGTGGCGACGATCCGCCCGCTCGACCTCGCCGGCAAAGTCGATAAGCAGGCGGTGGATGCGATTGAATCGTTCGTCGCGCCCCATGTCGGGACCGGGCGGTTTGCCGTCACCTTGACCGGTGAACATACAGGCGCGTTGGGGGCGATTCGGGCCCATGCCAAACGCTACCCCGATCTCTGCGTGGTGCAAATCGATGCGCATGGGGACTTGCGGAAGGCCTACCAAGGGAATCCCTATAGTCATGCCAGCGTGATGGCCCGCGTGGTCGACGACGGGTTGCCGCTAGTCCAAGTCGGCGTTCGTTCTATCTCCCCTGAAGAAGTGGAGTTGCTGAAGAGCACCGATCGCATCGCCACCTTCTTTGCCGCCAACATTCTCGACCCCTCCGGTCCTTACGAGGGCAAGGCCTCTCGCTGGATCCCTGAGGTGGTGAAGGCCTGCCGCGGACCGGTTTACCTGACGTTCGATTGTGACGGGCTCGATGCCTCCCTGGTCCCAGCGCTGGGCACTCCCGAGCCTGGCGGGTTGGGGTGGTACGACACGCTGAACCTCATCAGGGCCTTGGCCAATGGGCCCGGCATCCTCGGGATGGATATCAGCGAGATCGCTCCAATCGAAGGGTTTGTCGCGCCCCAGTTTTGTATCGCTCGGCTGATCTACCGTATGCTGGGGCGGATCAAAGCGGGTCTGCGCGTCCATTAGGCGGCCAGTTCGTGATCATTGGGCGCACTGTCCACGCGGCCACGCTAGATACGGAGCGGGACGATTATGCCAGTGAGACATCTAAAGAAAATTCCGGCAGACCATCCGATTCATCGCGGGCTAATCATTTTCGGGAGGAAGCTACGCGACTCCTCCGAGCCGCAGGAGACGGAGACCTCTCCGCTACGTGTAGATTGCCTCTGTGACTGACAAACTACGCATCAATAAGTTTTTTACCCATCATGGCATCTGCTCTCGGCGAGAGGCCGATCGTCTGGTCGAGTCCGGGCGCGTGACCATCAATCAGCGGGTGGCGTCTCTGGGAGATAAGGTCAGTCCTGATGACGTGATTGCGCGCGACGGGCAAGTGATTCCCTGGGCGACAGCTCCGGTCTATATCAAGTATTACAAGCCGGTGGGCGTCACGACGACCAGTGAGTCGCATGTGACCAGAAACATCATTTCCGAGATCGGTCATCCAGAGCGAATTTTCCCGATCGGTCGACTCGATAAGGATTCTTCCGGCCTCATCCTGCTCACGAACGATGGCGACATCGTGAACGAGATTCTTCGAACCGAGCATGGGCATGAGCGGGAATACGAGGTGTCTGTCGATCATCCGTTCGATCAGGCCTTCATTGATAGCATGGCTCAAGGGGTCGTGATCCTCGACCGTCCGACCAACCCCTGCCGAGTCGAACGAATCGGGCCCGCGCGGTTTCGCATCATCCTCACCGAAGGGCGCAACCGGCAGATCCGGCGCATGTGCCAATTTTTGGGCTATCGGGTGCTCGCGCTGCATCGTGTCAGGATCATGCATATTACGCTTGCGGGGCTGGTCCCTGAAGCCTGGAAACCGCTGACTGACGAGGAGCGCACGCAGCTCTTTCAGGCGGTCGGGCGAGAAACCAGTCAGGGCGAGGCGCAGAGCGGGTGACTCGGTAGCCGCCTAGTCCTGGTGCGGGACCTGCTGTGGGCTGTCATCGGACAGTGGGCGCGGGAGCTGGCTGTGGAGGGAGTTGTCCTCAGGTTCGTTCGGGCTGTCGGGTTGATGCGCGGATCTTCCGTGCTGCCTGGCGAAGAAAAGATTTAAAAAGGCGACAAAGAAACTCCCCCCTACGATCAGCAGACTCGTGTCCCGGATTGCCTTCGTGCCCTCATCTCGCATGTCTTTGGCGACGTCCGCTACGGTGTCCACCAGCCGCTCGAGTGCCAGACTCACTTGAATCATTTTCGGACCGGCGTTGTCGGAGGCATGTTCTTCCGCTTTTCGCCTGAGCGCTGCCCGCTCTACCAGGGAGAGCGCCGTCCATTCCTGCGTCAAGAGCTGCACGGTCATGCTGGCCACAGAGAAGTACTGGTCGAGGCTTTGCCTGAGCGCTTCGATATCTTGCGGTTCACTGCGTCCGCTTCGTGATACGCGGATTCCTGCCGCCGCATAACGATCAATCGCATGTTGAATTTTTGCGCGCAGGCCCGGCAAGGATTCCGTGATCCGTCCGAAGTCTTTCTCGGTGTTTGCTGTGAGGGCGCGAATGATGGTGTTCCGGTAGCGCATAACGTCTGCGGAAATATGGGCGAGATCGGCGACGCCGAGTGTGTACTCGGTGTACATGACTCGCAGGTCCTGATCGACCTTTTCCAAAGCCTGTCCGCTCATCCAGCCTAGCCCGGCGATGAGCACGCTGATGAGCAGTTGCGAGGAGCGTGGGCGAAACGATCGAAGAAAGGGTATGAGTCTCACCGTGCTCCTTTGTTTAATCGAGAATGATTCGCCGGTCGACATGGGGCGTGAGCTGGGGATCGTTCGACACGAAGATCGCCGTCCAGGGCTCGTCTTTTCCGCAGAGCCGCTGCAAGAGGGTTTCGCGCAGGGTCGGGTGCATGGGATGGAAGATGCCATCGAAGATGAGAATTTGCGGACGAGTCACGATCGTCCGCGCGAGCAAGATCTGCAGAATATACCCCGAGGCCAGCACCGTTCCGTAATCCCCGATGGGGGTCTTGATCCCCTGTGGGAGCGCATTGATCGTTTCTTCCAGCTCGGTGAAGCGCAAGGCCCACTGGAGGTCGCTATACGGGACATAGGCGCGCCCGAGCACGATATTATCTTCAATCGTGCCGTCGAACAGGGTGAGCTGGGAGTCGATGAGGAACCCTCGATAGCGATTGATCGTGTGGAGCTCGAGATGGCGAAGGTCCACGCCATTGTACCGAATGACGCTGCCCGTCGGGGCTTCCATGCCGGCCAGGATTCGCGCGAGTGTTACTTTGGCCACCACGGTGGGGGCGTAGATGCCGATCTTTTCGCCTGGGGTGGCTTCAAGATTGAAATGTTCGAACACCGGCGGCATGCCTGGCTGGGTGAGTGCTAGGTCTTTGCAGGTCACGCGAATGCCGTGAATGGCCGGGTCCGGTAACGGGACGGGCTGGTCGATGGTGTCTTGGTCCTTCGGAAGCGAGAAGAGGAAGTCGAGTTTGTACAAGCCGGTTAAGAAATAATAAAAATGCCCCGTGCGTTTGACGACGGCATCGACACTCACGAGGAGTCCGCTGACGACGACTTCGGCGGCCACTAGTTGTCCGAGCGTCAGCTGACCGATGGACAAGAGCCAGCCGGCGGTGGCGAGGAGTCCGCTGTGGGCGATGGCTTGCCATCCGACCGAGGCCAGGAACTGGCGGACCAGAATGTCGAACCGGGTCTGCCGGGTCTCGACATAGGTATGGACCAATTCGTCGGTCCGTTTTATCACCAGCGCTTGGCTGTCCGTCGATTTGAAGTGCAACAGATTGCGAGAGATCTCCTGCAGCCAGTGCAGGGTGGCATATTTCGCATGGGACATGCCGATGGTCGCCTTGAGTCCCCCGTGCGTCATGAGGAAAAAGACGATACTGAATCCTGCCAGCAGTAAGGCGTTATAGAGCAAGAAATACGGATGATAGAAAATGAGAATGGTCATGCCGGCCGCGCCGGCGACGATGACATTGATCAGATCGACAAGCAGCACCGCGAGCGCCCGCTGCATGAAGACCGTCTCCATGAAGTAATTGGCATAGCGGGGCTGGAATTCTGAAAACTTGAGATGGGGCAGTTGTTGGGCCATGCCAAGGGCGATGCGAGTGAAGATTCGTCGCTCTAGTACCTCGACGGCGTAGAACTGCAAGGCGCGAAACATTCCGACAAGCATGAGGCCGGTCACCATGATGCCCGTGAGGGTCACAATGGTAATGGGCTGAATGGCAAAGGCGAAAGTATTGACGAGTTCTTGAACGGTGAGCGGGACGATGAGCGAAAAGAGTCCGATGGCGAGCGAATACGAAAAAATCATGGCGAGGATCCGCCGCTCCAAACGGAAGAGGATGCCTAGGCACCCGAGCATCAGCTGAAACAAGTTTGGGTGGTAATCGACCTGATTCTTCACAGATTCCGCTTTCTTCCTTAGCTCAGCTCCGGCCGTCGCCGTACGGCCTGATCGTGGTCCCGATGAGTCGTCTTTGGGAACGGCTGCCCATGTTTTTCACGCTAACAAAGCCCCGAAATAAAAGCCACTTCCGCTTGCTCAGTCTTTGTCGCGGTAGGTGACGGGCGTCGCGCGCGGCGTCGCGTTCGCCCAGGCCCCGATCGCCCACTGGTAGAGGGCCAGAGATTTTTGATAGTCCGCCTTAGCGCGGATGACTTGGTTTTCCGAGTCAACTGAGTTGCGTTCCCGCAAGTTGACGAAGAGGACGCTGGTGGCGCCCATGCTGAATCGGAACTGTTCCCCTTCTTCGAGGGTCTTGGCCAGGCGGAGCGAGTCGGTGGCGGCAGCCACTCGTTCTTTGGCCCGCTCAATGGCGGAGAGGGCATTGTCCACGTCGACGAGCACTTGTTGCTCGCGGAATTGCTGCATGAAGACGAACCGATCCGCTTTGCCTTGCGCTTCCAGGACTTCGCCTCGGCTCTTGCGCTGGAGAATAGGGATTTTGAGCTCCAGTCCGAAGCGGTAGCCGAGTCCCAAGATGAATTTTTCCGGCGCGCGGGCCGGTGCAGCTTCTGCATCCAGGCTCGGGAGGAGGTTGTTTTTGGCTAGTTCCAGGTCGATATTGTTCAGTTTCGCCTCGATGCCGATTTCCTTGATCTCCGGGCGCTCGACCTTGGCTTGGAGTTTGTGGGCTTGGATGGTGTCGGGCGTCGGCACCAGCATCTGCGCCGGGAAATTTGGAACCCGTTCGAGCGGCGGGGTCACGGGGGCGTTTTTGTCCCAGAGGAACATGGAGAGTTTTAGCTGTTCCTGCTCTACCAGCCGTTGCACGGCGATAGCCGTTTCGCGCCGACGCTGGACTTCCTGATTGGCTTCAACCACGTCGAGCGGCGCGACGGCTCCCGCTTTGGCGCGGTCTTCGACCTGCTTATGACGATCTTCAGCCACTCCCACGGCTCGGCGCTGCACGTCCGCCAGCTTGACCGCTGTGACCCAATCCCAAAACTGTGTGGCGGCCGCCAGGAACAGGTCTTGTCTCGTTTGGGCAATCTGCACCTCCGCACGGGGATTGGCCAATTCCGATCGCTGGAGTTCGGCATTTTCCGGATTGACCATGAGGCCTCGGAGGAGGGGCAGGTAGCCACCGAGGAGGGCCTGATTGTTGTTGCCGAACGAGAGGTCAGGAATTTTGGCATCGCCGATTGCTTGGCGCACTCCCGCGCTGTAGCGAAAGCCCCACGGAGTGCGGGCCTCAATGAGGGTATCGTTGTACCCCACGGTTTGCGTGCCTTTGGCCGGGTTTAAACTCGAGATGAATCGTTCCACTTGCGTATCGTTGATGAGGGTCGGCTCAAAGGCGCCGAGCGCTTTGAGCATTTTCCCGCGGGCCATCGTTCTCTCCGTGCCGGCGCCCCTGAGGAGCGGGTGCGCGCGATCGATCCAGGCGTGAATCTCTTCCACGCTCAAGGGAATCGGGGGCAGCGGTTTTGACTTTGACGTTTCTCCCGCAGTAGTGGGGACGGGGCATAGCCAGATGGTTCCCAGGAGCAGGAGGGCTGGGATCCAGCGGCTCGCATTCATGGAGCGGATTCCTTGGTGCCCCATTTACTTTGTCCCTCGCTCGGCTTTTGGCAAGAGGGTGTCGATCAGGCTCGGCGGGCGCTCTTGATAGTCCGGCGGGAAAAGGTTGAAGCGCCGCCAGAGCTCGTACCAGAGGGGCACCCGATTCAAGATGACCCATCCCATCGCTTTGGTTCCCTGGCGGACATGTTCCTGAGGGGGCCAGGGCCGATCGTCCGGATCCGGAATCACCCAAAAACGAAAGTTGCCCTGGCCGTCGTCGATTTGATCGATGACCTTGATCAATCCGCCATAGGTGCCGGCCATGATTTCTGGCCAGGCCGGGAGCGGAATGGCGGGGATCCCGTAGAACAGGATGCGGACCTTACGGCCCACGTTGAGGAGGGGCGCGTCGATTCCGTCGGCCACCATTTCAATGGCCTTGTCGGTGCTCCTCGGAGAAAGCTTCAGGAGTTTGTCTCCGGGACGGACGGTTTCTCCGGTTCCGGCGTGACCCATTTTGACCACGGTGCCATCAATCGGGGCGAAAATGCGGCTGGCGAGCCGGCGTTGCTCCGCATTAGACATTCGCAAGGAGACATCGGCCAGTTGATCGGTGGCTTTGGCTGCGTCGCCGATGGAGGCCTCACGGGCCGCTTCGGCATCGAGCAATCGCTGCAGAACGTCCGCGCTGATTTGGTCGCGGCCAAAGCTGAGAGACTTCATCGCTTGACCCGCGCCTTGGAGGTTGGCCTGCGCCCCGGCTAGATCGGCTTTGGTGGCGATCGCCGATTGGATGGTCAACTCGAGTTCGCGTTGTGACACGAGGCCCTTCTCCGCCAGCTGTTTGTGCCGGTTCACATTTAGCTCGGCAGTTAAGACCGCGATCTTTGCCGCTTCGACTTTCTGGTGGGCTTCCCGCACCTTGTTTTCCGCTTCGACCACCCGCGCTTGGGCGGAGGGGACTGCAGCCTTGACGAGGCTCTGCATCTCCGCGATCCGCTTATCCAATTGCTCGGCGCGCGCGAGCGAGGCTTTGCGAGATTGGGCTAGCGCCGTGCGCCGTTGGTCCAGAAAAACCAGAAGCTCCGAGGACATGAAGTTGGGGTCGTAGTCATCCAATTCCAGAATGAGGTCGCCCTGTTTGACGCGCACCCCTTCAAAGATGTGCCACTTCTTGATTCGCCCGGTGATTTGCGCTTCGATATCTTGTGGGCGCTCGTAGGGGATATAGGCGGAGAGTTGCCCTGTGACGGTAATCGTTTGAACCCAAGGCAGGAAGGCAATGATGAGGAAGAACAGTCCCACCAGCTTAATGGCGAGCCGCGAGGAAAATTTGAGACGTTCAGGGATTTGGACTGCTTCCCAGGATTGAAGCTTTGCCGAGGTCTCCAGATCGTCGATCGCGATTTTGTCCAGACCCCTCTCCTGTTGGATGAGAGAGCGGACTTTATTGCGCAAATTCTGCGTGAAACCCGCCACCGATTTCTCCTTGTCAAAGCAGGGAAGCTACTACAATCAATCTATCATAGTGGAAGCGGCGTATCGGGTCAATTTTTCAGCGCATCTGGTTGTTTTGGGGAGGGCTGCGCTTGACCATCCGTCAGAGAATCGCTAAGGTGAGAACTTCGTTGAGATCTATGAGCCGCAAGGGAAAGGCCGCGTGAATATGTCTCGTCTCAGCAACGCCCCACGATCACCGGTCAGGCGTCGAAAGGCGGAGGGCGCACAGCCCTTGGTCGGGGTGTTGGGCGGCAGCAAATCCGATTTCCCGATTTTAGAAAAGGCCGTGGCGATGCTGGCGGACCTCGGGATTACGAGCGAATTGCTGGTCGTCTCCGCGCATCGGACTCCGGACCGCTTGTTTACCTATGCAGAGCAGGCTTCCGGCCGGGGGATTGAAGTCATTATTGCCGGAGCCGGCGGGGCGGCCCATCTGCCGGGGATGCTGGCGGCCAAGACTCATCTGCCGGTCATCGGGGTTCCGATCCCGACGGAGAATCTTCGCGGACTGGATTCGCTTCTCTCCATCGTGCAAATGCCAAAAGGCATTCCCGTTGCGACTGTGGCGATCGGGGGGGCCGAGAATGCCGGTTTGTTGGCCGCGCAAATTTTGGCAGGCCGTTATCCGGCGATTGCCGTTCGTGTGAAATTATTTCGTCAGACGCAGACCGATAGCGTGCTCCAGTCTCTTGAAGCGAAGGGCTTGGTGACGGGCACGAAGGGGTCCGGCCGTCCGAGTCGCAGGCCGTGAAGCGAGCGGTCATTGAGCCGGGATCGGTCCTGGGCGTGCTGGGCGGCGGACAATTGGGCGCCATGTTCACCCTGGCGGCGCTTCGTCTTGGTTATCAGGTCGCTGCCTGGGATCCCCATCCGGAGGCGCCGGCCCACCGTGTCGCCACCCACAGCTTTCCCTTTCCATTCACCGATCAACAGACTCTTGCGCGGTTCGCCGACTTGGTCAGCGTCGTGACGTATGAATGGGAGAATATCCCGGCAGAGCTCTGTCGTTCATTGGAGCAACGAAAGCCGGTTCGTCCATCGACCGCGGTCTTGAGCGTGATTCAGGATCGTCTCGAACAAAAGGGTTTTCTCTCCTCCCACGGATTTCCCGTTCCTTCCTTTGCGATCCTAACAGCGCCCGATCAATTGGCGCAGACCGTTCGGCGAGTCGGCTATCCGGCCCTCTGCAAGACCGCCACGGCGGGGTATGATGGCAAGGGCCAATGGCGCATTAGCCGGGAATCTGATGTCCGCGAGGTGGAACGAGCCCTATCCGAATCCGCTCGCCCCGGCCTGCGCTGGATCGTGGAGGCCTTTGTGCCGTTTGAGCGGGAGCTCTCGATCCTGGTGGTCCGTGGATCTGACGGGCAGAGTTGCACCTATCCCTTGGTAGAAAATGAACATGACGAAGGCATTCTGCGAGCCACCAAGGTGCCGGCCCAGGTTTCTTCAGGGCTAGCAGAGCGAGCGGCCCTGCTGGCTTGTCAGGTGGTGGATCGACTGGAAGGAGTCGGGGTCTTCTGCCTTGAACTGTTTCAGCTGCCTGGAGGAGAGTTGCTCATCAACGAGATTGCCCCGCGGCCCCATAACTCAGGCCATTACACGCTCGATGCCTGCAGCGTGTCTCAATTCGAGCAACAGGTTCGTGCGACGTGCGGGATGCCGCTCGGTGAAGTGCGGCTGCTGAGTCCTGCCGTGATGGTGAATCTGATTGGGGAGGATGCCGCGGCCTTTGTGAAGGGAGCCGGCAGCCGAACGCTCCTGGCTATTCCCGGTGCGGTGCTCCATCTCTATGGCAAGCCGGCGATCCGCCCTCGCCGTAAGATGGGCCATGTCACATTTCTCGGCGAGACGCTCGCTCTCGCCCTCGATCACGCGCAGCAATTTCGTGACCGATTAGCGCGGTGAGCGCTAGCGTTCCCATCGGTCTCTGCTGCTCGGCGCAAAGAATGGTACGTCCCGTCGTTTGAACAGACCGATCAGCCCCATCCCTGCCAGGAACCCTCCGATATGGGCGAAGAAGGCCACGCCCCCTCCCTTATTGCCGAGGCTCATGCCCCCGCTGAAGAGTTGCATCACGAACCACATCCCGAGAACGAACCCCGCGGCCACTTTCGTGATGCCCAAGCCTGGTATCAAGATTAGGACGCGAGCTCGCGGGAACAATAATAGATACGCCCCTAAGACACCAGAAATAGCGCCGCTGGCTCCGATCATGGGAACCGTCGATGCGGGATCGGTCAGGGCGTGGCTCAAGGCGGCGAGGACTCCGCACGTGAGATAGAAGAGGGCATATTTCGCGTGGCCCATGACGTCTTCGATATTGTTCCCGAAGACCCAGAGGTACAGCATATTGCCGATGAGGTGCATCCATCCGCCGTGGAGAAACATGCTGGTGAACAGGGTTGCATAGGGGGGAATAGTCACGACCGTGTCCGGGAGGTTGGTTTGCCCGAACAGGAGGGCCGCGATCGCCCCGTATTGAAAGGCAAAGCTGTTGTCCTGTCCGGCAGGGAGGCTGATCTGATAGAGAAAGACGAGGACGCAGGCTACAATGGACGCGATCGTGACCACCGGCGCCAGGTCGGTTGGGTTATCGTCGTGCAGGGGTATCACGGTGTCATGACGGGGAGGGAGGGCTGCGACGGTCGGTGGCTTCCCTTGGCAGTGCCGGATTATCCGGCAAGGTGCCATCAAGGCCCAGCAGGACGGAGAACCCCGCGGCATGCGTATGGCCTCCGCCACCGAAGGACGCGGCGATGGCCCCCACGTCCGCTCCGTCCTTGCGCGAACGCATGCTGTAATAGCGGCGGCCATCGCGGTCGTGCCACATGACGCCGAACGGATGTTGCGCGGAGAGCCGCTCGCCGACCTGACTGGTCAAGATCGCGGTTTGGACCGAGGGCACCATAGCTCCCTGAAAATCGATCAAGGTTGCTTGCGCCGCCAGTTTGCTCACGAGTTCGTTTTCATACCGGAGGATGGCGCGTCCCTCCTGCTCCAAATCTTTTTGCTGGAAGTGGCTCCAGAGCTGGTAATCGAAGGGGTGGGAGGCCAGGGCCGCGCTGATTTCACGGCTGGAGGGGAGGGCCCAGGTCCAAAGGTCTTTGTCTTGGATATAGTTGAGGAGCCATGGCGCAGGTTGCTCATGCGCCCATTCCCAGGCCAGGACGGCTCCGGACTTCTTCATATCGAAGTAGGCATAGGGTAGGCCGGCCAGGGCTTTTTCCGCGGTGATGTGGTGATCGAGAACAAGCAGGGCTTTGGTTTGCGCGGCGAGCGCGTCCAGCGTTTCGCGGGCATAGCTGAAGTCCACGATGACGACTCGTTGATCTTCGAGTCGGGCAGGAGGCGGATTCCCATGTTGGACAGGAATGAATCGAGCCGTAGGGAACCGCTTCCAGATTGCCCAGGCTGCGCCGAATCCATCGGCGCATTCCGCGTGATAGAGGACGACGGTGGGGGGCTCAGTGAATGGGTGTTGCGCACGGGAACTAGTCATTGCTGCGGAGCATACCATGTGCTTCGTCGAGACTAAAGCTTCTTCCTCAGCGGGCTTAGAGTTTATTGAGGTGATCGATCAGTTGCCGCAACCGGCTTGCGCTCTGGCGGGTGGAGGCAAAGACCAAACGAGGCAAGTTTCTGAGATCCGGTTCGGTGAGTTCTTTCGGAAGGGCCGCGCGCAGCTCAGCGGTCTCCTCGGATAACAGATCGCCGAAGCTCTGATGAAGGCCCGCCCTCTGCTCGGGGGCAGCGGCCTGTTTTGAGTCGCAGGGCCAATGTGTAGCCTTGGAGGGCTTGTTCCGGGCATCTGGCATGGGTGCCAATTCTCTTCCGATTCGCGTCCAGGACTTAGGCGTGCCTTGTCAAACCAGGGGCTTGGCGAATAGACTACAATGATGCATACGCCAATACAGGAATAGATTGATGGGCAATCACGACGTTATGCAACAGGATTTTGAATGCCGCCTCAGGTCGATTCCCCCGCAGGGGATGGGCCTGTCGGTTG
>SXGU01087579.1_pt1 | contig 17342 bp, 14 predicted proteins | sample 3174531 | NCBI WGS metagenome assembly SXGU01 (sample SAMN11356863, study PRJNA531348) | freshwater metagenome | isolation source: freshwater sample F1-140 | place: China: Fuxian Lake, Yuxi | collected 2017-12-25 | reverse complement strand
GAATGCGAGGCAACGCGGAAGCGATGGCGGGGCGTGAGCGCGATGCCGCGTGCCTGGTCGGCGTGGCCATAGGCCCGCTCCAGGAGCACCTGCCCCTTGTGCGCCACGGCGATGACGCAGCCGGGTTGCTCCGAGAGGCGCATCTGGTGCTCGATCCAACGGGGAACATAGTCGAGGGCGGCGGCGAGCCATCGGTCCATCAGAGGCGCTCCTGTTTGGCTGAATGTCTCATCCGCGCCAGCTCTTGGGATCTTCCATCGGGTACATCGGGCGCGGCACGCGGGCCCAGGGCAATCCGACGACGTCGGACTGGCCGGGGCCGCGCGTGTCGACGCGGATCACCTCGGAGGAGATCGGCTTGAAGAACTGGAAGTTGGAGGCGGTCTTGAGCACGGCCATCTTGTAGTCGGCCGGCTCGATGCCGAACCAGCGATAGACCTCGGGCACGTTGCCGGCCGCGCCGGCGCGCTCGCTGACCAGCAGCGTCGCCGGGCCGACGTCGAAGATCACCACTCGGCCCATGTCGTGCTCGGGTTGCTGGAACACCGGCACCTTGACCCGGCCGTCGCAGATCCTGCGCACCCGGCCGGTGACGGTCAGCGGCTTGAAGAAGCGGGGCGAGAGGTGGCCGCCGATCGGCAGCATGATCTCGGCGCCTTCGCCGGCGGCGACGAGCTTCGCGACCGTCTGAGGCTCGACCAGCGGCATCAGGGCCCGGCTCTTGATGCCGAGGCGGAGTATCGCCTCCAGGATCAGGTTCGAGTCGCCGGCGGTGCCGCCGAACACGGTATCGCCGGTGTCGCTGAGCACCACCACGCCCTTCGCCGCCTGGTCCGCCCGGCGGACGGCGTCGTCGATCGAAACCGCTTCCTTCTTCATGAACTCGGCCCGCATCGACCAGGCGAGGTCGGCGGACTCGTCGGCGAGGCGTTCGGCCAGCGCCTGGTCGCCGTCGACGTTGACGATGGTGGTCCAGCCGCCTTCGGCGACGTCGAGCCAGGGCTGCATCGGGCAGAGCGCCAGGTGCAGCACGCGCGGGTCCTTGGCCTCGAGCGTGCGCGCATGGTCGAACCAGCGCTTCATTGGGCCCTGGGAGGTCAGGAACTGCTCCTGATGCGTGACCAGGCGCAGCTTCCGCCACGCCATCACCGGCTTCACCTGCTTCCGCAGGATCTTGACCAGGAGCTCGCCGGCGATCCGCCCGGTGTCGTAGGTGTCGTGCGGCTGGGTGCGGTGCGCGAGGATGGCGGTCGAGAGCGCGACCATCTGGCGGGTGATACTGGCGTGATGGTCTAAAGACAGCACGATCGGCACGTCCGGCCCCAGAACGGCGCGGCAGATGGCGAGCTGCGCCCCCTCCATGTCGTCGACGCCCTCGGCGGCGGCGGCGCCATGCAGGTGCAAGGCCAGCGCATCGATCCTGCCGGCATTCCTGAGCCCCGTGCCGATCCTCTCCTCGAAGAACATCCGGGCCTCGGTCGAGACCCGTCCGCCGGCCATCGCCCAGCCGGAGACGATCGGTATCCACTCGACGTTCATGCCGGATGCGGCGACCGCGTCGACGCAGCCGCCGATCTGACCCTTGCCCTGCATCGCCGTCAGGATCTCCGGGCCTTCGTGGATGCCGAAGGCGCGGAAGTCGTCGAGCGTGGTCGGGACCGGGTTGAAGTCGTTGGTCTCCTGGCCGACTGCGATGGTGGCGATGCGCATCAGGGGATCTCCGCGGTGAAGGCCGCCTCGATGCGCATGCCCGACTGCAGCTCGACGCCGTAGCAGCGGCGGACCACCGGGTGTGTGCCGAAATATTCCTTCCAGACGACGTTCACCTGGCCGACCTCGGCCAGAACGTCCTGCATGTAGATCCGCGCGGTACAGATGGCATAGCGGTCGACGCCGGCCTCCTTGAGTAGCAGGTCGAGCTGGCGGAACGCCTCGCGCATCTCGGCGCCGGCGCCGCCGGGAACCGGCTTGGTCTCGCCGTCCCGGATGCCGACGACCACCGCCTCGAAGATCTTGCCGCTGTGGACCACGGCCGAGCTGATCGGGAACTCTTTGTCTGAATCGATGAACTTCATGGACACCCTCCTTGTTTCCCGGAACCTCGCACCGAGGGCCACCGCTTCACAAGATGATAGACTTCGGGAAGAAATGAAGCTCGCGATCCGCCCGCTGACGCCCGATCTGTGGCCGGCCCTGGAGGACCTGTTCGGCAAGACCGGGGCCTGCAACGGCTGCTGGTGCATGTATGGCCGCGTCGGTGCCGCCTATCGCAAGCGCCCGCGCGAGGAAAACAAGCGGGACTTCCGGAAGGTGGTGGAGGCGGGGCCGCCACCCGGCCTGCTCGCCTTCGACAGCGGGCTCGCCGTCGGCTGGGTGCAGGTGACCCCGCGCGACGCCGTGCCGGAGCTGGACCGCAACTGGCGACTGCAGCCCGTCGACGACCAGCCGGTGTGGTCGCTCTCCTGCCTCTATGTGCGGAAGGGCTATCGCCGGAAGGGCGTGACCGCGGCGCTGATCGAGGCGGCGGTGAAGGCGGCCAAGCGAGCCGGGGCCCCGGCGCTTGAAGCCTATCCTTTCGACGCGGCGGTCTCGCCCAGCGCCTCCGGCACCGGCTACGCCTCGACCTTCGCCCGCCTGGGCTTCATGGAAGTCGCCCGCCGCGTGCCGGCGCGGCCGATCATGCGGCATGACCTTAAGGGACTCTGAACAATCGACCCCCCCTCTCCGGTGCGCAGCGCGGGGGAGGGACGGGGCGGGGGCCTGAGGGCAGCGAGGGTCGGAGTGGCTGCACCGGCGCCCCTCGCTTGCACTCGGGCCCCCACCCCAACCCTCCCCCGGCTTTGCCGGGAAAGGGAGCCCGACTAGCCCGGCATCACCGGCAAGATGATCCGGGACGGCCGCTTCCTGTCGAGGTGCAGCGTGTTCACCGCCTTGACCTTGCGCGTGTGGCGGCCGAGCGGCTCGCCGGTGCCGGGGTTGATGTCGAAGCGGGGGAAGTTGCTGGAGGCGATGTCGACGCGGAGGCGGTGGCCGGCCTTGAAGCGGTTGGCGATCGGCGGCAGCTCGACCACCATCTCTACTACCTCGCCCGGCGTCAGCAGCACCTCGCGGTCGTAACCGCTGCGGAAGCGCGCCCGGCGGATGGAGTCGCAGAGCAGCATGTGGAAGCCGGCGGGGTCGTCCACGGTCGGCGGCGAGACGTCGAGGAGTTTCACCGTGACGTCGGTGTCGACGGCGCTGGAGGAGATCCAGATCCGCGCTTCGATCGGGCCGGCGATGACCAGGTCCTCTTCCAGGGGCTCGGTCTGGAACACCAGCACGTCATGGCGCTCGGCCAGAAGCGGGTAGGGGGCGCGGCAGCCGACCAGGTTCGGCCGCTCCTTCTGGTGCATCGGCCCGTCCGGCACCAGCGAGCGCATGCGGGCGCGCGGGCTGACATAAGAGAGATCCATGCCCTCGGCCGGCTTCACCCATTCGAGGAAACCGGCGACCGCACCGCCGATGGTCGGCACCGGATGGTCGGGGTCGTGGGTCCAGGAGATCTGTCGGCCGTCAGCCGGGGCGCCGGAAAGCGCACCAGTCTCGGCGAGATAATACGGGGTCGGCGTGCTGCCTTCCGGCGGCCAGGTCTCGCCCATCCGCCAGGCGCCGCCATGGTCGAAATGGCCGCGCCGGGTGCGAAGCCCGGTGCCGCCGCCCATCTCGAACAGATGCACCGGCGCGTCGTCGTCGACGCCGGTCGTCAGGTCCTTCAGCCAGCGGTCGAACCAGCGCAGCCGTTCCGAATTGTAGACGCGGTAGCCCCAGTCGGCGGCGCTGCCGAAATCGACCTCGATCGAGGATGTCCCGCCGGCGCGCATGCCGGCATGGCCCCAGGGTCCGACCACCAGGCGCTGCGGCGATGTGAGGCGCTTCGACAGCGCCGCGAACTGCCCGACCATGTCGGCGACGAAGGGATCGAACCAGCCGGAAGAGACGACGCAGGGGATGTCGGCGAAGCGGTGGAACTGCGCCTTGTGCTCCAGTACCTCCTGCATCCACCAATCGTCCTTGATGCCGTTGTTCTGGTAGCGCATCAGCACCTGCTCCAGGTTCGGCACCACCGTCAGCGGGTTCTGCCCCTCCTTCCACGGCCCCTGCACCAGGAGGGAGCGCATGTTCTCGACCGCCTCCTCGATGCGGCGCTTGGCGGCTGGATCGCCCTGGATCTCCGGCACGTCCCAGCCGTGAAGGAAGAGGGCGGCGAACATCTGCAGCGCCTGGGCACCGCCCTGGCGCGCCTCCCAGTCGAAGGCCGAGGTCGGGCAGACGTCGACCCACAGCGCCTTCAGTGCCGGCGGGCTGTGGAAGGCGGCGACGTTCTGGACGATGCCGGAATGCGAGCTGCCGACCATGCCGACGCGGCCGTCGCACCAGGGCTGGGCCGCGATCCACGCCAGCGTGTCGACGCCGTCGAGGCCCTCGCGGACATTGGCGACGTGGAAGTACTGGCCATGGCCCTCCGACAGCCCGCGGCCGCGGAGATCCTGCACCACGGTGACGTAGCCCCTGGGCGTGAAGAACTTGGCGACGGGCCCCACCTGCATCACCGGGTTCGACTTGTCGTAGGAGGTGCGGGTCAGGATGACGGGGAAGCGTCCGGGCGCCGGCGAGCCGTCGGGAAGCGCCGGGCGATAGATGTCGGTGGCGAGGCGGATGCCGTCCGCCATCGGCACCATCACGTCCTCGGAGACGACGACGCCGTGCGTCGGAGCGCGATCGTAGAGCATGGCTTACATCAGATCCCGTGGCGTGGTGTTCGACCAGGTCTTGCGGAAGATCTCGACCTCGTCGTCATAGGCGACCGCTTCCTGGTCGAGCACCCAGTCCGTCCTGGTGCCGTGGAAGCGCGTCTTCGTCTCGATGCGGATCCGCCAGTCCTCGCGCGAGAGCCAGTAGATCTGGCGATACTCACCCCTGGCCGAGGTCGGATCGCCCTCGGTGATGGTGAAGCGCTTCTCCAGGGTGTGGCAGATGAAGGTGTCGATCGGACGGATCAGCCATTCCAGGCCGGAGCCGAGGAAGCCGCCATTGCCGATGGTCTCGACCGTGATCTCGCCGGTCATCGCATCCTGGATGACGCGGCGCTCGATCTTTTTCGGATGAATTACCTTTACGTCGATCTCGGGGCCACGCTCGTTGGGTCCGAACTTCGGCGTCCGGGTCGGCCCACGCAGTACCGGCAGCGACAGGGTGCTGGCGCCGGTGACCACCGTCATCGTCACCGACTCCGGCGCCGGCCAGACGATCGGCCAGTAGGAGGTCGACAGCGCCAGGCGCACGCGATGGCCCTTGGCGAAGGTCCAGCCGACGTCGGGCAGGTCGAGCCGCAGGCGCACGCGCTGGCCGGGGATCATCCGTTTCGGGCTCTCGGAACTCTCCCGGTGGGTGAGGTTCAGCACCTGGAAGGCGACCCGCACCGAGGTGCCGTCGGGGGCGACGTCGCAGAGGCGCGCGACGAGCTGCGCCACCGGCCGGTCGACGGCGAGGTCGATCTGGAGCGAGGCGCGACCCAGGATGTCGACCGGCGCTCCCAGCGGATCTGAATCGAAGCTGAGCGAGCGGCCGTCATCCTCGCGCTGGTCGCGCGGCTGCTCGCCCTCGATGTCCATGCTGAGCCACTCGGTTGCGGCGAGACCCGTCGCCAGCGGCGAGGAATGGGTCAGCGCCTGTTCGAGCTTTGGCCTCGCCTCGAGCCGGCCGGGATTGAGATGGAAGAGCCGCGGCTTCACCTTGTCCGAGGGCCAGCCTTCGAGCGCCACCCAGCGGCCCGGCTTCACCCCGTATTTCGGCGAGGGCCTCTCGAACGCCTGCAGATAGGCGCGATAGGCCGGGGCGCCGTCCCAGCCGTTGATGATGTCCTTGGTATAGCGGTCGAAGAAGCGGACGCAGTCCTGCAGGAACCCGACCGCCGGGCCGGGGACGCCGTCATGCGGGTAGTGATGGCCCCAGGGGCCGATCAGCGCGAAGCGCGGCCCTTTGAGGCCGGCCATCATCCTGGGCACCGCGCGCGAGATGTAGTCGGCCCAGCCGCCGACGGCGAAGACCGCGGCCGTCACCTTGTCGAAGCGCTCGCAGAGCGATGCGTGCTTCCAGAACGCGTCGCGGCGCTGGTGCTTCAGCCAGTCGATCAGCCAGGGGTGGTTGTCGTCGAGGCGGGCCCGCCACATCTCGCGCCAGCGATTGCCGACGATCTCGGGATCGGGCGGGCGCGAGTTGAAGATCACCATGGTGTCTGTCCACCACAGCTGCTCGGCGAGGAAGGCGCCGCCGGTCCAGTGCAGCGATTGACTGTAGCGGTCGTCGCCGGCACAGACCGGGATGATCGCCTTCAGCGCCGGCGGCGCGAGCCCGGCCAGGGCCAGGGCCGAGAAGCCGCTCCAAGACTTGCCGATCATGCCGACTGAGCCGGTGCACCAGGGCTGCTTCACCATCCAGTCGATGACGGCGAGCCCGTCGTCGAGCTCGCCCTGCTCCCATTCGCCGCGGAGCAGGCCGTCGGAGTCGCCGGAGCCGCGCGTGTCGACACGGAAGGCCGCATAGCCGTGGCCGGCGAGGTAATGGTGGATCGACTCGTCCCGCGCCCGGCTCTGGTCGCGCTTGCGATAGGGCATGTATTCGAAGATCGCCGGCACCTTGTCGGTCTCGGCGTCGTCGGGGATCCACATGCGGGCGGCGAGCCGGCGTCCGTCCGGCATCGGGATGAAGACATTCTCGATGGTGAGGACGCGACGGGGATACTTGGCCTTGACCGGCTTCATGCCGTCGAGGCTAGCCCGCGGACTCCGGTGCGGGCAAGCCGGGCGTCGACGAGGTGAAACGCCGGTGATCGTGCCATCAGCCAAACTTATCGGGTTGTATCGGGAAGCCCAACTCGACCCCCCGGAGCCCCGGCCCTAGTCTCGGCCGCATGACCGCTGCCATCCGCATCGCCGCCGACATCGGCGGCACCTTCACCGACATCGCGCTCACGCTTCCCGACGGCACCATCGCCACCCACAAGGTGCTGTCGACGCCGGCCGACTATGCCGCCGCGGTGGTCGACGGCGTCCGCGATCTCCTGAAGAGCCGGGGCGTGAAAGGCAGCGAGGTGTCGGAGGTGCTGCACGCCTGCACGGTCGCCACCAACTCGATCCTGGAAGGGAAGGGCGCGCGCACCGCGCTGCTGACCACGAAGGGATTCCGCGACGTGCTGGAGCTGCGCCGCGTCCGCGTGCCGAAGCTCTACGACCCGCTCTGGGTCAAGCCGATGCCGCTGGTGCCGCGCAACCTCCGATTCGAGGTGACCGAGCGCCTGGGGCCGGACGGCGAGGTGATCCTTCCCCTGGACGAGGCCGAGCTCGATCGCGTCGTCGCCGAGATCGCCAAGGCCGAGGTCGAGGCGATCGCCGTCTGCTTCCTCCATTCCTACGCCAATCCCGATCACGAGCGGCGGGTCGGGGCCAGGCTGCGCCGGGCGTTCCCGGATGCTTTCGTCACCCTCTCGATCGACATCCTGCCGGAGATCCGTGAATACGAGCGCACCAGCACCACGGTGGTGAACGCCTATGTCGGCCCTGCGGTGAAGGCCTCTGTCGGCGCGCGGGCGACGCGGCTTCACGGCGACGGCGTCGCCGGGCGGCTGATGGTGATGCAGTCCTCGGGCGGCATCCTGGATGCGCCGACGGTGATGGAGCAGCCGGCCCGCATCGTCGAATGCGGCCCGGCGGCCGGCGTCATCGGCGCCGCCCGCGTCGCCGCCGCCGCCGGCATGAACGACGTGCTGACCCTCGACATGGGTGGCACCACGGCCAAGGCCTCCCTGATCGAAGGCGGCAAGATCGCGCATACCGACGAATACGAGGTCGGCGGCGGCATCTCGCTCTCCAGCCGCCTGGTCAAGGGTGCCGGCTATGCGCTGAAGCTGCCGGTCATCGACATCTCCGAGGTCGGCGCCGGCGGCGGCAGCCTGGTCAGGTTCGACCGCGGCGGCGGCCTCAAGGTCGGGCCGGAAAGCGCCGGGGCGGCGCCCGGTCCCGCCTGCTACGGCCTCGGCGGTAGCGAGCCGACGGTGACCGACGCCAACGTCATGCTGGGCTTCGTCAACCCGAAGGCGCTGGCCGGCGGCACCGTGCCGATCGACGCCGGCAAGGCCAGGGCGGCGATCGAGGAGAAGGTGGCGCGCCGCCTCGGCACCTCGGTCGAGGCCGCGGCCTGGAGCGTCTTCGAGGTGGCGTCGTCGACCATGATGCGGGCGCTCAAGGCGGTCTCGACATATCGCGGCCGCGACCCGCGCGAGTTCGGCCTGGTCGCCTTCGGCGGCAATGGCGGTGTCTTCGGCCCGCATCTGGCGAAGGAGCTGGGCATCGCCCGCGTGATCGTGCCGCCGGCGGCGGGCGTGCTCTCGGCCATCGGCCTTCTGGTCTCCGACGTCGCCTTCGGACGCTCCCGCGGCTATCTCAAAAAGACGCTGGAGTCCTCGCCGGCCGAGGTCGGCCGGCTGCTGGACGAGCTCTCGGCCGAGGTGCTGGCGAAGCTCGGGCCCTGGGCCAGGACCGCGACGCCGACCCGCGTCGCCTCGATGCGCTATTCGAGCCAGGCCTTCGAGCTGCAGATCCCGATCCCCGACGGTGCGATCACGGCCGATGTTCTGGCGGCCTTGCCGGCACGCTTCGAGGCCGAGCACCAGTCGACCTACGGCCATAATTTCCGCGGCACGGTCGCGACCGAGATCGTGGCGCTCGCGGTAACGGCGACGGCGCCGACGGGCGGATCGGCCGAGACCCTGCGGGTCTCCTCCGGCCGCAGCGAGGCGGCGGAGCCGTCACGCCCGGCCTATTTCGGCCCGCGCCACGGCCGGATCGAGACGCCGGTGCTGGGCCGCGCCGCGCTGAGCGACAAGCCGCGATCGGGGCCGCTGATCATCGAGGAATATGAGGGCACCACCGTGGTGCCGCCTGGGGCGGCGGCGTCTCGCGACGTCCTCGGCAACGTCCACGTCGTCTTCGCCGGGAGCTGAGCCATGGACTCGATCCCCAGCAACACCGATCCGGTGCTGACCGAGATCGTCCGGAACGCTCTCGACGCCATCGCCGACGAGATCGCGCTGATCGTGCTGCGCACGGCCTGCTCCGGCATCGTGCGCGACTCCATGGACTACTCGACCGCCGTCTGCGACTCGGCTGGTGCCACTCTGGCCCAGGGCCTGACCACGCCGCTGCATCTCGGCAGCTTCCAGGACGCCATGCAGGCGCTGATCAGGCATTTCCAGGGCGACGTCGCCGAGGGCGACGTCTTCATCTTCAACGATCCCTACCTCGCGGCCGGCCAGCATCTGCCCGACATCTACATCATCCGCCCCGTGTTCGTGGACGGCACGCTGGAAGGCTGGGCGACCACGGTCGCCCATCACAACGACGTCGGCGGCATCGTTCCCGGAAGCAACTCGATCGGCTCGACCGAGATCTACCAGGAAGGGCTGCGCCTGCCGTTCCTGAAGCTGTCGGCCGCCGGCGTCGAGAACCGGGCGATCATGGACATCCTCTCGGCCAATGTGCGGGTGCCGGAGAAGGTGCTGGGCGATCTCAATGCCCAGATCGCCGCCACCGCCATCGGCGTGCGCGAGATCCAGTCGCTGTTCGCCAAATACGGCAAGGCGCGGCTTCGCGCCACCTTCGCCGAGATCCACGACCACGCCGAGCGCCTGGCGCGCTCGGTGATCGCCGAGATCCCGGACGGCACCTACAGATTCGAATCCTGGATCGACGGCTTCGGCGAGACTCCGGAGCCGATCCGGTTCTCAGCCGAGGTGACGGTCGCCGGCGACGAGATCACCGTCGACATGGAAGGGACCTCGCCGCAGGTGCCGGCCGGCATCAACGCGCCGGTGCCCTTCACCAAGGCCGCCTGTTACGCCGCCATCCGCTCGATCATGGGCGAGGAGATCCCGAACGCCCAGGGCTTCACCCGGCCGATCCACGTGAAGGCGCCCTTAGGCTCCATCGTCAATCCGCGCTCGCCCGGCGCCTGCGGCGCCCGCGGCATCACCGGCTTCCGCACCATGGACACCGTGTTCGGGGCTCTCGCCCAGGCGGTGCCCGACCGCGTGCCCGCCGACGGCAACGGCGGCTCCTCGATTCCGGCGATCGGCGGGGAGTACCTGGGCAAGCCCTTCGTCTTCGTCGAGACCTTCATGGGCAACTGGGGCGGCTCGTCGAGTCACGACGGCCAGGAAGGCGTCACCCACATGGGCGCCAACCAGTCGAACGTGCCGGTCGAGATGATCGAGGCCGAATACCCGATCCGCATCGAGCAATACGCGCTGGTGCCGAATACCGGCGGCCCCGGCAAGCACCGGGGCGGCCTCGGCATGATCCGCGACTACCGCTTCCTCGGCGACTTCGGCACGATGACGCTGCGCTCCGACAAGCGCCGCTTCCCGCCCTTCGGTCTGGCGGGCGGCCAGCCGGGCGCGCCCTGCCTCTCGATCATCAACCCGGATGAGGAAGCACGGTCGCTGCCGGTGCTGGTGACCCAGCCGGTGATGCTGAAGAAGGGCGACCTCTTCCGCCACATGCTTCCCGGCGCTGGCGGCTGGGGCAAGGCAAGCGAACGCGATCCTGAGCGCGTGCTGGAGGACGTGATCCTCGGCAAGGTCGACCGCGACCACGCGCGGGCGGCCTATGGCGTGGTGATCTCAGGCGAGCCGCAGACCGTTGATGCCGAGGCGACGCGGAAGGCGCGGGCGTCGTAGCAGAGAGCGAGACCCGCATCGCCCCCCGCCCTGAGGGACAACGCTTCCCGTTGCCCCTCAGGGCGGAGGGCGATGCCGCGCTCCGAGACCTTCAGGAAGGCGAATTTCGCCGGCTTGGATGCGACGGAGCACGCTGACGAAGAAATCCGGTTCGGCCTGGGATACCCGCTGCGCCAGATCTTCCGGCGCGTCCTCCGGCAAGACCGGGATTGCGGTTTCCGCCACGACCGGCCCCTGGTCGTACTCGCCGTCGACGACATGGATGGCTACGCCGGTGATGGCCTCGCCAGCGGCGAGTACGGCTTTGTGGACGTTCATCCCGTACATCCCGCGGCCGCCGAATTTTGGCAACGGGCCCGGATGGATGTTCAGGATGCGCGCCGGATACCGCTGGAGCGTGAGCGGTCCGATCTTCCGCATGTAGCCCGACAACACGACGAGATCGACTCCGTGCGTGTCGAGTGCCCGGGCAATCGCCTGATCGGCGTTTTCCGACGGAGCGCAGTTCGCTTCGTTGATGTAGTGCGCGGCTATGGTCTCGCGCCGCGCGAAGTCCAGGGCGGGAGACTCGCGGTTGTTGCTGATGACGACCTGGGCGGTTCCCTTCAGCACGCCTGAACGAAGGGCAGCGACGATGGCGCGCAGGCTGCTGCCGTTATGCGATGCAAGGAAGCCGATCCGCATGCGGGCATTATGCATGTTACCAAGGCCGTCTGGCATCTGGGAGGGCGATGCTGCGCTCCGTTGGTCGCCAGAAACGAAACGGGGAGCCGAAACTCCCCGTCGTCAGGCGTATGCGGTCAGGCTCACTCGAGCCAGACGTCCCATATCCGCGGAATGCGTCGGGGCGAAGTTCTGGACGTTGGCGCGGGGAGCATGAGTCTCGCCGCAGTCAGTTTGCCGACGCGGGCTCCATGCCCTTGTCCTTTAGGATCGCCTCGGCCTCCGGTCCCTTCAGCGCCGCCAGCAGCGCGCGCGCCGCGGCCGCGTCGCGGGCGCCGGTGCCGAGCGCGCCGGCATAGATCGATTAGTTCTGGATCTCGCGCGGGATCGGGCCGACCAGCGTCGCACCCGGCACCGCCAGGATCTCGCTGATCTGATGCAGCGCGATATCGGCCTGGTCGTTGACCAGCCGTTCGGCGACGAGACCGCCGGGAACCAGCACCGCCTTCGGCTTGATCCTGTCGGCGATCCCGAGCTTCACGAACAGCTCGGAGAGATAGATGCCGCTCGATCCGCCGGCGGCCGGATCGATATAGGCGACGGCACGCGCCTTCCGCAGCGCGTCCTGGAACGCGGCGACGGAGCTTATGTCGGGCGAGGGTGCCCCCTTCTTGACGGCGACGCCGATGGCGACACGCGCGAGCCGCACCGCCGAGCCGTCGACGACCTTCCCGGCCTTGACCAGCGGCTCGATCCCGCCCGGCGGGACGACGACGAGGTCGAACGCTTCCCCGCCGGTGATGCGGCGAGCGAGGCCGCCGGCCGTATCGTTGTCGATCGTGACCTTGTGGCCGGTCTGCTTCTCGAACTCCGGCACCAGCGCCACCACGACCGGCTTGAAGGCACCGGCGCTCAGGACCTTGATCTCGGCGGCGAGCGCCGGCGCGGCGAAAATCACGAAGGCCAAAATCATGGCAAGGCGCATGGCGGCACTCCCATCGAGGAGTGCCGATCCTAGCCGCGGGCTTGCCGTCCCTGGATCACATCCTCATCAGCATCGCTCCGCCTGCACGAGGCGCGGCACTCTTCGAGCGAGCCGGGACCGTTGCACGCGGGCGACGGCAGAAAAGAAACGGGGGGCCGAAGCCCCCCGTCGTCAGGCGTATGCAGTCGGGCTCACTCGAACCAGACGTCCCACATCCGCGGGATGCGGCCGGGGGCGTAGTTCTGGACGTTGGCGCGGGTCGCCTGGTAACGGCCGAGGTCGCCGACCTTGATGGCGGGCACGAACTCGAAGAACCGCTTCTGGAAGTCGGCGAAGGCCTTCTGCCGGTCCTCCAGCTTGAGCGCGGTGTTCAGCACGTTGTTGGCGCGCTGCAGCTCCGCATCGGCCATCCACTGCGCGCCTTTGCCTTCATAGTCGGTGGCGAAGAACGAGGTCACGTTGTACGGACCCTCGTAGGGCTCGATGCCGAAGCCGAGCGTCCACAGGCTCCAGCCGTCGGGCTTTGCGCGCAGCTGGAAAGCGGTCGGCCAGTCGACGGTGTTGAGCTTGACGTTGACGCCGGCCTTCTTCAGCTGCTCGGCGGCGACGACGCCGGTCGACTGGTGATTGGCGATCGTCGAGTCGGTGAGGATGACGATCTCCTCGCCCTTGTAGCCGGCCTCGGCCAGCAGCCGCTTCGCCTTGGCCATGTCCTTGACGTTGTAGTCGGACTTGCCGATGTCGCCGGCGAAGTAGGAGGTGCCGGGATGCTGCCAGCCATGGGTCAGGCGATAGAGGCCCTCGCCGGCGATCGCCATGATCTCCTCGGCATCGATGATCGCCTGGATCGCCTGGCGCACCTTCTGGTCCTTGGTCGGGCCGAACGAGGCGTTGACGATGAGGGTCTGGAAGGCCCAGGGCATCGCCTCGATGATCTTGATGTTCTTGTTGTCCTTCAGGCGCTTGGCCGCGGGCGGCGGCAAGGCGTCGACGGCGTGGATCTCGCCGGCTTCCAGCGCCGCCGAGCGGGCGCCGCCTTCCGGGATGTGGCGGAAGCGGACGGTGTCGAAATGAGCGGTCTTCCTGCCGCCGAAGCCGTCACGCTTCTGGAAGTTCATGTTCTGGCTGTAGCCGTCGAAGCGCTTCACCGCCACATGGCTGTCCGGGATGTATTCGACGAACTGGTAGGGGCCGGTGCCGATGTGGTCGATCTTGCCGCGCTCCTTGCCGGCTTCCGACTTCGGCATGATGCCGGCAGGCGCGCGCGGGCTCGAGAGCTGGTCGAGGAAGCCCGGCACCGGCTGCGTCAGCTCGACGGTGACGACGTATTTCGACGTCGGCGTCATCTTGGTGATCGGCTTGATGATCTGGGCGGAGCCGCCGACCTTGCCGTAGCGCTCGAGCGAGGCGATCACGTCCTCGGAAGTCATTTCCTGGCCGTTGTGGAACTTGACGCCTTCACGCAGCGTGATGACGTAGGTCTTGCCGTCGGCCGAGATGTCCGCCTTGGTCGCGAGATCGGGGATCACGTTCGCGTTCTCGTCGCGGGCGAACAGCGTCTCGATCCAATGCAGCGAGATGTTGCGCGACGCCTCGGCCGTGGAGGCCTGGGCATCGGTCAGCGGCGGCGCCGACGAGGTGCCGACGACGGCATTGCCGCCCTTCTTCTGGGCCAGCGCCGGCGAGATGGCGACCGCAAGCGCGAGCGCGCTCACCGTCGACAATAGGGTCAACCTGGACACGATGCAAACCTCCCCTAGGAGCCGAAATGACACGAATAGGGAAAGCCTATGATGCCCGTCAAAGGCTTGGCAATCGGGATCGTTCTGATTGGAAACACGGGCGCGTGACGGCGGCGCTTCGGGGCCGGCGCGATCGATGGTATTGGGGGGCCGTTCCGCTCAGGGGGAAAGAAAATGACGTCGGAGATGCTGGACTTCATCGACAGGAACCGCGGCCGCCAGGAGCGGCTGCTGGCCGATCTCGTGCGCATTCCCTCCGACAACCCGCCGGGCGATCTGGCCGGGGCGGCGGCGAAGGCGGCCCGCCTCCTGGAGGGGCTCGGCCTCACGGTCGAGACCCATCCGGTCCCGGCCGATCTGGTGCGGGCCAACGGCATGGTCAGCGCCGCCAACCTGATCGTCCGCAAGACCTTCGGACCGGGCCCGACGATCGCGCTGAACGCCCAGGGCGACGTGGTGCCGCCGGGCGAGGGCTGGACCAGGGATCCCTATGGGGCCGAGGTCGTCGACGGCTGGATGTATGGACGCGGCGTCGCCGTCTCCAAGTCCGACTTCGCCACCTATGCCTTCGCGCTCCTGGCGCTGGAGACGGCGAAGCCGGCCAAGGGAACGGTTGAGCTGCATCTCACTTATGACGAGGAGGTCGGCGGCGAGATCGGGCCGGGCCATCTCCTGAGGGCCGGGCTCACGAAGCCGGACATGGTGATCTGCGCCGGCTTCTCCTATGCGGTGGTGGCCGCCCATAATGGCTGCCTGCATCTGGAGATCACGGTGCGCGGCCGCTCCGCCCATGCGGCATCGCCCGGCACCGGGATCGACGCGCTGGAGGCGGCGAGCCATGTGCTGGCGAGGCTGTATGCCTGGCGGAAGGGACTGGCCTCGCGCGTCTCCAAGGTCGCCGGCATCGGCGCGGCCCAGATGACCGTGGGACTGATCAAGGGCGGCATCAACACCAACGTGGTGCCGGATGCCGTCACGCTCCGGCTCGACCGCCGGATGATCCCGGAGGAGGACCCGGCGGCCGTCGAGGCCGAGCTTCAGGAGGTCGTCTCCAGGGCCGGCCAGGCCTTTCCGAAGACGACGGTCGAGGTCCGGCGCATCCTGCTCGCCCGGCCGCTGACCGCGACGCCGGCGAGCCGCAGGATCGCCGACGTGCTGGCGAAGCGCGCCTCCGACGTTCTCGGCGAGCCGATCCCGGTCACCGGCGTGCCGCTGTACACCGATGCGCGGCACTACGCCGAACACGGCATCCCGACGGTGCTCTACGGCGCCGGCCCGCGCTCGATCCTGGAGGCCAACGCGCATCGCGCCGACGAGCGCCTGAAGCTGGACGATCTCAACGCCGCGACCAAGGTCATCGCGCTCGCTCTCGGCGACTTGCTGGCGTGAGCCCGTCGGCGAAGTCGCGAAGCAGCGTGTTGAACAGCCGCGGCTCCTCCAGATGCGGAGCATGGCCGGCGTTCGGGCAGCAGGCGCGCTCGGCCCGCGGCAGGCGGCTCGCCAGGTAGGCGCTGACCTCCGCGGCGTAGAGCTGGCTCTCGCCGCCATGGATAACCAGTGCCGGAAGGTCGATCGACGGCAGCAGCGGGCGGAAGTCCTGCTCGGCCATCGACTCCCAGAGGACGGCCATCGCTTCGGGATCGGCAGCGCCCATCTCGCGGCCCATCCACGCGGCGAGGTCCGGATCCGGCGGCCGGCTGCGGGCGAAGAGCCGGGGCAGCAGGAGGCGGGCGTTGGCCGGCCAATCGGCGCGAATGGCGGCCAGCATCAGCGCGTTCACCTGGGGATCGAAGCCCTGCAGGCCGAGCGTCCACTCGCCGTCGTTGAGCAGGCGCGGCGTCATGTCGACGATGACCAGGCCGCCGAGGCCGTCGGTGCCGAACTGCCGGATCAGGTCGAAGGCGGCGAGCGCGCCCATCGACCAGCCGACCAGGACCGGCCGGTCGAGCTCGCGGCCGGCGATGAGCCTCTGCACCTGGCCGGCGATCTGGGCGATCGACAGCGTCTCGGGATTAGCCGGCGACCGGCCATGGTCGGGCAGGTCTGGCACGAGCAGGCGGAACCTCCTGGACAGGGCCTCGATCTGCAGACGCCAGAAGCTGCGCGTGCAGGACCAGCCGTGGAGCAGCACCAGCGGCCGGCCGCGGCCGATGTCGAGCACATCCATGGCGGTCAGCCGTCCGCGTCCTTGACCATCACCAGCGCCCGGCCGCGGCAGACGACGTCGCCGCTCTCGTCGGTGCAGGTGGTGGCGAGATCGACCAAGTGCTTCTCCGGCCGGAGCCGCGTGATCTCAACCGTGGCCGTCAGCGCCGTGTCGGCCGGCACGGGTTTGAGGAACGTCAGATCCTGCTTCAGGTAGTTGGTGCCGGCGCCGGGCAGCTCGACGCCGAGCAGATACGAAAAGAGCGCGCCGATCAGCGGTTCCGGCACCGCGGCACCGGAGTCGATGCCGGCGAGGCGGGCGAAGGCGGCCAGCGTCTCCGGCTCGAAGCGGCGGGTGACGGTGGCGCGCTGGCCGAGCCTCATGGGATGAGCTCCAGCTCGACATGGCCCTCGCAGACCGGGAGACCGTCGCCGACCCGAAGCGCCCGGGTGGCGAGCCGGCAGCGGCCGGAGGCGGGATAATCCAGGATCTCGACCTCGAAGCGGATGGTGTCGCCGGCAAAGGCCGGGTTCGGGAACATCAGGCTCTGGCCCAGATGCCGTGCGCCGGGAAACCGCCGATGCGCCAGCGCCCAGAGATGGGCGTAGAGCATCATCCCGTGCGCGACGGTGCGCCCGAAGCGGGTGCGCTTCGATAATTCGGGGTCGATGTGGATCGGGTTGTCGTCGCCGCTCAAGGCGGCGAACAGGTCGAACTCGGCCTGGGTCGGCGCCCGCGTCTCGGAGAGCACGCTGCCGGGAACCGGATTGTCATTCGCCGGCATGACTTGCCCTTAAAATGTGTTTCTGCACCTTGCCGGCGGCGGTGCGCGGCAGCTCGCCCACCACCCGAACGCTCTTCGGCACCTTGTAGGCGGCGACGCGCTCGCGGCAGAAGGCGCGCAGCGCCTCGGCGTCGGGCGTCGCCTTGCCGCGCGGCACCACGAAGGCGCGGCCGACTTCGCCCCAGCGCTCGTCGAAGACGCCGATGACGGCCGCCTCCAGCACCTCGGGATGGGCCAGAAGCGCGTGCTCG
>SXGU01110488.1_pt1 | contig 17346 bp, 16 predicted proteins | sample 3174531 | NCBI WGS metagenome assembly SXGU01 (sample SAMN11356863, study PRJNA531348) | freshwater metagenome | isolation source: freshwater sample F1-140 | place: China: Fuxian Lake, Yuxi | collected 2017-12-25 | reverse complement strand
TTTGCCATCCGTCTACGGATATCAAGTGAAAGAGCTTGTACCATGCCTGCCGGCCTCCATCCCAGCAGACATCTTGAATCAGATCATTGCTGATTTGGGAATCCCCTCTCCGATTCAATCAAATTGGGATTGGCTCTAATTCACCTCACCCCCGTCACTTTGCTGGAGGCTGTCATGGTCACCATCCGCGCCGAAATTCCGGCCGACACCACCGCACGCGAGGCCCTGCTGGACCGCGCCTTCGGGCGCGCACGTCACCGCAAGACGTCGCAGCGTTTTCGCGATAACCGGCTTCCCGCCGAAGGACTGGCCTTCACGGCCTTGAGCAAATCCGGGCGGGTGATCGGCACGCTCCGCATGTGGAACGTGATTGCGGGTTCCGCCGGGCCAGCGCTCCTGCTGGGGCCGCTTGCGGTGGATGGCCGCTATCAGCGGCGCGGCATCGGGAGGGAACTGATGACCCATGCCCTCAACATGGCGAAGGTTCTGGGGCATACGGCGGTATTGCTCGTGGGCGATGAACCCTATTACAGCCGTTTCGGCTTCACGCGGAACCTGGTTGCGGACTTGCATCTGCCGGGCCCGGTTGACCGCAACCGGTTCCTTGGACTGGAGCTTGTGCCGGAGGCGCTTGACGCGGCCGAAGGCCTGGTGATGGCAAGTGGCGCGCTTGCACCTGTTGCTGGCAAGATTCTGGCGGCCTAGCTATCCGGCAGCACCTCAGTCCGAGCCTCGATTAACCTTTTGTGTAGTCGGGCCCGATATGCGTCGGCAAATCATCCGCGAGTTTCAACCAAGGAAGCTTTTCCTCAAAGGCAACGTGAAGCGTTGGTTCGAATTTTTCTGGTTCTTCCAGCGCCGCCACAAACAGATGCATTACCCCCGACATTTTCTCCGACCGAAACGAAAGGGGCGTGCCGCAGTTTCCGCAGAAGGTTCTTTCGACTCCCGGAGATGATCTATGTATCTTGGGTGCTTCTCCAATCCATCTCCATTGTGTGTCCAGCACGCCTACGTAGGTCGTCATGGGTGCCGAACATTGCCGCCGGCAACTTTCGCAATGGCAGTTCACGCAAGATTGGACCGGAGTGTCAATTTCGAATCTAATAGCTCCACACAAACAACGACCATGCATCGTTGACCTCCTCAGTGATGTTCCCAGCTTCAAGGCACGGGGGGTTCGGGTCGCAGCCAAATGCGTACTGAAAGTGAACACCAGCGACTATACTAGGGCGTGAACTCATAAACGGGCATGGTTAGTCACGGACGTATGTCTGATTCCGAGGTGAAAGCGGCCATTATCGGCTCTCGTTGCCATGTCGCAGAAGGGCCAGGAGCAGAAGTGATTCCAAAGTTAATATGGCGGAATATTAGCTGCCCAGCGGGTTCAAATCGAGCTCCGGGATCTGTCGTGACAGAGATCCGTGACCTAACTCAGCGCAGAGCCCTTGAATTGGAGTTACAGCTAGTTAGCCACTGTGCAGGCGTCTGTCGATCATTCATTAAAGGGACGAAATGTGATCAAAATCAAATCATCGGAGGGGTACATGCGCAGGCAACGACCGCAACCGTCTTTCCGACGTTTTGAAGGCGATAGGGCTGTTTGCCAAAGAGTTGATAGCCGCCGCCCGAGGTGATTATGCGCGTCTCGCCTCCGGCAACGACTTCGATGGTACCCTTGATGACTATTGCCGCAGTTTCGCCATCGTGAGCAAGGAGCTCATTTCCAGTTCCGGCGCCGGGCTGGTAGCGCTCAATGAAAAGCTGCAGTTTCTTGTCACGCCTCTCACTGCCGAGAACCCGCAGGTCCGCCGCGCCACGGGTTACCACCGCAAGGTCCGCAGCATCATAGAAGAGGACGTTTTTTTGTGAGGTCGGCATTGCAAAAAAATCGGCGATCGAAATCGGGACCGCTGCCAATATGCGATGCAGTGATGCCAGCGAAGGGGCATGGGCTTCCAGTTCAATCAATGAAACCGTGGTGTTGGTGACGCCGGCACGTTTGGCGAGTTCTCTTTGCGACATGCCGGCTTTCTCGCGCACGACTTTCAGCCTGGCGCCTACCGCCAGGTCGCTGGCCTGGGACCGGGCTCTTATCCGGGCAATAGATGCTTTTGCCTGTTTCTTGGTTCTGCATTTCGGGAGTTTTGCCGGCTGCAATTCAGTCTCCTTGTGAATGTCCGAAACCACTGCTCTGCCGAACGCCGCCAGGCGGGCCCACGGTGCGGCGGCGTCTTGTTTGACACAACAAAATATGCCATGCTTGTAAAAAATATAAACACAAAAAACAACCGGCGTATAGGATCGGGCTGGGATAGAGGAAGGTGACCATGTCGGCTCTTGAAGAATTCGCGCGACTTTCCAGCAAACTCTTCATCGGGGGAGAGTATGTATCGAGCGCGGCCACAACGCATCTCGACGTCATTGAGCCCGCCACCGAAGACCGCCTCGGATACATTTCCGATGCGACAGATTCGGAAGTCGATCAGGCCATTGATGCGGCCAGCACGGCCCGGCGCAAATGGATGTCCATGGACCCGCGCAGCCGCGCGGTCGTCCTTCATGACATCGCCGCCGCCATCCGGCGGGACAAGGCAAATTTCGCGGAATACCTGACGCGCGAGGAAGGCAAACCCTTCAAAGAGTCAGTTGATGAAATTTCCTGGTGTGCCACTGCCATCGACTATTACGCCGAGCTGTCGCGCCATGACACGGGCCGCCTTGCTGGCGCAACGGTGCCGGGCCAGTTTCACTTCAGCATCAAGGAACCGCTGGGAACAATTGTCATTGTCCTGCCATTCAACTATCCCCTGGTTCTGCTCTGTTGGGAAGCATCTGCGGCTCTTGCCGCGGGGAATGCGGTCATTATCAAGCCGCATGAACAAACCAGCATTACCACGCTCAAGTTCATGGAGCTGTTTTCGACGCTTCCAGCGGGTTTGATGCAGGTCGTAACGGGCGGGGCCAGAGTGGGCCAGCGTCTGATTGCCAGCCCCAAGACCCATGGTGTCGCTTATACGGGGTCTGTAGCGGTTGGCCAGGCCGTGGCCAGGACCTGTGCCGAGACATTCAAGCCTTGTTTGATTGAGGCATCAGGAAATGACCCATTCATCGTGATGCCATCGGCTCCGCTTGATATTGCGGCGCGCGGGGCCGCGTTCGCAGCATATTTGAACTGCGGCCAGGTCTGCACGTCGGCTGAACGCTTCTATGTGCACGATGCCATTCATGATGAATTTGTCGAACGCCTGGCCGTTGAAGCAAAAAAATTGCGTGTCGGCAACGGTCTTGGAGCGGTTGACATCGGGCCGATGGCAACGCGCCGGCAACGGGAGCGTTTCGAGGGGATGATCGGGCGCGCCCGCGAGCAAGGCGCCAAGGTGTTGAGCGGCGGCGGGCGGCCGGCATCGCTTAACCGGGGCTGGTTTGTGGAGCCGACCGTTCTGACCGAGGTCACCCCTGATATGGAAATCCTCAACGAGGAGCCGTTCGGACCGGTTGCCCCCATCTGCCGCGTCAAGAGTTTTGATGAGGCGATCGAGCTGGCCAACCGCTCCCGTTATGGCTTGGGTGGAAATCTCTATTCACTGGACACGAATGAAATTTTCCGTGCCGTACGCGAGATCGAATCCGGCATTCTCTGGATCAATGCCCCTCTGCTTGACAATGACGCGCTGCCTTTTGGCGGCCGCAAACTGTCTGGCACGGGCCGCCAGCTTGGCCCGGAAGGCCTCGCACAGTTCCAGAATACCAAATTCGTGATGATCGATCCGCAGGCCTCAAATCAAGACTTCTGGTGGTTCCCATATGCTGATGCGGAAAGTTACAAGGTAGCTTCAAAAACTTGATAACCAAGGAAGGGGAGGACGATGACGACAGAAAAACTACATCCTGATCTCGAGCGGCGCATTGCCGAACTCGAAGTCGAAGCAAATCAAGGTGGAGGATTTGCAGGGATTGACTGGTTGTGGCTCGCCACTCTTGGCGTGGTCGGGCCAGTTTTGATTCTGATGTGGGGGTGGGCATCATGAGCGACAATTCGGGAATTGAACAATCGGGCTGGCCTTTGGTAAAGGCGGACAGGCGCTGGACCCAACGGCAACTCTTTGTCGTGCTTCTGGTGGCTGCCGCCGCGACATGGTGCTACATCATCGGCGAGTATGTCGGCTACTACCTGAATCTCCGCATGGGGGCCGCAGCGATGACGGCCGGGTCCATGGTCGGCATGCTTCTTGTTACCCTCGCCGTAGTACCAACCGCGACGCGCTATGGCATTGACTCGATTGCCGCAGCAAAGCCGCAGTTCGGAAACCGGGGCTGGATCATTACAGTTTTCCTGCAATATGCCTCGATTATCGGCTGGAATTCGCTTCTGCTGATTTTCTTTGGCAAATCGGTCGCCCAGCTTCTCGGCACCTTGGGCATTGTTGACGCCGCAAATGCGGGTACCGTGGTGCGGATTGTTTCCGCCCTGGCCTGCGCCGGTGTATTTGTTGTTCTGATGCGCGGCGCGACCGGCTTGGAACGCGTCTCGACACTGCTGTTTTTTTTCATTGTTGGCATCGGCCTCTGGATGCTTTGGCTGCTGTTGACCAATCAGTCGGATGCCATTGCGGCAGCAAAGCCGGCTTATGCGTCTGGCAGCCTGCAGTGGGATTATGTCACGGGAATTGAAATCGGCATCGTAAGCCTGCTCAGCTGGTGGCCCTACATCGGGGCGATGGTGCGCGAGGCACCCAATGCCCACACTGCAACGCTGCCATCCATGCTCGGGATGGGTCTGCCGGTGCCAGTACTGTCCATTGTCGGTCTTGCCGCAATCCTGGCTCTCCAGACATCCGACCCATCAGCCTGGCTGGTTCAACTTGGCGGCTCGACCTATGGCGTCATCGCTCTGCTGTTCGTGATTGCGGCCAACTTTGGCACGGCTCTCGCGGGAGTCTATGCCACCGGTGTCGGACTGCGGCAGGTTCCAGCGCTCGCCAACGTGTCATGGAACCTGATTGTCCTGATGGGACTGGTTCCTGTCGCTGCGGTAAGCATACTGGTGCCGGACCTGTTCTTCTCGAATTTCGGCACGTTCCTGGCCTTCATCGGCGTCTTCTTCGCGCCACTTTGCGCGATCCAGATTGTTGATTTCTTCCTCTTGCGGGGCCAGCGCATCAATATCCGCGGCGTCTACCTGCAGGGACCCGATGCGCCCTATGCGTATTGGGGTGGCTTCAATCCCGCGGCAGTTCTCGGCATGGCGGCTGGATTTGCAACGTATCTCTACCTGCTCAACCCAGTTAGCTATGCAAGCCACTCACCTTACGAGTATTTGACGGCATCATTGCCAACAGCTTTCGCTGGCGGTCTTGTCTACTATCTTGTGACGGTCCTTATCGTGAAACCCGCCGGCAAGGGCGACTACTAACCTGTCCTGACAATCAAAGTGTTCCGGGCAGTTCCCGGAACACTTTCCAGGAGAGGGGTTTTCTTCATCTGACAGTGCTCCCGAGCCGCAGGTGCCCAATGGGGCCGACATTCTGTTTGACAAGAGAGGTTGGGCTAAATGGGCGTTGAGTTCCCGGAAACAGCGGATGTGGTCATTGTTGGCGGCGGCATCGCGGGATGTTCGGTCGCTTATCACCTGACAAAACTCGGCATCACCGATGTGGTGTTGCTCGAGCGCAAGCAGTTGACGTGCGGAACCACCTGGCACGCTGCGGGACTGGTTACGCAGTTGCGCGCCAGCCGAAGAATGACCGAGCTTGCAAAATATACGGGTGAGTTGTTTGGCCGTCTTGAAAGCGAAACCGGACAGGCAACGGGATTCAAGAAACGCGGTTCCCTGCGTGTTGCCAAGACCGATGCAAGATTTGAAGAACTCAAGCGCGGCGCCTCAATGGGGCGGAATTTTGGCCTGGCTGTGGAAATGGTTTCGCCCGGGGAGATCAAGGAACGATGGAGTCCCATCAGTACCGAGGGCCTGGTCGGCGGTTTTTGGTTCCCCAATGACGGTCAGGTCAATCCCACTGATGTGACCATGGCCTACGCCAAGGGTGCGCGAACGGCCGGGGCGAAGATTCTTGAGAATACGTCCGTGGTCAAGATCCTGGTGGAAGGGGGCCGCGCCACCGGAGTCATTACTGACAAGGGTGAGATTCGCGCCAAGAAGGTCGTGATCTGCGGCGGCATGTGGTCGCGCGATCTTGCCGCCGATATTGGCGTGACCCTGCCGCTTCATGCGGCAGAACATTTCTACATCGTCACTGAACCAATCAAAGAGCTGCCGCGCGACCTTCCCGTCTTGTTCATGACGGATGAACACGCGTATTACAAGGAAGATGCAGGCAAGCTGCTGCTGGGATGTTTCGAACCAGTGGCAAAACCCTGGGGCCACAACGGCATTCCTCCTGAATTCAGCTTTGATTCCCTGCCAGAGGATTTCGAACACTTTGAGCCCATCCTCGACATGGCAACCAAGCGGGTTCCACTTCTGGCAAATGCCGGAATCCAGCTTTTTTCAACGGGCCTGAAAGTTTCACCCCTGATGACCGCTATTTGCTTGGCGAAACGGCAGAGGTTGATGGCCTTTTTTGCGCATGCGGGTTTAACTCGATAGGCATCCTGTCTTCCGGCGGGGTCGGCAAGGCTCTTTCCGAGTGGATCCGTGATGGACGGCCACCGGTGGAATTGATCGATGTGGATGTACGCCGCACCATGTCGTTCCAGTCGAACAAGAAGTATCTGTTTGACCGCACTACCGAAACGCTGGGCCTTTTGTTCGACATGCACTGGCCATACAGGCAGTTCGCCACTGCGCGCAACGTGCGCCGCAGCCCGTTCCATGACAGGCTTGTCTCCGCCGGTGCCTGCATGACGGAAGCCGCGGGATTTGAGCGACCGGGTTTCTTTGCACCAGCAGGCATGAAGCCCGAAATTGAATATTCCTACGGACGCCAGAACTGGTTCGCTGCATGTGCAGACGAATGCAAGAATACGGCGGAGAACGTTACTCTTTTCGACCACAGCTGTTTCGTGAAATTTGCTGTCGATGGGCGGGATGCCTGCAAGGTTCTTAACCGAATATGCGCAAATAACGTGGACGTTCCGGTAGGCAAGGTTGTCTACACGCAGTGGCTCAATGAGCTTGGCGGAATTGAAGCTGACGTGACTGTAACAAGGCTGGCGGAGACATCCTTCCTGGTGGTGACGATCAGCACCTCGCAACGGCGGGATCTCGCCTGGCTGCGGCGGCATGTTCCGGCTGAGGCAAATGTATTCATCCACGACATATCCTCCGGATTGCCAATGCTGGCGCTCATGGGCCCGAAATCACGGGCACTATTGCAGGCTGTTTCCCCGGCCGACTTTTCGAATGAGTCATTCCCCTTTGGCACAAGCAAGGAGATCGACCTCGGTTATGCCCGCGTGCGGGCCAGCCGTGTTACCTTTGTTGGTGAACTGGGGTGGGAAATCTACATGCCGGCGGAATTCGCAACGCATGTTTTTGATACCCTGGTGGAGGCGGGCGCATCATTTGGGCTTCGTCATGGCGGCTTCTTCGCTCTCAATTCCCTGCGGATGGAAAAGGGCTACCGCCATTGGGGGCACGACATCGGCGAGGAGGACACCCCGCTCCAGGCCGGCCTTTCCTTCGCGGTGGCTTTTGACAAGCCCGGTGGGTTCTTAGGCCGCGATACCCTCCTCAAGCAGCGGGAGTTGGGTGTGCCAAACAAGAGGCTCGTCCAATTTGCCCTCGCGGATGCAGATGGTCCTTTGCTTTATCACCAGGAACCGGTCTGGCGTGGCAACAAGATCATTGGCTCAATCACTTCCGGCGCCTATGGCCACAGAATTGGTGCTTCGCTCGGAATGGGGTATGTTGAAAATGCTGACGGTGTGGACGATGCCTATCTTTCCGCGCTGCCATTGGAAATCGAAATTGCCTGGAAGCGCTACCCAGTTCGTGCCCAGCTAAGGCCTTGGTACGATGCTCGTGCTGAGCGGGTTAAGAGCTAGAACTGAATGGGCGTGTCCAGTTTTGGAGAGTCCAATTTCAAATAGGTTTCAGACCGAAATCATGTGAATTGGACGCACAGAGATTGCGATCTTGATCTGCTGAAAGGTAGGTGATGTCCGGTATGGGTCGATGCTGTCGAAAAAGTCGAAAATTCGAACATGCCAAAAATTCGTCCTGACAGTGATTCGAACAGCATTCGCAATTCAATGCCTCGTTAATCCGCATGCGGTGGCCTCAGGCAGACTTCTCGTCAAATCGAGTATCCCCCCGCGTCAATTTAAAGATATGACGTCCACGGACCCGCAAATTTCAATTATCGATGCGATTTGGGTTTTTCGACAGCATCGGTCATTCGCGATTATTGACCAGCGTCCTCTTCAGATCTGCTAAGTTCCGTAGAGCTGCCGTCCAAACTCATTTCCATTTCATGGGGTTGATTGAGTTGAGCAATCCATTCAGCTGGGTGTCGCATGGGTGTCGGAGGTGACCTTTCTTAAATGGGCTAGGATGCAACAGGGTGAATCAGGATGATCAGGTCTAGTCATCCAATCAACCAACAAACTCAACGCGTTGCGTCAAAGAATGAAGCAGATTGAGACTGTTTGAATAGTTTCCTAGACGAACTGAAAATCCGCGTGTCGGTGGTTCAAGTCCGCCCCTGGGCACCATCGTTTCTCTATTTAAAATAAAAGATTAGCTGAAGAACAAACGAAGATTCTTCTTTGAGAATTTCTCCGTGGTACCGCAGTGGTACCAACAATTCGGCAAACCCTCGCCCCACCCCTGCGTTCCCCACCAAATCCTGTTAGGCTGGTGCAACGGTTCATCCCGTGCCCCCCACATCGGCAGACCAGAAATCTTTCGGGACACATGGACAAGAAAGCATTCTCGGAACGCGACATCTGCACGAAATTCATTACCCCAGCGTTGAAGCACGCAGGTTGGGATGAAATGACGCAAATCCGGGAGGATGTGAGCTTCACCAAGGGCCGCATTATTGTGCGCGGCAAGCTGGTCAGCCGTGGCAAGGCCAAACGCGCCGACTACATTCCTTACTTCAAGCCCAACATCCCTCTCGCTCTGGTTGAGGCAGAGGACAACGCCCGCTCGGTTGGCGATGGCATACAGCAGGGCCTGGAATGCGCCACGACCCTCGACATCCTCTTCGTGTTTTCCTCTAACGGCGACGGCTTTGTGTTTCACGACCGCACGGCCATGGGCAGCACAACTGAGGCCACACTCGCCCTTGACAACTTTCCGTCCCCCGCCGACCTCTGGGCGCGCTTTCGCGCCTGGAAGGGCCTGACACCTGAGGCTGAACAGATTGTGCTTCAGGACTATTTCGATGATTGCAGCGGCAAGGCCCCGCGCTACTACCAGGCCAATGCTGTCAACACGGCAATTGAAGCCATCGCCACGGGCCGCAACCGCATTCTGCTGGTCATGGCAACCGGCACCGGCAAAGTCGATGCCGGGCACATGGGGGGGGTATTTGCGCACAAGCCCGCCCCAGACCCCAGGCACAGCCCGTCCTTGTAGTTGACGGTCGAGTATTCCACGCGGACCAGCACCTCACCCGCGGGCAGGCCCGCCTCGGTCAATTCCTTGACGGCGGCGTGAGTGGTGCCTTCGGCGTCTTTCTCGACGACCAGTGCCTTGAATGTCATGTCCTTCTACTTCACTGCGGTCATACGATTGGCCCAAGGGCCCGGGCTGCGTCCCGCAATATGAATTTCTGGATCTTGCCGGTGGCGGTTTTCGGAAGCTCCTGGAACACCACCGATTTCGGCGTCTTGAAACCCGCAAGGTGGCTGCGGCAGAAGGCGACTACTTCGGCCTCGGTGGCCTGTGCCCCCTCGCGCAGTTCGACAAAGGCGCAAGGCGCCTCGCCCCAGCGGTCATGCGGGCGGGCCACCACGGCGGCGGCCTTGATCGCCGGGTGGCGGTACAGCACCGCCTCGACCTCGACCGACGAGACGTTCTCGCCGCCCGAAATGATTACGTCCTTCAGCCGGTCGCGGATCTGGATGAAGCCATCAGGATGCATTACGGCGGCATCGCCCGACCAAAACCAGCCGTCCTGGAAGGTGGTTTCGGTGGCGGCGGGGTCCTTGTAATACCCCTTCATCACGGTGTTACCGCGAATGGCGATTTCACCTTGCGTCAGCCCATCGGCGGGAACGTCGCGTCCCGTCTCGCGGTCCATCACGCGGATGCCTTCGACCATCGGGAAGGCCAGGCCCTGCATCGCCTGTTTCGCCGCTTGCTCGGCGGGGGGCAGGTCGACCCAACCGTCCTGCCACAGGCATTGCGCGATATGGCCGTAGGTTTCGGTCAGCCCGTAGACCTGCATCACTTCAAGCCCAAGCCGCGCGGCCTTTTCAAGAACAGCAGGTGGCGGCGGGGCGCCGGCGGTCATCACCTTGATCTTTGGCGAAAACGGCACCGCTCCGGGGCTTTCGCAGAGCATTTGCAGAATGACCGGGGCCGCGCCCAGATGCGTCACGCCATGATCGGCCATCGCGCGCAACAGCGTCTCGGGTGCCATATCGGCGGCAAAGATCATGTGCCCGCCGACGATGGCCATGACCCAGGGGTGGTTCCAGCCGTTGCAGTGGAACATCGGCACCACCGACAGATAAGTGGGCCGTTGCGGCAAGGACCAGCCCGCGACCGTGCCCATCGCCATCAGGTAGGCCCCGCGGTGGTGGTAGATCACGCCCTTGGGCCGCCCCGAGGTACCCGAGGTGTAGTTCAGCGCAATCGCCTGCCATTCATCGGCAGGCAGCGCCCAGCCCATAGGATCGGACTGGGTAAGATCGTCGTAGCTTGTCTCGGAAAACCCCGCGCCCGCGCCGATCTCGATGACCGGCAGCGCCTTGCCCATCACCGCGAAGGCCGTGCCCAAAAGGGGCGCAAGCCTCGTGTCGGCAAGGATCAGGCGGCAGTCGGAGTGGTCGAGGATATAAGCGATGGTTTCGGGTTCAAGCCGGGTGTTGATCGTATTCAGAACCGCACCCACCAGGGGAACGGCGTAGTGCAGCTCGAGGAGTTCAGGCCGGTTCGGCGACAGGACCGACACGGTATCGCCCGCACCGATGCCGCGCGCGGCGAGCCCCGCCGCCACCGCGCGGACGCGGAGGGCAACCTCGGCCCAACTGCGCGTCACACCGCCGCAGCTGGTTGCCGGAAGTCCCGCATAGACCGTTGCGGCCCGTTGCAGGAACGACAGCGGCGAGAGGCAAACATAGTTTGCTGCGCCGGGCGGGCTTGCCTCGAAATGCGCGCGCATGGTCAGTTCGGACCGTGCCAGTCGATCTGGCAGATCTCGGCCGAGCGGCCATCAAAATCCCAGACCCGGCCATGCGCGCGAACCTTGCCCTTGGTCGCTGTGGCGATGGTAATGTCGGGGCCCATCCAGTAGCCGGTGTTGGTGACCATGACCTCCTTGTCAGGGTCGGGTCCGCCGATGGGTTCGATCTCGCCCTGAATGAACTTGCCCACCATCAGGCGGCGCTTGCGGCCTTCGGTCTCGAACACCACGGGTGCGCGCTGCGCGCCGAGAAATTCGGAAACGAGCATCGAGAATAGGCCGGTCGTGCCACGCGCCTTGCCCGAAAAGATCGCATGCAAGCCGTCATAAGCCTTCTCGCTGGCCCGTTCGTCGAAATAGGCCGCGGCCTTCCAGTTGCCGCGCCCCATGTTGCCCGGAATGTCCAGCACCATGCCGATGTTGAGGCCTGCCAGGCTTTCACCATCGAAATGGCCCTCGTCGATCCGCACGCCCAGCCAGGCCTGGCAATAGCCTTCGGTCGGTGGATGCTTGCCCAAGCTCACCACGCAGGGGCAGAAGACAGTGCAGTTGCAGTTCAGAATCAACTCGCCCTTCAGGCGCCATTCCGGCAGGGTCTTGGACATCTTCATCCTCCTATGAGAAAACTGTAACAGCTTGGACAACCGCGCCCACCAAGAGCGCCGCCCCAAGCGGTCTGGTCAAGTAGCGCCCGATTTCGGGCAATTTCTCCAGCACCATGAACAGGGCGGCGGCCCCCATCCACAAAAGGTTCATCGCCCCGCCGATGAGGCCGAGAAGCATCAGAAGCCAGCAGCAACCGACGCACCAGACCCCAAGTCGCACGCCCATCGCGAAGGCGGGCTTAAGGCCCGGCGCCCAATGCTCGATGAAGAACATCAGGGGATGACGGCACTTGGCAAGGCAGGCTTCCTTTGCGGTGCTGAATTGATAGGCCCCCGCCGCGACCAGAAGCCCAACCGACAGCCAGGGCGAAAGACCTTGCCCTGATCCGCTCATCGTGCCGGCCGTGGCAAGTCCCAGTTGTAAGCCTGCCGCAAGAGCGGAAAACACAAGCCAGACCGCGCCATATCCAACCACCAGCGCCGTCATCGACTGCCCGTCCGTCGCCCGGACCGATCCAAGCTCACCAAAGACCCGGATCGCTGGTACGAATGTTGGCAGCATCATCGCCGCCGACATCAAACCCCACATGCCAAAAAGCGCCAAAGGATCGGCGTTTTTGGCCGAGATGCACAAGGCGGCCCAGTACTCAGCCGCTGACAGCCCCGGCATCGGCGAGGCGGTCATCTGCATCAGGAACGCCCAGCCCAAAAGGATTGCGGAATAGAAGCCCAGCCAGAACAGCCATCGGCCAAGGGTGCCAACGGGTAAGGCCGAGATCACGGGGGATTGCTCCGGCATCACAGGAAAGGAATATCGACAAGCTTACCCCGGGCAGGCCCGCTTGCACGCGCCACCGTGACCTCGGTGCCGACGGGAACCGCGCTGTCGATCAGGACAAAGCCGATGTTGGCCTGCATGCGGTAGGACCAGACGCAGTTTGTCAGCATGCCGATGCGTTGCCCCGCCAACATCACATCCTCGCGCCTAACCCCCAAGGGCGCAGGCTTGGCACCCTCCAGCACGATGCCCAGCTGTTGACGCTTGACGCCCTCTGCCTTGATCCGCCGCAGGGCCTGAATGCCGATGGTGTCATCGGGAACATGCAGGTCGACGTATTTTTCCAGCCGGACCTCGAAGGGGTTGGTGTCGTCATCCGTATCGCCGCCCACGGACACGAGGCCGCTTTCCACCCGTTCGGGCGTCGCCGGCGCGCCGGGGCCGATGCCCCAAGGCTGGCCCGCCTCCTTGAAGATGTTCCAAAGGCGCGCGCCCTTGGTGCAATCCTTGAGGTAGATTTCGAAGCCGCCCTGTTTCGACCAGCCCGACCGCTGCACGGCCACCGGAATGCCTTCGATATCGGTTTCCTTAAACCAGAAGTATTTCAGCCCGCGCACCCAGTCGCCCAGCACATGGGCCACCACATCCTCGGCCTTCGGTCCCTGCAGGGCCATTGGCGAGACATCGGGTTCGCAGATCTCGACGTTCAGCCCTCGCTCGGCGGCGATGGCTCTGGCCCAAAGTTCCACATCGCTATCGGCGATGGACAGCCAGTACAGGTCATCTGCCAGCTTCAGCAGGATCGGGTCGTTGAAGATCGTGCCACGATGGTCGCAGATCGCCACATACTTGCCCTGCCCGACCTTGCACTTCGACAGATCGCGCGTCGCCAGAATCTGCACCAGCCGGGCCGCATCTGGCCCTTTCAACTGAACCTGCCGTTCGACCCCCACATCCCATTGCGATACGCCATTGATCAGCCGCCAGTATTCGCCTTCGGGGTCGCCAAAAGAGGTGGGCATGATCATGCGGTTGTAAACATTTGCCGTTTTCAGTCCCTCAGCAACAACGGCCTCAAAAAAAGGAGAAGGTCTGATACGGGTGTTTGGTTGGAATGAAAACATGTTTGGATCCGGTGGTTTGGCGTATTTGATGCTGGCGAGAGACTTGCGTCAAACGACGTTTTCCATGCTAATGCCCCTACAAACAGTTATGCATCCGTTGGGAATGAGCAATGAGAGCTGACCTGCCACCGCTGACCTGGCTACGCGCATTCGAGGCTGCCGCTCGCACCTTGAGCTTCACGGACGCCGCGATGGAATTAAACCTGACCCAGGCGGCGGTGTCGAAGCATGTCAAGGCGCTTGAACTTCACCTGCATCAACCCCTCTTCATCCGGCGGCCCCGCAGCCTGAAACTGACCAAGTCGGGCGAGGCCTATCTGCCCAAGGTGCAAGATGCCTTGGAACGTCTGGCCCAAGGCACGCGCGAGGTGTTCGGGCGGCGGCGCAACCCGGCCTTGACCCTGCGCTGCGCGGTGTCGTTCGCGGTCAACTGGCTGGCCGCACGGTTGCCCGCGTTTCTGGACGCGCATCCTGAGGCACAGGTCCGGGTGATTTCCAGCGTCTGGAACGATCAGTTCGACAAGGACGCTTTCGATCTGGATATCCAGTATGGCACTGGTGATTGGCCGGGGTTTTCCTGTTCCCGTCTGACGCACGACACGATCACTCCGCTTTGCTCCCCCGCCGTGCTGGGCCGCAAAGCTTTGCGCATCCCCGATGACTTGCGCAATCACCGGCTCTTGCACGTGATGGGTTATCAGGAAGGCTGGGGCGTCTGGCTGAGTGCAGCCGGTGCGCGCGGCGTCGACCCGGGCCAGGGGCTGCAGCTTGATACCTCACTGACCGCCTTCCGGATCGCGGCAGAAGGCGGCGGGATTGCCTTAGGGCGCAGTTCCCTTGCGACGAGTGATTTGGCGGCGGGCCGTCTGGTAGCCCCATTCGAACTGAAGGTTCCCATTGAGGAGGCCTTCTACCTTCTGGAACCCCAAAACGGGTCGGCACATCCATTCCGGTCCATGTTCGCGGAGTGGATCAAGTTGCAGGCATTGTCTTAGTGTGTTTCTGCCCGGGCGGGCTTAGCCAAAGCCAGTCAGAAACGTCTTGACCGTCAGTCATTTTTCTTACCAAGAGAAGAGATCTTCCTTGATTTGAGCAGAATGAGGGGGCAAGAGTGTGAAAACGCTCCGAACAATGATCCCACCACTCGACTCGCGTAACGCATTGTAATTGTTAGGCAATAACTGTTTGTGGAGGGGTCGCGTTTCGAGTCCAACGATGACCCCTGTTAAGAGGCCGATAGTCAAACAGAATCAATTGATTAGGGCGTGAACTCATAAACGGGCATGGTTAGTCAAGGAGGTATGTCTACTTCTCAGGCAAAAGCGGCCACTATCGGCGACCAATGCCATGTCGCAGAAGGGCCAGCTGCAGACGTCACTTACTGATGATCATTAAACCAGAATGCCGATTGACGTCGCGCAATTCTTCCCACTGACGGGAGAGGAAAATGGCATGTGAGGACCATGTGGCCCTAATCTGCGCTGGCCTCAAGAAACGCCCATCGCGTCCGACGTGCCTGCTCCTGGTCTACGTCAATCAGAATATTCCAGTCGGGATATATGCATTGCATTGGCCAGTGCATGAGGTCACCACAAAATACAGCCTCAGTGCCCTGAGACCTTATCCTGATGGCTACATGCCCCGCAGTGTGGCCTGGAGTTGGTTCTAGCCACACCTCATCATCAAGAGCGTGGTCCATATCGACAAACACCGCTCGACCAGCCTCGACAATTGGCAGCACATTGTCCTCATAGGTCCGTACTTCAGGGTCACCTGCAGTCAATTGTGCAGCCTCAAACTCACGGCGCGCAATAATATAGCGGCCATTTGGAAATGTCGGGACCCAGCGCCCGTCCAACAATCGCGTATTCCAGCCGCAGTGGTCGAAATGAAGATGGGTGCATAGAACATAGTCGATCTGCTCTACACTAACCCCCGCTTTTTTCAACTTTTCCAGAAAGGTCCCATCATTGCGGCCCTGCCAGTGCTGGAAATAGCTACATGTCTTGTTGTTGCCTACGCAGCTGTCTACGAGAATTGTATGACGGGAGGTACGCACCAGATAGCATTGAATGGGAAGTAGAAGTCGGCCTGTGGTGGGATCTATCGCCTTAGGCACAAGCCAATGAAGGTGGGGTCTAAGTGCTTCCTCGTTGCAGTCTGGAAACAATTCATAGGGTGTCCGCAAAGGGTCGCACATCTCTAGGATTCTTGTAACTCTGATGTTCCCAATCTTCCAGTCATCCATGTTTACCTTCCACCTTCGATATGACGCTAAAACATTGAATGTCATTCATAGACCTAATCAGCCGTCATTTAAATGCATCAATCGCAGCCATGGAATGATAGGCAGACATGTAGTAGTTTGGTCGTAAAGTTACCTAAGGGCCATTCACGGACATGGTTGTCACTCGGTGAAGTTCTATGCTGTTCTATTGTCATCGTTTGGCCCAGCCGAAGGTCAAACGGACGCCACCTTCCGCCGCCGGCCGTCTTAGATCGGCAGTGGACCAGCCTGACTTCAGGAACCACGGACGCCATGATTCTCATCGAGTACACCGACCCCCGCGCCAGGGCGCAGACCTGCGAGAGCATCCTGCGCGCATTGCCAGATTGGTTCGGAATCGAATCGACATTGCTACAATACGTCCGTGAGGCAGCGGAACTACCAATGTTTGTCGCCGCCGATGCAACGGCACCTGTCGGCTTCATCACGCTGCACCAGCATGGCCCGGCCGCATGAGAAATCCACGCCGTCGGTGTTCTGCCGGACCATCACCGGCTCGGTCTCGGACGCCGCCTGATAGAAGAAGGAGAGCGGTGGCTGCGCACGCATGACGCCGAATTCCTTAAGGTGAAGACCCTGAGCGCGTCCGCTGATTACGAGCCGTATGAGCGTACGCGTGCCTTCTATTTGGCCATGGGCTTCCTGCCGCTGATGGAACTCCCGACATTATGGTCTCCAGAAAGCCCTTGCCTTATCATGATTAAGCCTCTCGCCTCATCACGCTCATGATACGAAGGTTTCCTAACCGGCACTTTCGCTACAGCTAGATATGGATGGCGCGGCGACGGGCGCAGGATCGTGGATGCGATCGGGCGGCTGCAGGCACGTCAAGTGCGCGTCCGCTTTAAGGGCGATACTTGGGAGCGCGAGGTCCGCTAATGGGATGGACCGGCTGCTCCCTCAGAGCCAGCAGGTCAGTCTGCTAAGACTGTACCTGTTAACAATAGTAGCAACACCCCATGGTAAGTACTACAACACCTGAACTGCAAGCCTTTTCCTCCATCGGCGTTGATATCGGCAAGGATGTGTTTCACCTGGTTGGTTTTGATCGCAGCGGCCAGATTGTTCTGCGCCGCAAGATCAAGCGCCTGGCGCTGGTCAGCACTTTCGAGACCCTGTCGCGGTGCATCGTTGGAATGGAAGCCTGCCTGAGCGCCCATTTTATCAGCCGAACGTTGCGCAAGCTCGGCTTTGAACCCCGGATCATCCCGGCGAAGTACACCAAGCCTTT
>SXGU01310042.1_pt1 | contig 17347 bp, 18 predicted proteins | sample 3174531 | NCBI WGS metagenome assembly SXGU01 (sample SAMN11356863, study PRJNA531348) | freshwater metagenome | isolation source: freshwater sample F1-140 | place: China: Fuxian Lake, Yuxi | collected 2017-12-25 | reverse complement strand
GCGAAAGGCGGGACTGAGCGCCATTGCGATCATGGGTGGCGGCAGCCCGAAGAACTTCGCACTGCAGACGGAACCGCAGATTCAGGAAGTGCTGGGCATCGACGAGAAGGGGCACGACTACTTCCTGCAGGTCACCGATGCACGGCCCGATACGGGCGGCCTCTCTGGGGCGACGCCGGCTGAGGCGGTGAGTTGGGGGAAGATTGACCCCGACCGGCTGCCGGACGCCGTGGTGTGCTACATGGATACGACCGTGGCGCTGCCGCTGCTCACGTCGTACGCGCTGGCCAAGCGGAAGCCGCGAACTCTCAAGCGGCTCTACGACGCCCGGCCGAAGTTGATGGAGCAGCTTGAGCGGGAGTTCCGGAAGGCGAACGGGTAGTAAACGAACGCGGCGCCACGACAGGTCGTGGCGCCGCGGGTTGCTACGGGTCGGCGGAAATCCGCGACTACTGCGAGCTGCCGAGAAGGAGGCTGATTCCGGCCAGAAGGGGCACGTGCGTCATCTTCGAGCTACCGCTTCCCGACGAGATGTACCCGGTGCCTGCCCAGATCGCCCACTTCTGGTTGGCCATGTAGGTCAACCCGCCGTTGAGCTGATACGCCATTTCGGAGCTCGAGCTGCCGCCTTTCGGCTTGGCGCTCATCGAGCCGATGCCGGCGCTCACCCAGGGAAAGAGCTTCTTGTCATTCGGGTTGATGTCGTACCCGAGGTTCGCAAAAAAACTCGTCTGTGACGTGCTTCCGGTGCCGACCTTGGCGTCCCACGAACCCATGTGCATCTCGCCCTGAAGCGAGAGGCCCTTCACCGCCTTGATCATCCAGCCGGCGCCGAAGGTGGTCATCATGCCCGACTCCATTCCGTCGCCCGCGTCACCGGTCGGCATCGACATACCGCCACCGGCCCAGATGTAGCCCGACTGAGCATTTGCCACCGACGCGACCGCGAGAAGCGCGATCGCCGCAACCGTCATTCGAACTCGCATGACACCCCCAAGGTGGATGTGGTCCAACCATATATCCTGACGGGCAACCCGCCCTGACGGTCACCGGTGTGTCTTGCGCACACTCGCCACGAAGTTCGCGCGCGACCAGTCGAACATTGTCACGTAGGTGAAGAGCGTCTCTTTTCCCAGCACTTCGCGGGTGATCTGCGTGTCTGGCTGACCTGCGTCGATGCGCTGATCGATCTTGCCCACTGTCTCTTCGATCCAGTCGGCTTTTGCGTTCAGTAGCGCGACGCCGTCCTTGAGCAGGCCGCGGTGCGCATCGAAGACGCGCTTGGGCTTCATTGCCGCAATCTTGCGCACCGAGCCAATCTGCTGGCGCACATCTTCGCGGTGCACGGGATGGGCAACGCGCACCTTCACGCCGAGGAAGAGATCGGCGGCGAAGACGGTCTCTGTTTGTGGATCCCAGACCACGTAGTGATCGGGGGAGTGACCGCGGGCGTCGATGATCTCGAGTCCTCTTGGCTCGAAGCGCGCGAATGGTGATTGTAGAAGCGGCATCCCGCCCCAGGCCCACTTTCGGTGCCAGCCACGTGTCTGCGGAGTGCCGAGGAGTTTCTCCGTGTCTGGCGCCATCCACATCGGCACGCCGCTACGCGCCAGAAGTTCTGCGTTGCCACCGTGGTCATCGTGGGCGTGCGTGACGATCACGCCTTCGGACTTGTTCGCGCGGATCCAGGCGAGGAGTTCGGGGCCGGCGTCGTCGAACGCGGCGTCCACCACCACACCCCGCACTGCGAAACAGCTCACGGAATAACCCGCCCGCCGGCTGCGCCAGGTGGAGAAGTGAAGACGGGTCACATCGTCGTGCCGTTCAATCCGCAGCAACCCAACTCCTTGTGGTTCAACGGTTTGCAGCGCTGGTACCGGGCTGGTATCTTACAATCATAACGTGGCGCCCGGACTTGATGATACGAGCCGGGCGTCGCGTTTTTCTGTCACCCAGTCGGGGCTGTAACGATGATCGAAGCGCTCAAAGCCAAGCTCAACGAAGAAGCGGACAAGCTCCGCATTGAACTCAACGTGACGCTGCCTGCCGAAATTCGGCGCGCCGTGGAGATGGGCGACCTGCGCGAGAACTCGGAGTACAAGGCCGCGCTCGAGCGTCAGCGCTTGGTGAAGGCGCGGTTGGGCCAGCTTGGAGAGCGTCTCGCGAAGCTGCAGACGATCGATCTCGAACAGATTGCCAGGGACGCCGTGGGCCTCGGGTCGAAGATCGTTGTGGTCGATCAGGAGACGAAGGTCGAGGAGACCTACCACCTCGTCTTCGGAGATGCGCTCGAACTCGAAGACCACCACGTGACCATGTCGTCGCCGATCGGCCGCTCAATGCTCGGCAAAAAAGTGGGCGAAGTGGTGCTGCTCAAACTTCCGGCTCGCACGCGCAAGCTGAAGATCACAACGCTCATCACGATTCACGACGCGACGCCGGACGATTTGGGCTAATGCGGGCCAGCGCCGGCTGATCGCGGGGCGGCGCTCAGGGATCGATGTCGAAAAGTCGCGCCGCCTCGGCGCGGTACATCTCCACTTGCCGCGCGCATTCGGCGGCATCCCATGCCATATGACGCGCGATGGCGCCGGCGACACGCGCCGCCTGCGGGATGCCGTGATCGCGTGATGCAAACGCGACCTTCGTGCGCCGCACCAGAATGTCCGTGAGGGTGCAGGCCATTTCGCGTTCCACCGCGTTGGTGGCATCGCTGAGCGTCCACTGCTGCCCCTCGAGAATCGGTTCGAACAGCAGGCCGAACACCGGCTGACGGCGAGCGCCGGGCAGGGCTCGTTCTGCCGTTGTGCATCGCGCCGCGGTCTTGCCAGCGCGTCGCGCAACAAGGTCGGTGACCTGTTCGGCGATTTCGCGATAGGTGGTGAGTTTGCCGCCGGAGATGGCGACCACGCCCTTGGGCCCGGTGGTGATCTCATGTTCGCGCGAGGCCGACGCGGGATCGCCGCTGTTGCCACTGGAGACCAGCGGGCGAATGCCCGCCCATGCGGCGATGACATCGCGCGGGCCGAGCGCGGCGCCCGGGAAGAACCCGTTGACGGAATCAAGGAGGTACTGCACATCGCCGCGATCAGCCCGGACCTGTTCAGGACGTGCGGTGGTCGCCGTGTCCGTGGTGCCGACGATGGTCTGCTCGCCGGCGGGAAGGCAAAACATCACGCGGCCGTCCACCGGTGACAGCATCGTGACCGCCGCTCGGTTGCCAACCCGATGTGCAGGAACCGAGATGTGCACGCCTTTGGTGCCGAGGACAGCGGGCGTGGAGAGCGGGTCTTCCATCCGGCGCAGGGAGTCGGTCCATGGGCCGGCGGCGTTGACCACAACGCGCGCGCGAACCGTCACGTTGCGCTGCGCGATGCCATCGCGAACGACGGCGCCCGTCACGCGCCCGCCAGTCTCCGTCAACTGCTCCACGCTGGCGTGGTTGAGCGCGACGGCGCCCGCCTCGCGCGCGTCGAGCACGTTGGCGAGGGTGAGCGCGGAGTCGTCGGTGGCAGCGTCCCAATAACTCGCGCCACCGAGGAGCCCATCGGTCTTGAGTGCGGGTTCGGCATCGAGGACTCCGGCGCGCGAGAGACCCGAGTGGCGCCCGACGTTGCGGAAGAGCGCAAGCGTGTCGTACAGGGCGAGCCCGGCGCGGACCGTCCAGCGCGGAATCCGCGCGCCACGGTACACTGGCCAGGTGAACCGGAGCGGGCGAACGAGGTGCGGCGCGTTACGGAGCAGCGCGCGACGTTCGCGGCTCGCCTCGAACACCAGTTTCAGGTAGCCGTGCTCGAGGTACCGCACGCCTCCGTGGATGAGGCGCGAAGATTTGCTCGAGGTGCCGGCGGCGAAGTCGTCCTGCTCAACGAGCGCCACGGACAGCCCGCGAAGGGCCGCATCTCTGGCGATGCCGGCGCCGGTGATCCCGCCGCCGATGACCAGTACGTCGAAGGTGTCTGCGCCGAGTCGTGCGAGAGCGGTGTCGCGCCAGGAAACGGCGGGCGAATCGGCTGGGGTCACGGTGGTTTTCGGGGTGATACCGGCTGACACGGCGGGAGGATAGGCAGTGCGAATGATGGCAACCCGGCTGTCGGCGGGGCAAATTCAATGAATGACCTCTCCCGCCTACCCGCGCCGCGTTGCCATCATCGGTGGCGCCCGAACCCCGTTCGCCAGGGCCGGGACGGTGCTCAAGGATGTGAGCGCGATTGAGCTCGGAAAAGTCGCCGTGCGTGAGCTGATTCACCGCACGGGGCTTGATCCGAAGTCCGTGGAGCTGCTGGCGTTCGGCACCGTGATTCCATCTGTGCTGGCGCCGAACATCGCGCGCGAAGTGGCGCTGATGCCACTCCTGCCGAAAGGTGTGCAGGCGTGGAGCGTGGGGCGTGCCTGCGCGTCGGCGAACCAGGCCATCACGGACGCGGCGGACCAGATCGCGCTTGGCCATGCCGATGTGGCGATTGCGGGCGGTGCCGAGGCGCTCTCGAATGTGCCTATCCTGCATTCGCGCGGGTTTTCGGATGCGCTCGTGGCAGCCTCCAAGGCCAAGTCGGTCGGCAAACGTCTGGCGGCGCTCGCGGCCATTCGGCCGCGCGACCTCATTCCCATCACACCGGCGATCGCGGAACCGACCACGGGCGAGTCGATGGGGCAGTCGGCGGACAAGATGGCCAAGATCAACGGTATCTCGCGTGCCGATCAGGACGCGCTCGCGTTGGCGTCGCACAAGAACGCAGCGGCGGGGACGGCCGATGGGCGATTGACTGCCGAGATCGTGCCGATGCACACCGGTAGGAATAGCGAGACCGTGATTGCGAGTGACAACGGAGTGAGGCCCGATACTTCGTTGGAGCAGCTCGCCGCGTTGCGCCCGGTGTTTGATCGCAAGTACGGCACGGTGACCGCGGGGAATGCTTCACCGCTGACGGATGGTGGGGCCGCTGTATTGCTCATGAGCGAGGAACGCGCCAAGGCGCTGGGGTTCACACCGCTGGCTTATATCCGCAGTTACGCCTACGCGGCGTTGGATCCGGGTGAGCAGTTACTGCAGGCGCCGGTGCTGGCTGCTCCCATCGCGCTCAAACGCGCGGGGCTTTCGCTCAAGGACATTGACTTGGTGGAGATGCACGAAGCGTTCGCGGCGCAGGTGCTCTCGAATCTTCGCGGGTTCGAGTCGCAAGAGTGGGCCGCGCGCGGGGGGTTCAGTGCTCCGGTGGGCGAGGTGGACCGCAGCAAGTTGAATGTGATGGGTGGATCGGTGGCCATTGGGCATCCCTTTGGCGCCACTGGTGCGCGCATCACGACGACGCTCGTGAATGAACTCGCGCGGCGCGGCGGGCAGTTCGGGCTGATGACGGTGTGCGCAGCCGGCGGGCTCGGCTTCGCGATGGTTGTGGAGCGCGCATGACCGGCTCCAGCGGCGCATTCCGGATTGAGCGTGATGGCGACGTAGCTGTTGTGGTGTTCGACCTGCCGAATGAGCCGGTGAACAAGTTCTCGAGCCGAGTGATCGGTGAATTCGACGCGGTGCTCGACGAAGTGGAACGCGATACCGCCGTGCGTGGTGTCGTGTTGATCAGTGGGAAGTCCGACTCGTTCATCGCCGGCGCGGATATCGAGGAGTTTCTCACCTACACGACGGCAGCGATGGCGGCTGCCGCGAGCGAGGCCGGGAAGCGGCGGTTCGCCCGCGTGGAATCGTTCCGCGTGCCGGTGATTGCCGCGATCCACGGCGCCTGCATGGGCGGTGGGCTCGAACTCGCGCTCTCGTGTCGATACCGCATCTGCACCGATCACGCCAAGACGCTGCTCGCGCTGCCGGAGACGATGCTCGGGCTGATTCCCGGGCTGGGTGGCACGCAGCGGCTGCCGCGCGTCGTGGGATTGCAGGCGGCGCTCGACATGATTCTCACGGGCAAGAACATTCGCGCCAAGAAGGCCCAGCAGATGGGATTGGTGCACGAGATGGTGCACCCGAGCATTCTGCGCGCCATTGCGGTGCAGCGCGCCCGCTCCATGGGCGCTGCCCAGACTGCGCTGCCCGCAGGTGCGGTGCCGATGATGGCGCGCGGGCGCGCCAAAGGCATGGCCGGGTGGTTGCTCGATGGCACGGCGATTGGACGCGCGATTGTATTGCGGCAGGCGCGCAAGATGACGGCGGCCAAGGCGCGCGGAAATTATCCGGCGCTCCCGGCGGCGATGGAGGCAGTCGCGGCGTCATTCTCGCGGTCGCCCGCGGAGGGGCAGGCGCTGGAGACGCGGCTCTTCGGCGAAATGGCGATGACGCCGGTGTCGAAGCAGTTGGTGCAGATCTTCTTCGCGACGACCGCAATGAAGAAGGACACGGGTGTGGAAGGCGGTGGCCCGCCGCCGCTCGACATCTCGCGCATTGCGGTGCTGGGCACCGGCTTCATGGGCGCGGGCATCGCGACGATTGCGGCGCAGGCCGGCGTGTCCGTGCGGTTCAAGGACGTCAAGGCCGACCAGGTGGGGCGGGGACTCGCCGCGGTGCGCGACGTGCTCCGCGAACGCCTCAAGAAACGGCAGGTCACGCGCCAGCAGTTTGAGGACCAGATGTCTCTTGTCGCCGGCACCACGCAGTACACGGGGTTCGGTGGCGTGCCGATCGTGGTGGAGGCCGTGTTCGAGGAACTCGGCGTCAAGCACACTGTGCTGCGCGAGGTGGAGCCGCTGCTCAAATCGAACGCGATATTCGCGACAAACACGAGCACGATCCCGATCGCGAAAGTTGCGGAGGCCGCAACGCGGCCGGGGCGCGTGATCGGGATGCATTTCTTCTCCCCCGTGCACAAGATGCCGCTGCTTGAAGTCATCGTCACGCCGCGGACGGAGCCGGAGGTCGTGACGACCGTCGTCGCTCTAGGCAAAAAACTCGGCAAGACCGTGATTGTCGTGAACGACAGTCCCGGCTTTTTTGTGAACCGGATCCTCGGGCCCTATCTCAACGAAGCGGGCCGGATGGTGGACGAAGGTGTGGCGATCGATGCGATCGACCGCGCGATGCTTGATTGGGGATTCCCGGTGGGGCCCATCACGTTGCTCGACGAAGTGGGGCTCGACATCGCTGGAAAGTCTGGGCCCATTCTCGCCGCGGCGTTTGGTGAGCGGCTCAAATCACCGGAATCCATGGCGCGGGTGATTGCGTCTGGACGCCTCGGGCGGAAGAACAAGAAGGGCTTCTATCTCTACGATGAGAAGGGAAAGAAGGGGGGCGTTGATCCGTCGGTGTATGCCCTGCTGGGCGCCGCCACTACGCGAAAGTCGGTGAGCGCGACGGAAATTCAGGAACGGCTGTCCCTGGCGATGATGAACGAGGCAATGCGGTGCCTGGAGGAAGGGGTGATCCGTACGCCGCGCGACGGCGACATTGGGTCGATTTTCGGGATCGGCTTTCCGCCCTTCCGCGGAGGACCGTTCCGCTGCGTAGATGCCATGGGCGCCGCAGAGGTGGTGAAGCGGCTGGAAGCGCTCAATGCGAAGCATCCCGGACGCTTTGAGTCATGCACGCGGCTGCGACAGATCGCCGCGAGTGGAGGTAAGCTGTATGACCGATAACCATCCAGGGACGATGACCGTGCGAACGACGCTCTCGGTGAGTGTGCCGGTGGCCTATGCGTTTCCGACCCGCATCGTTCAGTAGATGCAGCACGGCGGTCAGTACCTCCCACCTGATCCGTCGAAAGGCGACGAGACCACGGTGGGAGGGTACGCGGCCGTGCATGGTCGCCCCGCGGCACTCGAAGGGCGCGACGGATTCTCTTACTCACTGGAAATTCTGAGCGATGACACTGGCGATGCCGAGCATCCGTTTGGCGCGTATCTGATGTTCGTGCAGTGGTCGCGCCTTGGCGCGCAGAAAGTGGAAGGGCACGTGGAATCACCCTTTCTCACATTCGGGCCTGACGCGGCCGATGCCGAATCGCTGTTGCGCACAATGACGTTGACCGCAGCGCAGGGTGTGCTCGACGGACTGCTCCGTGAACGTGATGCCGCGAGTGCCGCGAGTGGGCGCCGCTGGTGGACGATGACGGAAGCGCCTGATGATGCGGGAGCCGCGTGAGCGAGGCGGACGCGGTGGTGCTGAGCGGAACCGGTGGCGTCTGGATGGTGCGGCTCGCAACGGGCGAGCAACACGAGGCTGCGATGCGCGGACGGATGAAGCAGGACGGACGCGAGAAGCTCGCCGTGGGAGATCGCGTGACAGTGGACCGCGATGCGAGTGCTGACGGCGCCGATGTCTGGGCGATCACGACAATTCTTCCGCGCACATCCAAGCTGGCGCGCCGCGCGCCGGGCGGCGCGCGCGGTGAGCGCATTGTGGCGGCGAATGTCGATCAAGTGATCGTCGTGTTTGCGATGGTGAAGCCCGAGCCGCACGTGGGAATGCTCGATCGTTTTCTTGTGATTGCGGAAGGCAACGACATCGCGGCCCGCATCGTGATCAACAAGGTGGAGCTGGCTGATGCGCATGCGGTTGATGCGCTGGTCGCGCCGTACGAGCGAGCCGAGTATGCGTTGCACCGTACGAGTGTGAAAGCGAACATCGGTCTCGAAGGTCTGCGGGCCACGCTCGCGGGAAAGACGTCTGCATTCACCGGGCCGTCCGGAGTGGGCAAGTCGTCATTGCTCAACGCGCTCTACCCCGGGCTGGAACTCCGCACGGGAGAGATCAGCGAATCAGTGAACAAGGGACGGCACACGACGGTTGGCGCGGTGCTCATTCCGCTGGAGGACGAACGCGGGGGATTTGTGGTGGATACCCCGGGCCTCCGCGAGGTGGGATTGTGGGGGCTGCCGCCCGAGAACCTCGACTACTGCTTTCCCGAGTTCAGGCCGTTTCTGGGGAACTGCAAGTTCCAGGACTGCTCGCACGAACACGAGCCAAACTGTGCGGTGCGAGCGGCTGTCAAATCGGGGACTGTCTCCACCGAGCGGTATGAGAGCTACCTCAAGCTCCGTGCCGACCTCCCCGACCCTGGCAAACACTGGGAATGACTCGACTCCTGATTGCACTGCTTGTGGTTCCGGCCACGCTCGCCGCTCAGTCGTTCGAAGAACTGCTTCGTCTGGGCCGAGCCCAGACCGATTCGGGAAAAAGTACCGAGGCAATCAAGACGCTGGAGCGCGCCGTCAAGACGAACCCGCAAAGCGCCGAAGCACACTATCGGCTGGGCAACGCAGTTGGGTCCGAGGCAGGCAAAGCGAGCGTGTTGCGAAAGCCCGGGTTGGCTAAACGACTCAAAGCCGAATTCGAGAAGGCCGTGGAACTGGATCCCACGCTGGTGGGTCCGCGTGAAGGATTGATCCAGTTCTACCTGCAGGCGCCGGGCATGATGGGGGGAAGTGTCCCGAAGGCGCGCGAGCAGGCTGCCGAGGTGGCGAGGCTCAATCCTCTACGGGGCCACTTTGCGGCAGCACAGGTGGCGAACAATCAGAAGGACCTCGCTGGCGCGGAGAAGGCATATCGAGCCGCCGCGACAGAGTATCCGGACAGCCTGAGCGCCGTGACGAGCTGGGCAAACTTCCTGTCGAACAGCGGGAGGGCGGAGGAGGCGTTTGCGCCGCTTGATCGCTATCTGGCCAAACATCCCAACGACCGCGTGGCGCGTTGGTGGGTTGGGCGTACGGCTGCGATTACCGGAAAGCAGCTCGACCGAGGCGAGCAGCTGCTGCGGGCCTTGCTCGCCGAGTCGCAGCCGGCGGAAGGTCCCCGCATTCCAACCGAGAACTTCCACTACCGGCTGGGCGACATTGCGGCCAAGCGCGGCGACAAGGCCACTGCGCGCACCGAGTATCAGGCCGCACTCAAGCTGAATCCCAAGCAAGAAGCGGCGAAGAAGGCGCTTGACGCGCTGAAGTAGCGCGCGCCGCCTAGGGCGAAAGCCGACCGATCGTCCACCCGCTGTGCGCCGGGGTGTAGACGATGCGGTCGTGCAGCCGGCTCTGCCGGCCCTGCCAGAACTCGATCTTCGTTGGCGCGATGCGATACCCGCCCCAGTGGTGCGGGAGCGGCACCTCACTTCCTTCCGGATATTTCTTGAGGAAGTTCGCGACCTCCCGCTCGAGCATGTCGCGCGCCACGAGCACGCTGCTCTGGAACGAGGCCCAGGCGCCCACCTGACTGCCATAGGGCCTTGTGCTGAAATACTTCAATGATTCGGCGGTGGACACGCGAGTGACCGTACCCTCAATGCGCACCTGCCGCTGCAGCACGTCCCACCACATGCAAAGCGCGACGCGCGGATTTGCTTCAATCTCCTCGCCCTTCCGGCTCCGGTAGTCAGTGAAAAACACGAAGCCGCGTTCGTCGGCGCCCTTGAGGAGCACCATCCGCACCGAAGGTGCTCCATCGGGCGTGGCCGTGGCGAGCGCCATCGCGTTGGGCTCCTCGAGGCCTACGTTTCTGGCCTGCGCGAACCATTTGTCGAACTGGTGGAACGGGTTCGTGTCCACGTCGCGCTCGGAGAGCGATTCGCGGGCGTATTCCTGGCGCAGGTGACCGAGGTCGGCGGTTGACACATGGGGAATATCTCCGCTTGAACTGCCCCGCGCGAGCGCTCACGTTTGGGGTATGAGCGAAAGCACTGCGAATCACCGAGCCGAAGCCGACCAGCGCGCGGCGGTCCGATGCGCCCTGATCACCGTGAGCAACACGCGCACGCTGGAGACCGATGAGTCCGGGCCGCTGATGCGGCGCCTGGTGGAGGAAGCCGGGCATCGCGCCGTTCTGCATGGCCTGCTCAAGAACGACGAGAACGAGGTGCGCGAGTCCGTGCGCGCTATCGCCCATCGCGACGACGTGGACGCCGTGCTGATCACCGGTGGCACGGGCCTCGGCAGTCGCGACTTGACCGTCGAAGCCGTCCGTCCGCTCTTTGACAAAGAGATGCCCGGGTTCGGCGAGATCTTCCGGATGCTCTCCTTTCAGGAACAGATCGGCACCGCGGCGATTCTTTCGCGCGCTGTGGCCGGCGGCGTGGCCGGCAAACTGGTGGTGTCGATGCCGGGGTCGAAAGCTGCTGTGGAGCTCGCGCTTACCCGGGTTCTGCTTCCAGAGCTACGGCACGTGATCCGCGAGCTGAAGCGGTAAGATCCAGGGACCAGGTCACTGGCATCTCGGGGTCGAGCGTATCCCGCACGGTGCAGTACTTGGTGACGGAGAGTTCGATGGCGCGCATCGCGCGCTCCTCAACGATCCCATCGCCGGCCATCGTGAAATGCAGGTGAGCCTTGGTGATGCGACGCGGCACACCCTCGGCGCGCTCGGCCGTGACGTCGCAGGAGAGCGATGACGCCGGCATTTGCATCTTCTTGAGGATCAGTACCACGTCGATTGCCACGCAACCGGCGAGCGCCTCGAGGACCATCTGCGGTGGGCTCGGCGCGTGTTTTGTGTCGCCGTCCAGCGTGTGCGGCACGATACCGGGCGGCCCGGCATCAAAAACGAGATCGTGCTTCCACTTCAGGCCGACGCGGAGGTGTGGCGTCAGCGCGGGCGTGGGGTCTGGCTTGTCGTTCTTCATCCGATCCGAGTTCCGTTGTCCACAGTGTGGTCAGGCTTGAGGAGCACGACTTCACTCGCCGAGGGCATCGCGCCGAGCACGAGGCACTGACTCATAAAGCCGGCAATACGGCGCTCGCCGATGTTCACCACGGCCACCACTTGGCGGCCGACGAGGCTCTCTGGCGTGTAGTGCGTGGTGACTTGCGCGCTCGATCGGCGCGTGCCCAGTTCAGGGCCGAAATCGATTTCCATCTTGATCGAGGGCTTTCGCGCTTCGGGAAATGGCTCGGCACGGGTCACCGTGCCGACGCGAATGTCGATAGCAAAGAAGTCGTCGGGCGTCGGCACGGAGTGAAATTTAGCCTCAGGGAACCGGTCTGGGCGGGTTCTCCGGCAGCAGCGTGAAGATCATCATCTGTTCGCGCCGCAGGTACAGCCGTGCCGCGTCGCGCAGCTGGTCACGAGTAACCTGTGCGGTGAGCGCCGGGCCACGGAGCCAGTCGCGCTGATCGCGGCCATCTTCGTCGGCATCCTGCATGGCGCCAATCCAGGCACCGTTTTCCTTAAGTGCCGTCTCGTGGGCACGCACCGCCATCTCGCGGATCTTGACCAGGTTGGAGTCCGAGAAGGCGCCGGCCTTGATGGAGTCGATCACGGACCACATCGCCTTCATGAGTTCATCGCGGCGTTCGGGCGCGCTGCCGAACGAGATTGTCACGCGGTAGCGCTCATAGGGGATGTTGTTGCACGAAGCGCCCACACCCACGCCATAGGTGCCGCCCTTGTCCTCGCGGAGCACCTCGCGGAGCCGGATGTCGAGCAGTTGCTGGAGGGCGTCCAGCACAACGCGGTTCTCGTAGCTGTAGGCGCAGCTGCCGTGGAACACGAGCTGGTTACTCGCTTTCGGCTCCACGCCTTTGCGAACGGTCTTCTCGACGACACCGGCGGGCATCCGCACGTTGAGGTCGCGCGCCTTTTCCTTGCGGCCCGCGCTCGGCAGTGACGCGAGGTAGCGCTCTGTGAACATCCGCGCGGAGTCCACGTTGAAGCTGCCGACGAGGAAGAAGGTGAAATCGTCAGCGCCGGCAAAGCGGTCTCTGTAGACCGCGAGCGCCTGCGCGATGTTCACCGAATCAAAGGACGCGGCGCGAAAGAGCCGCTGCCGCGGATGGTGCTGCGACATGGTCATCGTGATCGTGTCGCCGAAGACCGACTCGGGGTCGTTGTCGGCGTTCTCTTGCGCTGCGCGCACACGGTTGACGAATGCCTGGAATGCGCTGGTGTCCACGCGCGGCTGCGTGAATCGCAGGTAGGCCAACTGGAACATCGTTTCCAGATCGCGGCGCGAGGCGCCGCCGCTCAGCCCTTCGCTCCAGAGCGATACGGACGCCGAGACCGAAGCGCGTTTTCCGGTGAGTCGCTTGCCGAGGGTGGTCTGGTTGAACGAGCCCAGTCCGCCGTTCATCACCGCATAGGCGCCGACCGTTGCGTCGAGGTCGTCGTTGTCTGAAACGAGTGATGAGCCGCCGGGACTCTGGCCGGCAAAGATGACTTCATCGGCCTTGAAGTCGGTGGGCTTGAGCAGCATGCGGGCGCCGTTGGAGAGCGTCCACTCGATGATCCCCGTTTCGGGAAGCGTCTTCTCGCCGACGATGCGCCCCGCAGCGGGCATCGCGGGAATGAGCGGCGCATCACTGGTGGAATCCACGTAGGCGGCCACCGTTGCGCTGCGAGCCTTGGCAAAGACGCCGAGCATTTCGGCGGCGGTGGGCAGCTTGGTGTCTGGCTGGTCGGGGCCGGCAACGAGGATAACGCGATTGGAATCGCCCAGCGTGGCTCGGGCGACCGCGTTCACTTCGTCGAGGGTGATCGTCGGCGCGAGCTGCGTGCCCAGCTCCACCGATCGGGCGATGCTGAGGACGGGTTCGTTCATCAGTGCGGCACTGATGTACGCGTCGGCGAAGCCGGCCGATTCGGTCTTGTCGCGCTCGGCGAACGCCTGTTCCAACGACCGGAGGTAGTTGGTGCGCAGGCGGTCGAGTTCCGTTGCGGTGAATCCGAATCGCCGCGCCCGCTCGGTTTCGGCGAGGAGTGCTTCGGCGGCCGAGGCGAATCCGTTTTCCTTGACGCCGGCGCCGAGCTGGTAGGCACCCTTGGTGCGAACGAACTCGCCGCGTCCGCCGCCAGCGTAGGCGAATGGAGCGTCGGGGCGCCGCGTGATCTCGCTGAACCGCTGGTTCAGCATCGAATCGTGGAAACGATAGACGAGATCGCGGCGCATATCGCCGACCGTCTTCGTCGTGGTCATCGGGCGGAGCCAGAGGAGCGTGACGTCCTTGCCCGGGTATTCCTTGTCCGATTCAATGGAGACGAGCGTCTCGGCGTGATCGGGAACCAGGGCATCGGTGCGCGCACGCGGTCGTGCGGGCATGGCGATGCGGGCGAACCGGGCTTCAATGAGTTTGATCATCTCGGCCGGATCGAAATCGCCCACGGCGACGACGGACATCAGGTCGGGACGATACCAGTCTCGGTAGAACTTGCGCGCGAGGCTGTCGGGAAAGGTTTCGAGATTCTCCCTGGTGCCAATCGGCAGACGCTCCGCGTACTTGGACTTGTGGAGCATCACGGGGAACTGCTTGTTCTGCATGCGCTCGCCTGCGCCGCGGCCGGAGCGCCATTCCTCGACGACGACTCCTCGTTCCTTGTTGAGCTCGGCCGTGTCGAACGAGATTCCGTGGGCCCAGTCCTCGAGGATATCGAGCGCCGTGGTGACCAGGCGTGCCGTGTCCGTGGGGACTTGCAGGATGTAGACCGTCTCGTCGAATGACGTGTACGCGTTGACGTCGGCACCGAAGCGCATGCCGATGCGTTCCAGATAGTTGACGATCTCGGCTTTGGGAAACCGGCGCGTGCCGTTGAAGGCCATGTGCTCCACGAAGTGTGCGAGCCCCTGCTGGCCATCGTCCTCGAGAATCGAGCCGGCGTTGACGACGAGGCGCAGTTCGGCGCGTTTTTCGGGGCGTACGTTCTTGCGCACGAAATAGCGGAGCCCGTTCGCGAAGCGCCCAGTACGGACCGCCGTGTCCATGGTGAGCGGCGCCGCGAGGTTGGGTCGCCCGGCCTGCTGAGGCGCTGATACCGCGCGGGTCGGCGCCTGGGCCGATAGCACGCCGCCTGCGATCCACAGACCGGTAATGGCGCGGACGAATAACTGGACGGGCGAAATGCGCATCGAAAACGTTCCTCCGGGGGTGACTAACTTTACTGCCAGGCAAATGCCATCGATATCAACAAATACCCCGCCAACGCCGCAGATGGAGGCCTACAGCCGCCATGTGCTGGTATGTACGGGTGGCTTCTGTTCTGTGGACCGGCGAGGCCGGGCGTTGTACAGCACCTTGGCTTCTTTGCTTGAGCGTGAGGACCTGCTCTTTGGGCCCCAGCGCGTGAAGCGCTCAGAGGCGCCCTGCCTTGGCGTGTGCGGCGGCGGGCCCATTGTTGTCGTGTATCCGGAAGGCGTCTGGTACCACCATGTGACCCCGGCGCTGCTGGAGCGGATCGTGGTGGAGCACCTCAAGACGGGGCGTGTGGTGAAGGAGGCCGTTTTCCACCGACTCGAGACCTGAGTCTGCGCCTTGCGTTGGCCCTCTCCGGGCGGCAGGTTTTTGTCACTCCAACCTCTCGATCCCACACCAAATGTCGGACATCCTGTACGAACGGACCATGTCTCACGGGGTTGTCGTGCGCATTCGGCGCATCACGGCGACCGGCGAGACGCCCGTGCGTGCAGTTATTGAGGTGGACCGCCGTGCCGGCACGCCACGCGGTTCGGGTGGCGTGGGTACGCCGCCGCCGCTGATGGCGGTGGAAGGCGCCACCGACGCCGAAGTCACGGCATCGTTGTTGCCATTCGCCGACGACAACTCAGCGGTGGCACGTTTGCAGACGCAACGGGGCGCGCGCTAAGCGCCTTCGGCCGCACGCCCAGCGCCGGCCACTGATCCATGGAGAGTCCTTTCAATCCCCGGCGCCTGATGCTCGGCGCGGCGCGCAAGCTGTTTCTGGAGCAGGCGCCGCCGTTGCAAGTCGCACGAACCGGACCCGCGCGTGATGAACCGCCGCGGCTTACCTCAGCAATTCTGGAGAAAGCGATGTCGCGTTCCCGCACTGCCATCCTCGACAACCTCGAGGAGATGTACCGCGAAGCATTCGATCGGGCGAAGGCGTCCGGCGACGAGTCGCAGCTTCCGTCGCTCGATTTTGCGTACCGTCGCGAGCAACTCTACTTCGAGATTTTGCTCGACATTCGGGACGGGATGGAGCGGAAGTAACTGTGAGAGCGGCCGCGATCTGCGTCGCGGCCGCTCCCGGGTCACCGGTTGCCGTATTCCTTGGCCGGTAGAGTCTTGAGGAATGCGTAAAGCGCCTTGAGCTCAGTATCGGTGAGATTCTTGGTAAAGCGCACCGGCATCTGAGTGGTGTCGAGCATCGTACCGCCCGGGCGCTTGCCGTCACGAAGGGCCGTAAAGAAATCAGCCTCGGTGTAATGGCCGATTCCGCTGGGCGTGATGTTCGCCGGCGGCTTCCATTCCGGCGGCGCTCCAGGCATGGGGCCACCTGAAAACGTCTTGCCATGGCAGCCGCGGCAGGTGGTGGAGAGGTACTGACCGTACTCAACGGTCGGCGCGGGCTCGAGAATCGCCGGATGGGCGGCGGAGTGGTCCATCAGGTCGGCGGGGAGCAGCTCGAAGCCACCCGTGAGCGCAAAGATCCGCCCGATGGGGCCGACAGACCGGGGTCCGCGGACCTTGTCGACTTTGGGCAGTTGTTTGATGTACGCAACAGCGGCTGCGAAGTCCGCATCATTGAAGTGGGCGTACTCGTGCGACGGCATAAACAGCAGCTTGAGTCCTTTCGGGTTGACCCCGTGGCGAATCGCGCGCTCCCAGTCGTGATCCTGATAGATCGCTCCGACTCCTCCATTGCCCGCGGTGAGATTCGTTGACGAAAGCACAGCGACGATTGGGACGTCAATGAACGTGGCGCCGGCGAGGTCCGGCCCGTGGCAGTCGCCGCACATTCCGAATGCGTTGACGACGTGGCGGCCGCGCTCGACGCTTGCTGAGTCGGTGGGAATCGGTACGGTGTGGCCGGCGATGTCGGTGGAGCCGTTCATTCGCATCTGCGTTACGCCGTAGACGACGCCGAGTGCAAGGAGAACCAGTCCGATCAGGCCGCCGAGGCCAATGCCGAGGACTTTGAGGGCTTTTTTCACGGGTCGGGGGCCGAGGTTGGTGGGGTTCGTCAGCAGGTGAAGCCGGTGATCGACGCGCCGATGCTAAAAGTGCAGCTGGCTTTGTTGAATGCGCCAGCGTTGGTCGTGATCGACGTCGCGCCGAGCGATACGGCGCCGTTCACGGTCACGGTGTGGGGCGAGACGATCGTGAATCTGCCGTTGTTCGTCAATGCGCCGAGCACGCGCATGCCGCTCGCCGTTGAAAAGCCAGATGCGCTGGAGTTGGTGATTTCGACCTTTCCGAAGGTGCTGCGCGAGTCGTTATCGGTGAAGGCGAAGTTGATCGTCTGTGCGCCGCTGCCGCTGAAGCGTGTGATGTGGTTGCCCACCGCGCGGAAACTCTGCGAGCAGCAGCCGTTCGTGGCCAGGAGGTCGCCCTTTAACTCCAGCACGCCGTCGGTCATGAAGGTGTCGCCGACGTCGTTGGTCGGGTCGGAGGTGTAGGTGCCGTCGACGCGCATGTAGGCGGCGGGGTTGACCATCTTCACGCGGCTGCCAGAGTGCATGCCGAAGGTGCCACT
>SXGU01282944.1_pt1 | contig 17350 bp, 12 predicted proteins | sample 3174531 | NCBI WGS metagenome assembly SXGU01 (sample SAMN11356863, study PRJNA531348) | freshwater metagenome | isolation source: freshwater sample F1-140 | place: China: Fuxian Lake, Yuxi | collected 2017-12-25 | reverse complement strand
GCTGAAGGTATCGCCCCAAACGCGTAGCATGTTGCTGGCCACAGCCACCCCGGTGCAAATTCGGCCCATTGAGGCTTACGACCTGCTGTGTATTTTAAACGAAGGCGACCGCAGCGTGCTGGGCAACCGCAGCAGCCAATGGTTTAAAGAGGGCGCCCATACCCTGGCCATGGTGATGGGCCAGGCAAACCTGCCAGATGGCCAAGACCGCCAATGGGAGTTGATCACCAACCCATTACCGCCTGAAGAGGTTGGCGGAAGACCGGCAACCATTGCCATTGCCTTGCTACGCCGCAACCTAAAGGTGCCAGCCGAGGAATACACCCTCACCGGCAAACAATATTTGGATATGAGCGCCGCCGACGCGAACCGCTTGCGCAAATATTTTAAAGACATCATGGAACTGCACAACCCCTACATCCGGCGCATCATCCGCCGCGACCGCCAATGGCTTGAAACCCACAATGACCCCATCACCAGGGAACCCTACCTAAAAAAGATCAGCGTGGAACTGTATGGCGAGGGCGATGGCGACGCCATATTGCTGCCCGCCTACCTGATGGAGGCGTACCAACTGGCGGAGCAATTTTGCGAGCTGGTAGGCAAGAGCCACCAAAACGCCGGCTTCTTGCGTACCCTGGTGTTGCGTCGCCTGGGCAGCAGCCTGGCGGCAGGCATCAACACGGTGCGCAAGTTTTTGGGCCAGCCCCCCGTTTTGAACCTGGCAGAAGATCCTGAGGAAGGCGACGATGCCGCCGATGAACAGGAAAACCCGCCGCTGGAATTGAGTTCGTTTGCCCAAACCCTGACCCCGGCAGAGCGGGCCATTTTAAAAAGAATGTTGGCCAGCCTGGAAGCCTTTACCGAAAAGGACCCCAAGTTTTTGGCGGTATTGCGTTACCTAAAGGAAGAACAATGGATCGATGCCGGCTGCATCATATTTAGCCAGTACCGCGACAGCATTTACGGCCTGGGCATGTACCTAAGCGGCATCTACCCCGAAGAGACCATCGCCCTGTACAGCGGCAGCGAGACCAGCGGCCTGCTGGTGGCAGGTGTGTTCAAAAAATCCTCCCGGGAGTTGATCAAGAAGATGGTGAAGGAAGGCAAGATACGGCTGCTGCTGGGCACCGATGCCGCCAGCGAAGGCCTGAACCTGCAACGGCTGGGCACGCAGATCAACCTGGACCTGCCCTGGAACCCGACCCGCCTTGAACAGCGCAAGGGGCGCATCCAGCGCATTGGCCAGCTGCGCGATACCGTAAAGGTGTACAACATGCGCTATAAAGACAGCGTAGAAGACCGCGTTCACGAACTGCTCTCGGAACGGTTGAACGATATTTTTAACCTGTTTGGCCAGCTGCCCGATGTGCTGGAGGATGTGTGGGTAAATATCGCGCTGGGCAAGCAGCAAGAAGCCCGCCAGGTCATCGATTTGGTCCCGCGGGAGCACCCCTTTACCCTGAAAAACACCGAGGTGCAGCCGGTGGACTGGGAAAGCTGCGGTACCATCCTAAGCGAGCGCGACATGCGTCGGGTGCTGAGCAAGGGGTGGGCCGGCTAAAACCCCCGCGGGCCGCTGGCAGAAAATTGGCGCTTGACATGCTTGCCGGAGATGCCTATAATGGGTTTATTGAAACGGTTCAATAACCCATGACAACTATTCGCGAGATCGCAACTTCAGCTGGGGTATCCATTGGTACGGTATCCAATTATCTTAACGACCCCAAGCTGGTTGCGCCCGAAACCCGCAAAAAAATTGAAGCAAAGATCCGCGAAGCCAATTACCACCCCAAGGCCGCCGCGCGCAGCTTAAAATCTCGCCAAACCAAGCGGGTTGGGTTGGTCCGCATCATCTCTCCCGAAGATTACCGCAGCACCGACCCGGGCGACAACGCCTTTTTGGAATTGCTGGCCGGCATCAACTCGATGGTCGCCGAAAATGGATACGACCTGCTGATCTCGGCTGCCAAAAATGAGGCCGAAGAACTAAAGACCTACGCAAGGCTGGTTGGCACCGGCCAGGTAGATGGCCTGGTGGTGATGGGCATTGGCCGCACCGATCCGCGGCTGCCCTTTTTGCAAGAGAAGAAGATCCCCTTTGTGGCATACGGCCGCGCAGAACAAGATACAAACTACCCCTATGTGGATGTAGACGGCGCCGCCGGCATTGCCAAGGCGGTGAAATACCTCTCGGACCTGGGGCACAGGCGCATCGCCTACATTACGCCGCCGCAATCGCTCATGTGCACCCAGCAGCGGCTGGAGGGCTACTGGCGCGGGCTGGCCGAAAACCAGCTTCAGCCCGAAGAAGCGTATGTGCTGGAGGGCGCGTTCAGCCAGCGGTCTGGCCAAACATTGGCCCACAAATTGTTAGACCTGCCACAGCCGCCCACGGCGATCCTGACTGCCAGCGATGTATGCGCGCTGGGCGCCATCCGGGCCATCCACGACCGCGGCCTGGTGGTGGGCAAACAAATATCGGTAGTGGGTTTCGATGACATCAGCCTGGCGGGGATGGTGCATCCATCGCTGACGACCCTGTCGCAGCCCTTCCGCCGGATCGGTTTTGAATTAATGCAATCCCTCTTTTCAGTCATCTCCGGCGAAAACGCCATGCCACAAACCATTCTGTCTCCCGAACTGGTGGTGAGGCAATCCACTGGCAAGTGGAACTAATTTTTTTTCCGATCACGTTGAACCGGTTCAATTTGAGCCGACCAAAAAGTGTTCGAGGAATGGAGGAACAAAACAGGATCAAAACATTTCGCGCAGTGCATATTTTATTGGATGCAAGTAAATTTAAACTATTGAGGAGTAAGGAAGATGAAAAATAGCAAATTGTTCGTGTTCGTTGTGTTGCTGCTGGTGGCAAGTTTTGGTTTGGGCGCCTGCGCCCCAGCCGCCACCGCTGAACCCGCCGCCGAGGCGCCTGCCGCCGAAGCCCCCGCTGCCGAAGCCCCCGCAGTGGAAGAACCCGCCGTGGTTGCTGAACCGGTGACCATCAAGTATTGGCACACCATGAGCGACGCCGAAGCCGCGAAACTGGAAGAGGTCATCGCCAGCTTTGAGGCCGCGAACCCGGGCATCAGTGTTGAATCGACCCGCTATGCCTACAGCGATTTTAAAACCGCTTTGCTGACCTCCATCGCCGGTGGTGATGTGCCCGATACCGCAAGAATGGACATTGCCTGGGTTTCAGAGTTTGCCAGCCAGGGCGCTTTAATGCAGCTGGATGGCGCCATGGCCGATTTTGATGCCATCGCCGCTTCTGTCTTCCCTGGCCCGCTCTCTACCAACAAGTGGGATGGCCATTATTACGGTTTGCCGCAGAACACCAACACCCAGGTTTTGGTCTACAACAAAGATATGTTCGATGCCGCTGGCATTGCTGCCGCGCCGGCCACAATGGAAGAATTTGCCAAAGTAGCCTGCGACCTGACGGATGCGAGCAAGGGCGTTTATGGTTTCGCCGAAGGCGGCACCTATTTTTGGGCTCCCGCGCCTATTTTCTACGCGATGGGCGGCAAGGTTACCGATGCCGAGATCACCACTGCTACCGGCTATGTTAACAGCGCCGAGAGCGTGGCTGCCTTCACCTTGCTGAAGGACCTGTACGACCAGGGCTGTATGTCTCCCAACCTGATGGGCGGCGGTATCGCCACCGATGCCGGCCAAGGCACAGGCATTTATGGAATGATCATCGATGGCCCATGGATGGTAGATATTTATAAAGGAAACTACCCTGAATTGAACTATGAGTTCGCGCTCATCCCCGCCGGGCCTAACGGCACCAGCTCTGTGGTGGGTGGCGAGGATGTGGTGATCTTGGGCGGGACAAAGAACGCGGAAGCAGCCCAAAAATGGGTCTCTTACCTGATGAGCAAAGATGCCCAGGTCGCGCTTGCCCAGGTGGGTGTTATGCCTACCATTTCCAGCCTCACCGGCGATGCCTCCATGCCGGCTTACTTCGCGATCTTCATGGAACAGCTGAAGACCGCCCAAGCCCGCGTTCCAAGCCCCAAGTGGAGCGATATGGATAACGCCATCAACAACGCTTACCAACGAATTTTGGTCGGTGAACAAGACCCACAGGCCGCGCTGGATCAGGCCGCCAGCGAGATCGACGCCCTTTTGGCGCAATGATCTGACCTGGTAACCCAATTTTCCGAGGTGAGAAGAACCTTCTCACCTCGGAAGCTGGCAAAATATGCCGGCACATTTGCAATAACAAGGATGATGGAATGATGAGCCGATCACCCCATGCGCCCAGAGCCAAATATCAGTTCGTATCTGCCCTGCTTTTTCTGCTTCCAGGGTTCTTGCTGTTGTTTGTATTTTTCCTTGGCCCGCTGGTTTATTCCTTCCGCATCAGCTTCTTCGATTGGAATTTTGCTCACCCGGAACGATCTGTTTTTGTTGGTTTTGAAAATTACCTTGGCCAGATCAATAACCCCATCTTCCATCGGGCTGTGATCAATACGGCTGTATATACCTTTTTTACGGTGGTCGCAAAGTTGGTGCTTGGTTTTTTTGCCGCCATTGTTTTAAATCAAAAAATCCCCGCCCGCTCTTTTTTCAGGGTGGCTTATTATTTGCCCGTCATCACCAGTTGGGTCATCGTCTCTCTGTTGTTTATGTACATGTTCAGCGGCATGGGCGGGTTGGTCAATTACCTGCTCAAGGATGTATTTCATCTGATCAACAAGAATATCATTTGGCTGGCCGATCCAATTCTGGCTTTGGTGCCGGTCATATTGGTGGATATTTGGAAAGGGGTCGGCTGGGTAACGGTGATCTTCCTTTCGGGGTTGCAAACCATCTCAAAGGAACTGCTTGAGGCCGCCGAGATGGATGGCGCCACGCCCTGGCAACGGCTAACACGCATCACCCTCCCGCTATTGCGCGGCACAACCGTATTTTTGGTGGTGGTGCTGATCCTGGGCGGGCTAAACTCGTACGTGCCATTCCAGCTGATCACCCACGGCAACCCAATGGATAAAACCCATTCCATACTAACCTTGATGTACAGGGCAACCTTTAGCCGGATGGATTTTGGCAACGGAGCCGCCATCAGTTACCTGCTGACATTGTTTGTTTTTGCCCTCAGCGTGGTTCAACTAAAAATGTTGAACAAACCGATAGGGGAATGAGATGCGCAAGGCAAACCATCTGCGCAATTTCGCATCGATCCTGATCTTGTTGGTTGGTTTGGGCGTGGTCGCCATCCCGATCTGGTATATGGTATCGACAGCTTTCAAACCTCAAACCATGGTGTTCGAAATGCCGCCCCAATTGTGGCCAAATCCGGCTACCATCAACAACTTCATCAAGGCTGTAACCACAGACCATTTTTTGTTGTACTTCTGGAATAGCGTAAAAGTATCCATCACTGCCACGCTGCTCACGCTTACGGTCAGCTCCATGTTGGCGTTCGCGTTCGCGCGCTTAACCTTCCCGTGGAAGGAGCAGCTATTTTACGTCCTTTTGCTCGGCATGATGGTACCCCCGGTGATGTTGATCATTCCACAGTTCATCGTTTCTCAAAAACTTGGTTTATACAATAACCTCACCGGGCTGATCTTGGTGTACGCCACCATGAACATTTCGATGCAAACTTTTTTGCTGCGCGGCGTGTTTGAGAACGTACCACGAGAGCTGGAAGAAGCGGCAATGATCGATGGGGCCAGCCCATTTGTCATCTTTGTCCAAATCATTTTGCCGTTATCCGGCCCTGGCCTTGCGGTGGTGGTGATCAATTCGTTTTTATATTCCTGGGAGGAATTTACCTGGGCAAATGTAAACATTGCCGATTCGGCGAACCGCACATTGCCTATCGGCATCGCCTTGTTCCAATCTGAGCATTTAACAGAGTGGGGCCAGGTATTTTCAGCGTCGCTGATCGCCTTGGTTCCGGTGATCATCCTATTTTTGGTTTTTCAGCGCTATTTTGTAGAAGGCATTTCAACAACAGGCATCAAAGGTTGATCGAATGAATTTTGAGAACAGCATACCGGGTATGGCGTTTTACCCAAACAAGGCAACATTTGCGCCAGCAGAGTTGGCCTCCTTTACCTTGGTCATCGTTTCGCGATCCAGGCAGCAAGTTCGGTTCTCGGCCAGCGTATACAACGGGGTTGTCAAGGTAGCCCAATTTTCTGAAACCCGGCCAATAAGCAGGGGTGAAAATCGCCTGTTGTTCAGTTGGCAGCCGCCCGCAAAAAGCCCGGCAGGGTACGGCATCGAGATGATCATTCAGGCTGAGGATTGGAGCGAAAAGGTAGAGACCGCCTTTGACGTGCTCGCCGATTGGACCTCATTTCCGAGATACGGCTTTTTGTGCGATTTTGCACCCGATCGGTTGGATGAAGCGCGGACCATGGAGGTGCTGGCAAAATTCCATATCAATGGCTTGCAATTTTACGATTGGCAATACCGCCATGATGACCTGGTTCCACACCAAACAGAGTATGATGACCCGCTGGGTAGAAAATTATCACTGGCAAAGATCCAAAACCTGATCGCGCAGGCACATTTGCGGGGTATGGCCGCCATGCCATACCTCACCATCTACGCCGCTTCGGCAGCATTTTGGAAAGCCCACCCGGAGTGGATGTTGTATGATGAGGCCCTTCAACCCATTCCCTTTGGAGATGACTTTTTGGGCATTATGGATCCACAAAAGGGCGGCGGCTGGTTTTCTCATTTGCTCCTGCAATGCGCGCATGTACTGGCAGAACTTCCATTCGATGGGTTGCATATAGACCAATTTGGAGAACCGAAAACAGGTTTCGATCACGATCGCAAACCGGTTGACCTGCCTTTGGAATTTGGCAATTTTATTGCCGAAGTTTCAAATCAGCATCCCAACGCCCCCATTGTGTTTAACGCGGTGGGCAATTGGCCGATCGAGACCCTCGCCCGATCTTCAACAGCGTTCAACTATATCGAAATTTGGCCACCCGATATCCTCTACATGGATATCGTTCGGATTGTGCGGAACGCGCGCCAATTATCGGGTGGCAAACCGGTTGTCATCGCGCTATACATCCCTGCGGAGAGAATGCTCAACAATATGCTGGCCGACGCGTTGATTTTATGTGCCGGCGGCACCAGGATCGTGATCGGCGAAGATGCGAGATTACTCAGCGACCCATATTTCCCGAAACACGAAGAAATGCCGCCCGCCTTGCTTGCGGCCATGTCGAAACACCAGGACCTGATGGTGTGGTACGAGGAGTGGTTTGGACCATTGGTAGACGAGGCAGACGGAGGTGAGATATCGACCCCCGCAGAATTGACCTGCTTCTATAGACGGTCGGGAGATAAGGGATCGATCGGGCTGGTACATTTGCCAGCCAATGCCAATTGGAAGTGGAACGAAGCAATGGCTTGGCCAACCCCTGTGGCCAACATCGAACTGACTGTAACCAGCGCGACAGCGCCAAAGCAGGTGATGTTGGTGAACCCAATGGGGGATAGTTTGCTGCCTCAACAAGTAGATTTTACGTATTCAGACCAAAAATTATTGATCCGAATCCCGGGCATTGATCTCTGGGGCTTGGTTTTATTGCAATACTAATTAAAAACGTCGCCATCGGAGCCTGCTCAATGAACCTGTATGAAAAAAGTATCGAAGTAATTTTGGCAAACCAACATCAAAGCGGGGCATACATCGCTTGCCCCAATTTCCCCAATTATCGTTACTGCTGGCTACGAGACGGCAGTTTCATTGCCTACGCAATGGACCTGTCCGGCAATCACTCCAGCGCTGGCAAGTTCTATCGGTGGGTAGGGAGGGTGATCGACCGCTATTCTGGAAAAGTAACCATTTTGGCCGCGCAGCTGCAAAATGGGCAAAAACCAGATCCTACCGGCATCCTAAATACCCGCTTCACCCTCGAGGGCTACGAAGAAGCCGATCAAGGTTGGGGCAATTTTCAGGTGGATGGATATGGAAGCTGGTTGTGGGGTTTGGCAGAACACATTAATATAACCAAAGACCACACCCTGTTAGCCGAGCTGGCAGAAGCGATAACCACTACGGTCGAATACCTTAAGTTGGTATGGGGCTTGCCCAACTATGACTGCTGGGAGGAACACCCCGAGTATTTACACCCGTATTCCCTCTCTACCACGGTGGGTGGGTTGGCGGCGATCAACAGTTTGCGCTTACAAGGGTTATTAAATATCCCGGAGCTTGAGATAGAACAGCTGATCGGCACCATTAAACAAACCATGGTCGAGAAGGCCGTAGTGGATGGCCGATTTATCAAACATATCCAGGTTGGCCAGCCAACGCAAAAGTTACCTCCCCAAATACTGAATGGCCCGGATGCGAGTTTATTGGGAATTGCTGTCCCGTACGGGGTTTTTCCAATACAAGACGAAACCATGAGCGCGACGGTAGAAGCGATTGAAAAAGAACTATGGCTTGCAGGCGGTGGTGTGTACAGATACCAGGGCGATGTTTATTATGGAGGAGGAGAATGGATCCTGCTCTCTGCTTGGTTGGGCTGGTATTATTGCCGGGCCGGCGAGCCAGCCAAAGCGCAACAGCTTCGCGGTTGGATAGAAAGCACTGCGAATGAAAATGGAGAACTACCAGAACAAGTGTGTGAAAATCCTTTGGCGCCGAAAGAAAAACCAGTTTGGTTGGATAAATGGGGCCCGGTAGCCAGCCCCTTGTTGTGGTCACACGCAATGTACATCATATTGGTGAATGAAATAGAAAAGGCGACCAACCATGCCGGTGCCACCCTGCCTGGCATTGGCGGGCCGGGAAGATAATTTACAAGGCTTGTCCCGTAGCCGGTCTCGTTTGGGTAAACCTTTGCCGAAAAATGCTCCGGCCTATGCCGGCGTTGGAAGGCCTTGGTCGCAACCGGTGATTGCCATCATCGAATGGTTACGGTATCGTGCTGGAAATATCCATACAGGCAGGGCTGCGATATGACAGCGCCTGCCAGGTATGGCAAGTTGCCAAAAACCTGGCCGGCGCATGGCCCCCATTTTATAACAGCTACCCATAAGAAGGCCGGCTAAAACCCCAAAATAGGGTAACACAAGCGCTCCTCAAAAATATCCGGTTTCTCCTTCCACCTTCATTACTGCCCCTCAGGCGCAAGGCCAAATTCCACCCCGCCCGGGGTCAGATGACGACGCATTTCTGCATGCGTCGCTTTGGCGCGGTTTCTTGGCCATTCACATTCATTAGAAAACATAATACTTCAACATACATCACTTGACATCCCACTTATACTTACGTAGAATATCAACGTTTGTTCAATAAACTTACAAAGATGACCGTATTCACTCGCCATCGTCCAATAAGGCAAATACCTTGATGAAGAAAGCCACCCATCAGCAGACAAAACTGCACAACCGAGATTTCATTCTCAGGGCAATTTTCGGCCACGAGTCGATCAGCCGTGCCGAGGTTGCGCGCCTGACCAACCTTACCAGGGCCACAGTATCTGATGTGGTGAATGGTTTGTTGGAAGAGGGTTTGGTTCAGGAGGTTGGCAAGGGTGTTTCAATCGGGGGAAAAAACCCGATCATGCTCAATATCGTTGCCGATTCCAGGTATATGGTCGGTTTGAATCTGGCGCAGGATAAGTTTGTCGGCGCGATCGTCAACCTTCGCGGTGAAATTAAAGCGTTGGTAGAGCTGCCCGTACCCGATGACGATGGTAAAAAAGCCCTCGAGCTTATATACCAGATCCTGGATGATCTGGTGGAGAAAAATATTACCCCCATCGTGGGGATAGGGGTTGGCGCGCCGGGTTTGGTAAACACCAAGGCGGGCCTGGTCATCAACGCAGTCAATCTCGATTGGCAAGACCTGCCATTGGGAAAATTATTGCAAGAAAAATACCATCTGCCGGTATCGATCCTCAACGATAGCCAGGCAACCGCCATTGGCGAATTTGTTTATGGCGGCCGGCATGCTCACGATGAAAACCTGATCGTGGTCAATGTGAAACACGGCATTGGTTCGGGGATTTTCATCAACGGCCGCTTGTTCCAGGGAGACGGCGGCGGGGCAGGCGAGATCGGCCATGTGGTGGTACAAGAGAATGGCGAGCTTTGCCGGTGCGGCAAGAATGGCTGCCTTGAAACAATTTCCAGCGCCCGGGCTGTTTTGCGCCAGCTTGGCATGCATTCTCTGGATGAAGCCAAAGCCGCCTACGAAGCCGGAGATGAGAAAACCTTGCGCGTGGTTAAGAACACCGCCCATTACCTGGGCATCTCGCTGGCGAACCTGATCGGCACATTAAATATCCAAAAGGTCATCATAACGGGAGACATGACCCGTTTTGGTACCTCCTGGCTGGCCGAGGTGAACAACTCAATGCGCAATGCGGCATTGGCAAGGCTATCAGACAATACAAAACTGGAACTTGGCACCCTCGATTTTCGCGGCTGTATTTTAGGAGCATCCGCCTTTTTACTGCTTGAAAATTATTCCCTCTTGTTTAAACAGGATTCCTAAACCAATGATTCTCATCGAACCAAAAGTTACCCCACCCTTAGATAAAGAATTTCGCCCATCTGTGCTGGCTGAAAAACACTTTTTGCAGACCGCGCGGCCATTTGGGATGAAAGCTGTGATCGGCCTGGAAAGGGCGGCTGGCGAATTTACCCGCTATGAAACCCATGTTTTGCCAGAAGGCCACCCTCAGTTTGATGCCAACTTTGCCTATGTTGAGAGGATCGTCAAATTTTTGCTATGGCAACGCGGCGGGCATACCGTATATATTGGCGCGCCCAGCCCAATTGGGGAGTACATCCGAACTGTGTACGCCAAGGACGGCCCCCGTAAATTTGACCATTCCTTTATGGGCAAACAAGTTTATGAAAAAGAATTTTCGATCATCATTTGCGCCGCGGAGGATGTGCCGGTTGCGCGCGAAACCGGAAAACAGCTCGGCAGGAATTTGGCAGGATGCCGGATCGGATTCGACCTGGGCGCCTCGGACCGAAAAGTGAGCGCAGTGGTAGATGGCGAGGCGATCTATAGCGAGGAGGTGATTTGGGAGCCGAAGAAGAATAGCGACCCTGAATACCATTATCGTGAACTGATGGCAGCCATAAAAACCGCCGCCAGCAAAATGCCCCGGTTGGATGCCATCGGTGGAAGTTCAGCCGGGATCTATGTAGACAATCGCCCAATGGTCGGTTCGCTGTTCCGCGGTATCCCTGAAGAAAAATTTGCGGCGATCAAAAATTTGTTCCTGCGAATTCGCGAAGAGATGGGTGTACCCCTCGAGGTGATCAATGATGGCGATGTAACCGCGCTTGCAGGTTCAATGGCCATCGGCGAGAACGGAATTTTGGGTATCGCGCTTGGTTCCAGCGAGGCTGCCGGTTATGTGAATATGGATGGCCACATTATGGGTTGGCTAAACGAATTGGCATTCGCGCCGATCGATCTTAACCCAAGCGCGCCGATCGATGAATGGTCTGGCGATCTGGGTTGTGGCGCGTCATATTTCTCACAGCAATGTGTATTCCGCTTGGCACCGCTGGCAGGGATTCAGATCCCGGGCGAAGTGACAGATGCCGAAAGGCTTAAATTTGTACAAGCCAGGTTGGAGGCCGGAGAAGACGGCGCGACTAAGATTTGGCAAACCATGGGTATCTACCTTGGTTACGGCATTGCGCATTATGCCCAGTATTACAACATCAAGCATGTGCTCATCCTTGGCCGGTGCACATCAGGCCGTGGAGGTGATCTGCTGATAGAGGGCGCGTTGAAGGTTTTTACAGCCGAGTTCCCTGAATACTTGACAGAAATAAAACTGCACTTGCCGGATGAAAAGATCCGCAGGGTAGGGCAGTCTGTTGCCGCGGCAAGCTTGCCGGTGGTACAAAACTGATTTATTGACCAGCAAATTATCCTGAGCGACCAAGAGAAAGATATGATTTTTCATCAGCCCGCAACCGCGATATACATTCCGGATAACGAACCCGAGGAGAAAGCTCTCTCCCGGACCACCCACCTGTGCCTTGCCGCCCATCAGGATGATATCGAGATCATGGCGGCGCAACCGATCCTTGAATGTTTTCAGCAAAAGGATAAGTGGTTCACAGGTGTTGTCGTAACCGATGGCCGTGGTTCGCCGCGGAACAGCATTTATCAGCACTATACAGACGAAGAGATGCGTTTGGTGCGTTTCAAGGAGCAATCCAAGGCTGCTGTGGTCGGCGAGTTCGCCGCCCAGATCATGCTGGATATTCCGAGCAAGGTGATAAAAGACGCCAAAAGGCCGGAACCCGTAGAAGACATAGTAAAGATCTTGCGTGCAACAAAACCCAAGCTGGTTTACACCCATAACCTGGCCGATAAACATGATACGCATGTTGGGGTCGCTCTTAGGGTGATTGAAGCTCTCAGGCAATTGCGCCCTGAGGAACGCCCGGAAAAAGTTTTGGGATGTGAGGTTTGGCGCAGTCTGGATTGGTTGGTCGATTCAGACAAGGTGGTCATGCCGTTATCGCAACACGAAAACCTGCAGTTTGCGCTATTGGGGGTATTCGATTCCCAGATCGTTGGCGGAAAACGTTACGACCTGGCCTCGATGGGCCGGAGGCGGGCCAACGCTACGTACTTTGAATCTCACGAGGTGGATAACGCGGCGGGGCTTTCGTACGCGATGGACCTGACCGCGCTAATGATGGATGCATCGCTCGACCCATTTGAGTTTGTGCAAACTTACATCCACCGGTTGACGCAAGACATAAAAGAACGAGTTACCAGGATGAGTTGATCATCCTTTTTACCTGAATCCAATTATTGGAAGGAGAAACCGCGCAGGCAAAATAGTACCAAGAAAGTGTGTGAACTGATCTGTTTGATAAATAATTAAAGGAGAAGTAAATGCAAAAGAAACTGTTCGCTTTGTTATCTGTACTTATTTTGGCAAGCCTTGTCATGTCTGCTTGTGCTGCCCCCGCCACCGAAGCCCCCGCGGCTGAAGCGCCCGCCGCTACAGAGGCCCCCGCTGCAACGGAAGCCCCTGCGGCTGAACCGGTTACCCTTAAGGTATACCTTTTGGATTATACCCCAGACACTATTGCCTGGCTCAAGAGCGACATCAACACCGCCTTTGAAGCTGCCCACCCTGGTGTGACAGTAGAGATCACCGAAGGCACTTGGTCCGGTTGGGATACTACCTTTAGTGGTTTCTTTGCCGCTGGCGAAGGCCCCGATATCATCAACCTGGGCTCCGAAATGAACACCCTCTATGGTGAAAACCTCGCCAATATGGATTCCCTGCTCGGCGAAGCTGCCTGGGCTGACATCAAGAACTTTGGCCCCGCCCTCGAAAACGCCAAGTACGAAGGTTCCCTGCGCGGTCTGCCGATCTTCACCGCCCCCCGCTACGTATTCTGCCGCACCGACCTAATGGAAACCGCTGGCTGGACCACCGGTACCCCGCAGAATTTTGCCGATTGGAAGGCTTTTGCCGCCCAGGCTTCTGTGATCGATGCCGCCACCAATTCCTTGTCGCAGCAGGCTCTCGTCCCGGTGGACGCTGGCTCGATGGCTGATTGGCAATGGTGGTTGTTGGTGTACTACTCCCTCGGTGGCCAACTGTACAATGCCGATGGCGCTCCCAATTTCGATTCCCCCGAAGCTTTGGCCGCTACCCAGTTCCTGCTCGACATGCGCAAGGCTACCTATGGCGATGCTGTAAACGCTGTTGGCGCGCTGCCCGCTGGCCAGGGTTCCGTCATCGATGTTGATGATGCCACTGGCAAGAGCAATGGCGCTGTCTGTCTGGCTCACTCCGGTTGGGCTGCTCCTGCCTTCGACCGCCCGATCTGGGACAATGTTTCCATCGAGCCCTTCTATGGCGACCCCGCCAACTTCCCCAATAGCAAGCCTGTTGTCCTTGCTTTCAACGACTGGCTCGCTGTGCCCGAATACTCCACCAACAAAGAACTCGCTGCCGAATGGCTTAAGCTTGCCTTTAGCAAGGAAGCCAACAACAAGTGGAACGAGACCATGGGCCTGATCCCTGCCCGTAACGATTCCCAGTTCGGCTATGTGACTGAATCTGCCCAGCTGCAACGCGAAGCTGAATTGGCCTCCAAGTACGGTGTTGGTTTCGCTGGCATCAAAGAAGCTGCCAAGCTTTCCACCATCATGCAAGACGCCCTCGGCAAGTTGATCACCGAAGAACTCACTGTTGAAGAAGTCAACGCCAAGATCCAGGAAGAATACAAAGCCGCTCTCGGCCAGTAATTCCAGTTATGGTTGGGCAGGGGTAAAACCCTGCCCAACTTTTTTATTACCAGCAAAGGTAGGCCAAGAGGTGAACCGCCATGATTGAAAATCCATATTTGAATGTTCTTTTTTTTGCGGCATTAACCATCGTGTTCATCATCTCGTGTAGTTATGGTTTGGGCTATGTAGCGAAAACCATTGCAAGGATTTCCGGCGGGTCTCCAAAAACGCAGGATAACGCTTTCGCTGGTTACTTTTTTGCCGCCCCTTGGATCGTAGGCTTTCTTATTTTTGTGATCGTTCCGCTTGGTTTTTCGCTCTATTGGAGTTTTACAAATTACCGCATCGCTTCTGGTGTGCCAACCAGCTGGGTCGGTCTCGAAAATTACCAAACAGTGATCCTAAAGGATGACAGCTTCCGCTCTTCGATCATCAATACCTTGTACCTGACCGTGATCGGCTTGCCATTGCAGGTGGCCCTTGCTTTGTTTTTGGCAGTATTGTTGAACCAAAAGATGCGCGGCGAGCGCGTTTTTAGAATGGCTTTTTATTTGCCGGTCATTCTTGGCTTTAACACCGCAGTTTTGTTGTGTTGGCGCCTTATGCTGAATACCGGAACCGGTATCATTAACCAATTGATCCGTTCCCTCTCGGTGTCCTTTCCACCATTTAATTGGTTGAACAGGGCCGTGATTTATGCCCAGGAGGTCAGTGCGGCTTTCTTCTTGGGTCTCAATACCGGAAAATTCAACCTGATGTTGAAAGTCCTTGAGGCGGGTTTTCCGGCTGATAATCGGGTTCCATTGTGGGTGCAGAGCCCGCTTTGGACGAAAATGTCTGTGATCCTGCTGATGTTGTGGGGATGCGGAACAATGATGTTGATCTTCCTTTCAGGCCTCAACAACATCCCCAAAGAACTTTATGAAGCTGCCCAAATGGATGGTGCTTCTCCTTGGCAACGGTTTTGGCGCATCTCATTTCCTTTGCTTACCCCGTATATTTTTTATAATCTGGTTGTTGGCATGATCGGTGCCTTACAGATATTTGAACCAATATTTGTTCTGTATCGCGATAACCAACCGATCGTATCATCAACGATTTCGATGGTCTATTACCTCTGGCAGAAGAGTTTCAGCCATTTTGAGATTGGCTATGGTTCTGCAATTTCCTGGGTCATCCTTGCAATCATCATGGTCGTCACCGTGATCCAATTCCGCCTGCAAGACAAATGGGTTACGTACGACATTTATTAGGAGAGTGCAATGAACAAGATCCTGCCTGTTCTTAAAAGTATCCTGCTTTATACCATCCTGACCGGCGCAACGGTAATGATGAGTTTTCCCCTATTCTGGATGATCTCTTCTTCCTTTAAAACGGTTTCAGAAACCAACTCACCCGGCGTTGTATGGATCCCCCGCGAACCTACCCTGGAGGCGTATATTGCCATTTTTCAAAATCAGGATTTCCTCCGCTCCTATTTCAACTCGGTTTTTTATGTAACACTGGCCCTGGTTGGCACCCTCATTTCCATCGCCGCGGTTTCGTATGCTTTTAGCCGGGTAAATTGGCCGGGGCGCAATGTGGTTTTCTTCCTCATGTTATCCACCATGATGATCCCACCGCAGGCGTTGATCGTGCCGCAATACGTGTTCTTCAACAAGCTGGATTGGATCGGCACATTTAACCCGCTCATTATCCCTGGCTATTTTGCCGGTGGTGCGGCAATGATCTTCCTGCTCAGGCAATCCATGTCGCAAATTCCAAAAGAATTGGATGAATCAGCCTTTGTGGATGGCGCCAGCCATATCCAAATTTGGTGGGAGATCATTATGCCTCTGATCAAGGCCCCAATGGCTACTGTCGCCACCTTCCTTTTTGTTGGCATGTGGAACAACCTGCTTTCTCCGCTGATGTATCTGCAAACCGTCAACTTGTATACCTTGCCGGTTTATGTTTCCACCTTGTACAACATCAACCAAACCGTTCAACCTTGGCCCACCATCATGACAGCCGCGGTGCTGACGACAGCGCCGTTGATCGTCGTTTTTTTCTTTGCCCAGCGTTATATCCTCGAGAGCGTTGTTGTTTCAGGATTGAAAGGTTAAAGTGGATCTACAAAAGACCATCGGCCAAAGGCTTTCCTTTGCTTTTCACACCAAGGGGCCAATTACTGACGAAATCATCGACGCCTTCAAATCCTACCAACCTGGGGGCATAACTCTTTTTCGCAGCCTCAATATTGAAAATGCCGCCCAAGTAAAGGCGTTCACTTCTGCATTGCAAGGTTTAGCCAGGCAATTGGGGCTTCCTCCATTGATCATTGCCACAGACCAGGAGGGCGGCCAACTGATGGCCTTTGGCGATGGCACACCGTTGCCGGGCAACATGGCCATTGGCGCGACACGGTCTGTTGAATTGGCCAAAAAAGCAGGTGAGGTTCTTGGCCGTGAAATGGCAGCCCTCGGCATCAATGTGGATTACGCACCCTGCGCGGATGTAAATATCAATCCGATGAACCCGGTGGTTGGGGTGCGCTCCTTTGGGGGCGACCCAACCATGGTAGGAGAAATGGCTGCCGCCATGATCGAAGGAATACAATCTCAGGGGGTGGCGGCTACGGTAAAACACTTCCCCGGCCATGGCGATACCACCAGCGATACACACCATGGCTTGTCGATGCTTCCCCACTCGCCTGAAAGGCTGAACCGTGTCGAATTGGTACCGTTCAGGGCGGCCCTAAAAGCCAACCCCAAAATGGTAATGATCTCTCATTTGGGCATTACAGCATTGGATGGCGAAAATGCCCCGCCGGCAACACTCTCCCGCAAAGTAATCGATGGGTTATTGCGCGGCGAACTTGGCTATGATGGAGTGGTGATCACCGACGCGATGGACATGCGTGCCATACGCCAGGGGGAGGCATTGGGCGAGGACGTGCTTCGCGCCGCCCAAGCCGGTGTCGATGTACTGTTGATGACATCGGACCCGCTGGATAAAAAGCGGGCTTATGATGCCCTGCTAAACGCGGCCCAAAGCGGCGGCTTATCCAATGCGGGGTTGGAATCTGCGCAACAACGTATTCAATTGCTAAAGGCATGGCTTGTCGAAAATCAG
>SXGU01024468.1_pt1 | contig 17363 bp, 15 predicted proteins | sample 3174531 | NCBI WGS metagenome assembly SXGU01 (sample SAMN11356863, study PRJNA531348) | freshwater metagenome | isolation source: freshwater sample F1-140 | place: China: Fuxian Lake, Yuxi | collected 2017-12-25 | reverse complement strand
TCCTCGAACGCATCCTCACCGTCTCGGAAACCTGCCGCCTCCAAAACCGTTCGATCTACGACTACCTAGTCACCGCCGTTCAAGCTCATTTCAAACAACAGCCAATTCCGTCACTGCTGCCGTGCTCGTGAACGATTACATTGCCGTCTTGATTGGCTGTATATTGACTCCGATGCCCCACGACTAACCGTTGCTGGTGTTCCAACGGACTTGTTTCTCTATGAGTTTGTCGATGAGCGGCTCTTCCGAATCCGCGTCACATTTGGAAACGACGGCTTCGACACGGTTCTCGAAGCGTTCATTTCCAAGTATGGGACGCCGATAGAGCAAGCCAAGTGTTTTGTTTGGGCGAATGAGGTCTCAACGGTTGCATTGAAAAAGGGACGGCTGAAACGTGACTCAAGCATACTGATCTTCACGCACACCGAATTGTCCGAGGTTGCAGAGTCGCGTAGTCCCGGCCCATCAGTTCACGACATCTGATCCAAGGTTTGTCACGACTGTGATTGAATCTTTTCGCCCAAAAGGTCAACAGGCCGATCATACTCTGTAAATGTGGGGCATTCAGGAAGCGACTCTCTCACGAGATTCCACCACGGAACCTTGAAGCGACAACCACACTTGCAACTGGCCCGGTTTCCCAAGAAGCGAAGGTCCATCACAAATTGTCGGTCACACTCAGGACACTTGGACCGCCAACTCGTTTTCGCAACATCGAAAGCGTTGGACTGCAGGCCAGACATCTCAAGAGGAATGTCGGCGGCTTCGATGGTCGAGAGCATCTGCTTTGAAATCACCCCATCCATCGCGGCAAGCCGATCCGAATTATTTCCAACGGCTCGTTCGAACACGTTGCGAACAAAGCGAGCGTTTCCAAACTTGTCATCTCGCGCCGCATACGCGTGATTGAAGAGGATTGCAAGATTTGCTCGCGCCTGCGGTGTCAGAGAATACGACATGCGCTGACACATCCCGTCGAAGATTTGACACAATTCGGAAACGTGGTAGTCGTCAAAACGAATGAACCTGGTGAAGCGGCTTTCTAACCCGGGGTTGGCCGCGAGAAAGGTTGTCATTCGATCCGGATATCCGGCGACGATGACGACGAGGGTGCTTCTCAAATCCTCCATCTTTTTTAGGAGCGTGTCGATCGCTTCTTGCCCGTATTGATCGCCGTCCTGTGACTTGGGCGACAAGGTGTATGCCTCGTCGATGAACAGCACTCCGTTATTGGCTTTGTCGATGATTTGCGTGGTCTTGATGGCGGTCTGCCCAAGGTATCCGGCAACGAGCGCGGATCGATCGGCCTCTACCAAGTTGGACGTCTTGAGGAGTTGGAACCCATAGAGGATTTTGCCGACGATTCTAGCAACGGTGGTCTTGCCGGTCCCTGGGTTGCCGGTAAACACAAAATGGAGCGACTGCGTTGCCGCCGGCATTCCTGCGCGGATTCGCTGTTGCTGAATCTTTAGAAAGTTCGAGAGCTTGTTGACTTCGGCCTTCACGCTGGAAATGCCAATCAAAGAGTTCAGTTCGGCAAGGGCCTCCTTCAATGCAGTGTCGGGGGCGTTGTCGTTTTTTTCCAAATCTGGATTTGTGGAGGTTCCGGTAGCCGTAGGCGACGTCGGGATTGATTGGCTGGCAAACTTCGCAACTCGTCGATGAGCATCGATCTGCTTGCTATAAAGCCCATTCAGGAAAAGCTGCTCTTCTCGCGTGACGCCCCCGCTCGCAACGATGAGCTTCCCAACGACGGTCGCTGCGGCGAAATACGAATCAAGGATGTCCGTTCTTTGAGCGATGACAGCAGCTAGGAGTGCAAGCCGATAAAAGACGGTTTCTCCAGTAGCACCTCGAATGTCACTGGTGTTTCGATAGATTTCGAGAACCTTTCGTGTCGAAGCACGGTCAGCTAGCGGACAAAAAGCGGCGTACTCCGGAATGTGTGACAACCGGCGAATGCAAACGCTGAGGACATTGCGTGCCGTCGCGAGCTCAGCCTCATCAATTTTGCCATCAGCATGCGCGCCCGACGTAATCAGTTGAAAGACTTCGGCCGCAGCGGCGGCAGAAATGTTGCGTTGCAGGATCGACGTGTTTTCGTCGAGAAGTGTGGCTATGCCCTGAAACAGCGAATTACGGACGGCAAACTGCTTGGCAGAAGAAATTCGAGAAGAGAGTTCGTTGAAGACTGCATCAACGGTGATTTCCAAAAGGTTGTCAACCTTTTCACCAATTTCGCTCATCGTTCACCGACCTTGGTATTCAACAATTGCTCGGCGAACTCGCCGGGAGAAAGGCGGGGTGTTCGGTGCCCACGCCGATCACTTAGTTCTGAGCGTGCCACCCACCACTCGTGAACCTCTTTGGACTGCGGAGACCGGAGTCACCGCTTTTCAAAACGGTGTGATCCTAAAACCAGACATCCGTTTGGGACAGCCTTTGGAGTGCAGTGTGTCAGCACCGCTTTGGATTTGTCCCGTTTGTCCCGGCCCAGCCAAAGCAGGACTGACATCTCGCACTCCAAATTTCACGCGACCGCTTTTAGTTCTCGCAAGCACTCGCGGATTTCGCCTCGCAATCGGCCGAGGTCTTCCAGCGGCCCTTCGGCCATCGCGGCGAAGTGCGTGGGATTGCTCGGCAGAATGGTTTGCTTGAGGTCTTCCAAGGCATCCAGCAGCCGATCCATCTGTTCGAGCGTGATTTGCAGTCGATCCACTTCGGTCATCCACGCCGAAGAGCTTCCGCGCAACCGATCCTCACGCAGTAGTTCGACGCTGTCCGTGTGATGCCGTCCCGCCAGATTGGCTCGCATCTCGTCAGCCATTTTGCGAGCTTCGGTCATCGAGACCGTTGGCAGTGGTGCGGCATAGATCGCGGCGTGCTTCAAAATGAATTTGAGTTCATACTGCAACGATCGGCCGTAGGCTTCCGCTTGCTTGGTCAATTGAGCGAGCGTCGCTTCGTCCACATCCTTGATGACGAGTTCGGCCATCATTCGTCTCCGCTAAGTAAGAATCGAGATTCTGACGACGGAAAGTAGCACGATGCCCGTCGATCTCCGAGACCAAGTCCTGCGGCCCGTTAGACGAGGCCGGCGATTCGTTCGCCTCGGTCCAGGAGGTATTGGGGGCGGCCGTTGTGGTCGGCCAGGGTTTGCGAGAGGTCGATGCCCAGGACGTGGTACAGCGTGGCGAGGACGTCTTGAGTGCCGAGGGGATTGAAGCGTGCCTTCTCGCCGCGCGCATCGGTCTCGCCGATGACTCGGCCCATCTGCAAGCCGCCGCCGGCAATCAACGCACATGCGGCGCTGGGCCAGTGGCCGCGGCCGTCGGGAGTCACGTCGCTGATGCGTGGTTGACGGCCGAACTCGCTCCAGATGACGACCGCCACGTCGTCGGACAGACCGCGTTCGTGCAGGTCGGTGATGAGGGCGGCGACTGCCTGGTCGTAGATCGGCAGCTTCGCTCGGGGCAATTTGAAGTTGGCGACGTGCGTGTCCCAGCCGCCGGGGTCGTTGACTCCACCGCCAATGTTGACCGGGAATCGAGCGGCCACCGAGACCATCGTCACGCCCGCTTCAACCAGTCGCCGAGCTCGCAGAAAATCCAAGCCTTGATTGCGAGGATCGAGTCACTCGCCATAGCTCCGACGAACTGATTCCGGCTCACGGCTCAAGTCGATGGCTTCGCGAATCTTGGTTGCGGTCAGCATTTCCAAGGCGCGTTCCGTGTAGGTCATCAGGGGTGGTGAGTGATTCAAGCGGTCCAGAGAACCGAGAAGTTCGCGGCGGCCGCCGAAGCGCGATCACTTGCCGCTCTTGTGAGTTCGAGCATTCCACAGGCTCCAGAATTTGCGAGTCCCGATACAGTGAATCAGAACGGGGTGATCCCAAAAGCCGACCGCCGATTGGACCAGCGTGAGTCAAATGACTTCGGTCAACATCTCACAAGCACTCCAGTGGAAGTCGCCTTTACATCGCCACCGAGTCGTCCGCCTGTTGGCATCCCCGATCAAACAGATGCTGCACGGCTCGGCCGCTGATGGTTTCGCAGCGCAGTAACTCTTCTGCGATGAGTCCGACGGCTCGCCAATGGCCGGCCTGATCCAGTAGGTGCTCCACCTTGGACAAGAGGCGGCGTTCGAGCCGTTCGGCTTGGCGTTCACTGGCTCGTTGTACGGCGAGTCGGCGGACGTTGCGCCGATCGGCGACAGCTCCGTCCCAGTCATACACTCCTGTCAGTCGAGCCTCGGCCGCTGCGCCGGCGAGCGAGATCAGGATCTCACGCTCCAACCAATCTTCCGAGGGGCGAACTCGTCCCTTCTGGAACTCACAACGTCCGAGCCAGGCGTGGCCCGGCAAAATGCTGACACGCTGAACTGCGCGGCCCAGAGCCAGGGCGATCACGGCATGCCCCGCTTCGTGATAGGCCGTCGCTTCGAGTTTCGACGATGCCTGTGGATCAACGGGGACGCTCATCGCTGGGACAACGCTTTCTGATTCTCCGCTATTCGTGTTGATTTCGGCGTCCTGTGAGCCGCAAGGCGCTAGCCGCGGGTTCTTTTCGCCGACCCGCGGCTAGCGCCTTGCGGCTCACAAAGACGGTTCTCGGATCGCCTTTCAGTCCGCCACGCTGACCACGATCAGGCGTTTGCCGTCCGGTGTCCAACAGGGGCTGCTGTTGTTGCGAGTGGGGTCTTGGCCGTTGAGCAACTTCGGGGGATCATCGGACTTCGGGTTGAATTCATACAACTGCAAGCGAACTTGTTCGGGACAGTGCATCGCGAAGATGACTCGTTCGCCGTTGGGATGCCATGCGGAGTCCTCGGCAACTTGAACCTTGTTGGTTGCTCGCGTTTTCAGCTTCGGAGTGGCGGTGGGGTCGAGCGTGGCCATCTCTTGCGTCATGTTGTCGGGCTTTAGACCTCTTAGGCAGAGTTGTTTGCTGTCGGGAGACCAGGACATGTTCCAGAAGATCTGCCGATACGGATTCTCGTTGGCCAACAGCAAAACTTCGGTTTCTTTGGTTTCGACGTTGTAGGCTTTGATATCGAGACCGGAGTAAAACGCGATTCGCTGACCATCGGGGGACCATTGAGCTCCCCAACCGGGTGCGATGTGTTGGGCGTTCTCGGCATCTGCTCCGATTGTCCAAATTCCGTACGGCGTGTTGTTCGTACCGCTCCGCGAGCAAGCCAAGCGTTTTCCGTCGGGCGACCACGTTGGCATCATCCCCACACAAATCGCGTGCGGCCTTCGAGTCTCCAAATCCATCACATAAACCGTGTTGGTGCTCAGGTCATTTCGCAGGTGCGAGTCGAACGCCAGCATCTTGCCGTTCGGCGACACAGCGGGTGAACCGACACTCGATCGTCCTTCAAACTTGAAGTAGTGCCGCCAGCCGCTGCCGTCTCCGTTCATGACGAAGAACTCAATCGGCGATTTCGTTTTGAAGTCATACTCATTCAACGAGAGCGACTCATCGCGATTCACATCCAGCCGGTGAAAGTACAGCAGCCACAGCAATGGAAACCGTTTCGGGTCCAGCTTGAACTCGGCAAATGAGAGCGCTTCGTCGTCGTCAAGATCGGTGAGCACCGCCGTCCAAGGCTGCACCTTGTTGGCGATCAGAGTCAGCCGGTATTCCGACAGCGACAGCACGCCATCCTGATCGAGATCAAATCCGGGAAACGTGTGCTCGGCGAGTTTTCGTTGCCAATCGGGGGCTCGCGTCAGCAGTTCGAGCGGGTCCACGCGAGCGTCCAGGTTGGCATCCAAGTGTCGGAACTCGGCCACGGGATCCGCGAAACCACGCACCGGCAAGCGGCAGAATTCCTCGAACGAGATGACCTCGTCGCCATCAGTGTTCAGCTTCACGAATTCCTCGGCCTCCAGCTTGGGGTCACCGTAGGTCCGCTCGATGAATTCGGCTCGATCGAGGACATCGTTTCGATCCGCATCGGCGTGCAGGAACACGGCGTAGTTGGCGACGTTGCCGTTTGGAAACTGCAACAGCTTGCCGTCGCTGCGACGAATGCCCAACTGGATCTCGACGAATCGCCGAGCTTCCTTGCGGCTCACTTTGCGATTGTTGTCAGGGTCCACCTCTAGCAAATTGACGGGCAGCACGTTGTTTCCCAAGTCTCGAACGAAGGCCGCGATGAACGTCCCCCGATCCACTTCAAGCTCCGGGTTCTGATCCCAATTCGCGAACGCCTTGTCGAGCGCGGCGACCGCTTGATCGGCACAGCTCGTCAGAAAGCTCGGCATCACGCCCGGCTGGTCGAACGTGGTTTCGGTCCGCACGCACGCGAACTCCTCCAGCTTGAGCGCCCCGTCGTTATTGAAGTCGAACAACTTGAAGTCCCGTTTTGCGAACTCGGCTGGACCACGGCCGAGAATGAATTCCTCAATGGATAGCTTGGCGTCTTTGTTTTGATCCGCTTGCCGAAAGGCTTTGACCTGAGCATCACTCGGCTCGGAATTCGGTTCATCGGCAAGTGCGATCGACGTCGTAAGCAAACACATCGAACACATCACTGTCAAAAATGAACCAGGCGAGCGGGGCGGCGTCAGTCCCTCGGTTCCGGAATTGAACACACCGGTGGGCTGACGCCCAATCGCACTCGCTTTGAGCGGAATGGCGCTAGCCACCGGTGATTCGGGAGCGACGTCTTCCAGTGAAATACCGGCGGCTAGCGCCGTGCCGCTCACAAAGCGAGTGCCATTGGGCTGTCGCCGCCACGCTCGCCAGAATGGTTCATCAAGTGACGCGCAGTGAATCATGGCTCAATCCACATACAAGAACTCGTTCGAGTTCAGCAGCACATGGCAGAAGTCAGACAACACGGACGAAGCGGCGGCGGCATTGCGAGCGGCCTGGCGGTTGAAGAAGTCGAGAGCCGTCTTGATTTCCGCTTCCGTCGCGTCGCGGCCGAAGGCGAGGCGGTACGCCAGAGCGATCTGCGACTCGCGGTCGTCGCCGGATTCGGACTTCACTCGGCGAGCGAACTCCGCAGCGCGAGCCAGCGAGTCTTTGCTGTTGATCATCAGCAAAGCTTGAGTCGGCGTCGTGGTCACGTTCCGTTCGGGAGTGCTCGAAAATCCGTCGGCCGAATCGAAGACGTCCAGAAGCGCATCGGGTGAGTTGCGGCGCTGCTCAGTAAAGATCGAGCGGCACGGCTTCGAGGCGGGAACACTCGGCCCACCGGAAGTCATGTCGAGCTTGCCGGAGACCAGCAGCATCGCGTCGCGAATCTGTTCGGCATCGAGCCGTCGAATGTTGGCTCGCCACAGCAACCGATTGGACGGGTCTTTGAGAGCCTGCTTGTCGCCATCGGGATGCGCTGCCGATTGCCGGTATGTCGCGGAAGTCACGATCAAGCGATGCAGCGCCTTGATCGACCACGGTGTGATCGCCGCGCTCGGCGCGGGTCTCCCGACCCCGCCGGAATCGCCGACCATAGGTCTCCCGTTTTCTGAATTCGCACTCCTTGCGGGGAGACCTTCGGTCCGGACAGCGGCGGGGTCGGGAGACCCGCGCCGAGCGCGGCCAATGAATTGGCTGGCCAACCAATCGAGCAACTCCGGATGACTGGGCGATTCGCCGAGCCGGCCGAAGTCGCTTGATGTTGCCACTAATCCTTTGCCGAAGTGGTACTGCCAGATGCGATTGACCATCACTCGCGGCGTCAGCGGATTGCTGGGGGACGTCAGCCATCGAGCCAACTCCGCGCGACGGCCGGAGGAATTAGAAGCCGTCGCAACCGGGACAATCTTCGTCGGCGACTCATCGAGCACTGAAAGCAAACCCGGCGCAATGTCGGTTTCGGTTTTATCGCCAGGGATGATGGTCGGCGGCGCGATCGCCCCGACATCCGTGACCGCGTCCGTGATCGGCAACGGAGCAGGCTTGAGGTCGTCGAATTTCTTGAGTTCCGCTCGCAGTTCATCCCACTTCTTCTTGGGGTCGTCCTTGAGCTTCGTGCCGATTTGATCGTGCTCGTACTGCACTTGGCGGTAAGCCAAGTCGTGAAGTTGACGATCGAGCGGGGCCAGCGTGGTGATGTCTTCGGTCTTCAAAAGGACTTGGATTTCCGCGGGAAACTTAAAGATCGCACCGGCCTTCATTTTGGCCAAGTGTGGCTTCTCCAGTTCGGCGAGTTGAGCGCGAATATCAGCGGTCTTCGCTTCCCACTCGGCGAGTTTCAGTTGATTTGCCTCTCGCTCCGCCTTCGTCGCCAGCGGTGCGGACTGGGGTAAGATGCCAGCGAAGAAGGCTCGCAGACGGAAATAATCCTTCTGCAAGATTGGATCGAACTTGTGGTCATGACACCGAGCACAGCCCAACCCGAAGCCGAGAAACACATCGCCCGTCACGTCCGTGATGTCATTCAGGATCTCGTTCCACTGCGTCCGAGCGTCTCGCTGGTTGTATTCATAGAGCGACAGCCGCAAGTAACCAGTCGCCGCGATCGCATCGGGATTGTCGGGGTCGATCTCGTCACCAGCGATTTGCTCTTGGACAAACCGATCGAACGGCTTGTCGGTTTGGAAGGAGCGAACGACGTAATCGCGATACCGCCAAGCATGGGGCCGATAATCGTCTTTGCGATAACCATCCGACTCGGCATAGCGCACGAGATCAAGCCAATGTCTGGCCCATCGCTCGCCATAGGCTGGACTGTCGAGCAGCCGATCAACAAGGCGTCCATACGCATCATCGCGCGTGTCATTCTCAAACTCGGTGATCTCAGCCGGAGTCGGCGGAAGTCCGGTGAGGTCGAAGGTCAGCCGGCGGATCAACGTCCGGCGGTCCGCTTCGGGAGCGGGAGTGAAACCGTCAGCCGCGAGTCGCGCGGCGATGAAGTGGTCGATTGGATTACGAATTTGAAATTTGAAATTTGAGATTTGAGATTTCAAATCAGGAACGCTCGGTTCCTTGATCGGTTGAAACGCCCAATATTGTTTGTCGGCATCGGTGATCCCCTTGCCGCCCGGTTCGAGCGTTCGCGATTTCCCATCAACCGTCGGCCACGGCAGGCCGCGTCGCACCCATTCAGTGAGCGTGGCGATCTCGTTGTCTTTCAGCGGCGTGTCGGGAGGCATTTCGAGGCCGGTTCGATTGATCGCTTCGATGAGCAAGCTCTCACTCGGCTTGCCGCTGGCGACGACTTCGCCGCTCTCTCCCCCTTTAAGCACCGCCTCGCGCGAGTCGAGCCGCAGTTGTCCCTTCTGCTGCGCGGGACCATGACACTTCAAGCAGCGTGCGACCAAGACCGGTCGAACTTTTGACTCGAAGAACTTGATCGCGTCTGTGTCGGATGTCGGCTCAGCAGCGCGAGTCATCCCACAGGTCAACAGCGCGATCAGCAGTATCTGAAGGGTTCGGCTCATGAATCATCATTCCTCGTTGAGTCGCGATGATATTCCGAGAATCGGGGCGTAGCCACGCTCGCCAGAGCTTGTTGAAAAAGGGTTGAGATAACGGCTCTCGGCTTTGGGCCGGGCAATTACCAATTCACGCCGAGCATGATCGAGCTGAGGCCGCTGCCGATGCCCAGCAGCGCGACTTGATCACCGGTCGCGACGTGCCCGCGTTCGACGCCGAGAGCGAAAGCGGTCGGCAGGGCGACGGCTCCGGTGTTGCCGAGGAATTCGACGGTTGGGAAGTCGATCTCTGGGGACAGCCCCAAACGGTCAAGCAATAGCTTGCGATGGGCTTTGCCGACTTGATGCGTGAAGACTTTGTTGACGTCAGCGGTCTTCCAATCGAGTTCCGATTGCAATCCATCCCAAGTCGCACCGGCGAGCTCGATGCCGGCGTGCAGCAGCGCTTCCGAATCGGTCTGCATACGCGGTCGGCCGTCGGTCGTGACGACTTCAACGCCGCCAGCGCAGAGTTCGTGATGACTGGTGTCGGTCAGACAAACTCCGCCGAGGAGTCGGTGCCCCGTGCGGCTGAGGTCGCGATGACACAACACGATCGCTGCGGAACCGGAGCCGATCGTCAGCGAGGCGAAATCCAGCTTGATGCTCTGTCGAGTCACGCTCGGATTCTTTAGCAGCGAGTCGATCGTCCCCTCGACGAGATCGCGGCCGTCCTCGGTGCCGACCACGATTCCGGCTCGGACTTGGCCCAGCTCAATCATGTTCCCCAGCACGAGCATTCCGTTGAGCAAACCGAGACACGCATTGCTGACATCCAGGATTGCGGCGGTCTTCGGCAGGCCGACGTCGTGATGCACGCTGCTGGCAGTCGCCGGTTCGAGCTGATCGCGGCAGACGGAACCGTGAACGAGCAAGCCGATGTCCTCGGCCTTGAGGCCCGATGTGGCGAGTGCTCGGCTGGCAGTGATCGCGCTGATCTGGCTGGGCTTGATTCCGCGATCGAAGAAGCGTCGCTCGCGAATGCCGGTCATCAATTCCAGGCGGCCGAAGGGCAAGCCCAGTCGTTCGTAAACCGGAGCAAGCTTTTGCTCGATTTCGTCCGACGACACGACGTGCGGAGGCAGTTCGTAGGTGAGGCTCTCAACGCAGACGTGTTCGTATCGCATAGTGCTTCGTAGCCGTCATCGCTCCGCGTGACGAGCCGAACGTGCGATCGACGCTTATTGGCAATTCGGCTCATCACGCGGAGCGGTGATGGCTACGTTGAGTCGCTCAGTGCGCCATCACCGCAGCGCGGTTGACATGCTCGGCCAACTCCGTGACTTGGCGGAGATTCGAGCGGCGTTCATCTTCCGACTCGCTGGTCGGCAGATCGTTGATATCCAGCATGATCGAGCTGCGCACATAGCGAAGACCTCTGAGGAGGATTTCCTTTTGGTCTTTGGTCAGCTCAAGAGTAATCGTTTCGTTCATTCGGCAAACCTTAACGATGAGTTGCCCGCCGCACATCCGGCACAATCGGTGGCTGCGGTCGCCTCCGACGGGCGGCATGATATCGGTGCGTTTCCGGCTTCTCAACCGGGTGGATTCATCGTCCAGATCGGAATGCCCGCTTGCCAGTGACTCGGCTCTGGAAACGAATTCGACCGGCAAATCTCGCCGCTGACCGGAGGATTCGCATAGCCGCTGTGCCGGGTGCGGCCGGGGCTCTGCGATTGGTCGGAATGTCTTGCCTGGCCGGAACGCTGGCCCAAATGTCGTCGTGCTCTTTCTCGATGGCATGACAACCTCGTCGAGTCGGCCCCTGCTGGAAGCCCTCCTGTCGCTGCGCTACGATACGCCGCCTCGAATGACACCTGCGATTGGGACTCGACCAATGACACCACGCGAAGTGCTGGCTCTCTGCCGTGAACGGGAAATTCAAGCGATCGACCTGCGCTTCATGGATTTTCCGGGTACTCAGAAACACGTCACGATCCCGGCCAAGATCCTCAAAGAACGGAGCTTCGAGGATGGCTTCGGCTTCAACGGCAGTTCGCTGCGCGGCTGGCAGTCGATCAACGAGAGCGACATGCTGCTGGTCCCCGTCGCCGAGACCGCCATCGTCGATCCTTTTCTCAGCCAGACGCTGGCGATGACCTGCAACATCCAAGACCCAACCACTCGGCAGGATTACCCGCGCGACCCGCGCAATGTGGCTCGGAAAGCCACGAACTACATGCTGCAAACGGGAGTCGCCGACGTCGCTAACTTCGGCCCGGCCGCCGAGTTCTTCGTCTTCGATGACGTCCGCTTCGATCAGAACGAACACGAAGCGTACTACCACGTCGATAGCATCGAGGGCCAATGGAACCGCGGCAAAGGTTCTTCCAAGGGACCGAACACCGGCTATCAGATCCGCTTCAAAGAGGGCTACTTCCCGACTCCGCCCGCCGACACGCTGCAAGACCTGCGCACCGAGATCATGCTCAAGCTGATGGAGTGCGGCATCGAGGTCGAAGGCCAACATCACGAAGTCGCCACCGCCGGCCAATGCGAAGTCGATATGAAGTACGCTCCGTTGCTTCGCACGGCTGACAATCTGCTGCTCTACAAATACCTCGTGAAGAATGTCGCCGCGCGACACGGGAAGTCGGCGACGTTCATGCCCAAGCCGCTCTGGAACGACAACGGCTCCGGCCTGCATCTGCACTTCTCACTGTTCAAAAACGGCTCGCCGTTGTTCGCTGGCTCCGGATATGGCGGGCTGAGTGATCTGGCGATGTACGCGATGGGTGGCATTCTGAAACATGGGCCGGCCTTGATGGCGTTCTGCTGCCCGACAACCAACAGCTATAAGCGACTCGTCCCCGGCTTCGAGGCTCCGATCAATCTGGCGTATAGCTACCGCAACCGCTCGGCGGCGATTCGCATCCCGGTCCACAACCCGAACTCCGAAAGCCGTCGCATCGAGTTCCGCATCCCGGATGCCTCGTGCAATGGATATCTCGCGATGAGTGCCGTGCTGATGGCCGCGCTCGATGGCATCCAAAACCGCACGCACCCCGGCCCACCGTTCGACAAAGATCTTTACGATCTCGAACCAGAAGAGCTGAAGTCCGTCCCCAAAGTGCCGAGTTCGTTAGATCAGTCCCTCGCCGCACTGCACCGCGACCACGAATTCTTGCTCAAGGGAGACGTCTTCACCGAAGACGTGATCGACACATGGATTCAATACAAGACAACGAACGAAGTCGATGCCCTCCGCCAGCGCCCGCATCCGTTTGAATTCACGATGTACTACGACGCGTGAAGAACTCGGAATCAGATGAGGCAAAATCATTCAACCTCCTGCCTTCATGATTCTGTTCCCGTGATGTTGCCCCGCTTTCGTTTTGGAGTCCGACATGCCCCAATCCCTCATCAATCAGCGAATCCTCATCTTCGTTGAGGACGCTTACGAAGATCTCGAACTCTGGTATCCCAAACTGCGTCTGATCGAAGCCGGAGCACACGTTACGATCGCCGGTCCCAAGGCCGACCAAAAATACGTCGGCAAGAACGGCTATCCGTGCATGTCGGATGCGTTGATCTCGGAAATGGAGTCGGCCGACTTTCAAGGCGTCCTCTGCTCCGGAGGTTGGATGCCGGACAAACTGCGGCGCGACCCGAAGGTGTTGCAGTTGATCCGTGAATTCGCATCAGCCGGCAAGTTGGTCGCCGCGATCTGTCACGGTGGCTGGCTGCCGATTTCCGCGGGCGTATATCGCGGAGTGAAGGTGACAGGCTCACCCGGCATCAAAGACGACCTCATCAACGCCGGAGCGATTTGGTCGGATGCCTCGGTTGTCGTCGACCGGCATTTCGTCTCCAGCCGTAAGCCCGACGACCTGCCCGACTTTTGCCGAGCGATGTTGGATGTGCTGTCGCGTTCGTAGCCCCGTCTTCAGGTGGCTGCGTTCGGTAAAGATGACCGCCTGAAGGCGGAACTACGAGCGGAGGAAACATGCCTCACGTCGAAATCATCGCACATCGTGGCGCATCGGCGGATGCTCCGGAAAACACGCTGGCCGCGATTCAATTCGCCTGGCAGCAAGGAGCGGACGCGGCCGAGATCGACGTGCAACTCACCGCTGACGGACAACTCGTCGCGATTCACGACGACACGATGCTGCGAACCGGTGGAATTGATTGGGCGGTGAAGGATCACACGCTCGCGGAGCTGAAGACACTGGATGTCGGCTCGTGGAAATCATCGCAGTTCGCCGGCGAACGGATACCAACGTTGGCCGAAGTGCTCGACATCGTGCCGCTCGGCAAGCGACTGTTCATCGAAGTGAAGTGCGGAGTCGATGCGATTCCCGAACTCATCCGCGTGCTATCGGCCGAGAAGACGTCTCGTGAGCAAACCGTACTCATCGGCCTCGACTTCGACACGATCGTCGCGGTGAAACGAGCAATGCCGGATCGAATCGCGTGTTGGGTCACCGAGCAGTTGTGGAGCACGCGGCTCGCGTGCAACGACACAGATGAGCCACCGGTGCTACGGCCAACAACCTCCGAACTTGTTCAAAGAGCATTGGCCGCGAAGCTCGACGGCCTCGACATCAACAACTTTCCAGAGCGTCCATCGGGAGACATCGGCCAGATCACGCAAGCGGGATTGCGGGCGTATGTCTGGACAGTCAACTCGGCCGAGCGAGCCGCTTGGCATCAGGCCGAAGGCATTCACGGCATCACGACCGATATGCCCGAACGAATGCGCTCAGCGTTGAAGTAGGACGGGCACTCTTGCCCGTTTCGCACGTTGTGTAACGCAGGGACGGGCAAGAGTGCCCATCCTACGATGGTCAAAGCACCGACTTTACTCTCTCCAAGAACTCAGTATTGGTCGGGAAGCGTTCGAGCGTGCGGCTGAGCATTTCCATCGCTTCGACCGGGCTGAGCGAGATCAGGCTGCGGCGGAGCATCACGATACTTTCGAATTGATGCGGGTCATACAGCTTTTCCTCGTGTCGAGTGCCGGATTTGGTGATGTCGATGGCGGGCCAGATACGGCGGTCGGCTAGATCGCGGCTGAGGACCAATTCCATGTTGCCGGTCCCTTTGAACTCCTGAAAAATCGCGTCGTCGGCGCGGCTGCCGGTTTCAATCAGGGCGGTCGCCACGATCGTCAGCGAGCCACCTTCCTCGAACTGCCGTGCGGAGCCGAACATCTTTTTCGGGATGTCGAGAGCACGCACATCGAGACCGCCGGTCGCGGTGCGGCCGGTGTTCGTCCATTTGTTGAACGCGCGGGCCGTGCGGGTGATTGAGTCCAACAGGATGAAGACGTTCTTCCCCTCTTCGGCCAATCGTTTCGCTCGTTCCATGATGAGCTGGCTGATGCGAATGTGACTCTCGGTCTCACTGTCGAGTGACGAGGCGACGACTTCGCCACGCACATGCCGGCGCATCTCGGTGACTTCTTCGGGCCGCTCGTCGATGAGCAACACGATCAAGTGCATGTCAGGATGATTGCGGCTGACCGATTCGGCGATCTCTTGCAGAAGCATCGTCTTGCCGGTTCGCGGCGGAGCAACGATGAGGGCTCGCTGGCCTCGGCCGACTGGCGTGAGCAAGTCCATCACGCGCATCGTGATCGGCTTGGGACCGATCTCCATTTTGACCCGCGAATTGGGAGTGATCGCCGTCAGGTCGTCGAACTTCTTGACGTTCGCGTATTCCTCGATCGTCATGCCGTCGATGTTCTCGACCGCTTTCAATCGCGGACCTTGCCCGCGAGCACCCATGCCCACTTTGCCAAGGATTCGAACCCCTTCACGGAGTCCGCACTTCTCGATCAGCGAACTGGAGACGAACGGATCGGAGTCTTGTGAGCAATAACTCTTCTTCGCATCACGAAGGAAGCCGTATCCCTTGGGATGCAATTCGAGAACGCCATCGTAATCAACGGTTGGCTCATCGGGAGAAATCTCATCGTTGCGAGAACGAAAACCGCCCTCTCCACGCTGACCGAATTCGCCTCGCGGTTCGTAGCCACGTTGCTGGCCGTAGCCTCGCTGTTGTTGTTGACCATAGCCTCCGCGTTGCTGGCCGCCACCGTATCCACGCTGCTGCCCATTGCCGCCGCGTTGCCCGTATCCTCGTTGTTGGCCGTTACCGCGTGCCTGAGGCCCTCGTGGCGGAGCGCCGCCGAAATCTCGTTGGCCTCCTTGAGGCATGTTGTTCATGTCGCCGTTATTGCCGCGTCCACGACGGCGACGGCGACGGCGACGAAGCGGGCCGCTCTCTTCTGAGCCGGCTGGTCCACCTTCGCGATCGGAAGGGCCCCCGCCACCCTCTTGGTTTTGAGCGGGGTAGCCACCAGCGTCTTGCTGGTAATAGCCCTGCTGACGGTCATCGTAGCGAACCGGTCCGGGATCAATGGGTTGAGCCTGCGGCGGTCGCGGTGCGGGAGCGGAGTTGTCTTCGGGAAAAACGATGTCGTCGTCCACGTTGGCTCCAAAGCGGCCGTCATCCGGGCGTGAGCGTCCACGTCGTTCGGGCGGCGGATCGAGAAAAGCGGGAGGTGAGATCACCTCGATTGAATCGACGTTCGATTCGTCAGAGCGGTTTTCCAAAGCGGCACCTTCAGGGGCGTCAGCGTCTTTGGTTTTGCGAGTGGTGCGTCGCCGAACGGTTGGCTTCGCAGTCGAACGACTCGCGGCACGAGTCGGTCTTTTCTTCGGTGCCGGCATACAAGGGAACCTATCAAGAGAAACAAACTACACCGGCCGAGAATTTCCTCGCACCGGCCTGGCATCGGACAAGCCAGCCGCTGTCATCGTGCAACATCCTCTTCCGTCGAAGGGGAGCCACCCGACTTGGGCCAAACTTCCGACGCGATCTATCGCCCAGCCGAAAACAATCGGCGAGCCTTTCGCGTTGAACTGCGGATGCCGCGAAGCATCCCAGACGCTGAAGACGCACAGAAACCCTCATTGACGGTTTGAGGAACCGCGGTCGGAGGCCACATGACCTCGCGGAACCGATCTTGGGTCGACGACGTGCTAATAAGTGCTGTGGCCGAATAGCGCCGCAGTCGAATAGCACAGTGGCCGAGGGCCAGGAAATCACCTGAGATTGCGGGGAGAACAAACTCACCAAACGATGCCACCCAGGACTCAGACTTCACAGACTCCCAATGGTTTAGGGAGCCACGGCACCGAGTCATCTCTTCCCGAGTCTTTATTGATCCGCGACTTTGTTTTCACGGACCAGCCAGCAGGTCTTTGGCTCGCAGCCACCGGAGTGGCATGATCGTCAGCCCCAATTCGCGAGGCCAAACGCAGCGGAAACCACGAGCAATTTCGGAGAGCTAGCTGTTCGAGACCCCAGGAAGAAGCGGGCGTCTCATGCTCAAGCGACGGAGGTAATATAGTCCGGGGCATCAATGTGTCAATTGTTCTCTCAGACTTTCAAGAGATTACGTCCACACGACTGGTAGTGGGTCGGATTGGCCAGCTTTGTCGATCACGCCAAGCCACCACTGGAATTACTCAGCCGCCAACGGGGGCATGGAAGGAATTGTTTTTCGCACTTCATCGAGCAAGACGCTCGATCACTTCGAGCGCGACTACTTGGTCTTCCAATGCATCTCCTCCCAGCGCTCCTTCCATTCGAGCCGCTGTCTGAGAATCGCTCGCACCTGATCTTCACTGTCACCGGGGTTTTCACTGCGTATCCCGGATTTGGTCAATTCACATGCGGATTCAAACAGGCGTCGCCCTAGCGAGGATTTCTCAGCGGGGTCCATCGCATCTCGCTCGCAGGACGCACTCTCGAAAGATGTCATCAGCGAGCGTCCTAAACCCGCATTATTCATGCATCGGTCAGTGGCCAGTTTTTTCGGGTGCGCTGTGGATGGAGGCTGGTGGGGAGTCCGGAATGTCGGAGTCTGCGCGGAGGTTCCCCCTCCCCAAGCGTTGTTCAGCGGTGATGTCGGGGTCTG
>SXGU01176643.1_pt1 | contig 17369 bp, 15 predicted proteins | sample 3174531 | NCBI WGS metagenome assembly SXGU01 (sample SAMN11356863, study PRJNA531348) | freshwater metagenome | isolation source: freshwater sample F1-140 | place: China: Fuxian Lake, Yuxi | collected 2017-12-25 | reverse complement strand
GCCGACCTCACTGGCGAGCAGGCTGCCCGACGGACTGTAGATGCGCAGATGTGGATAGAGCGTCGCCGTCCCTGTCGTCTTCGCCAGCGCCACCACCGCGCTGTCATTCGCTGCGAGGTCGAACGTGTAGGTATTGGTCGGATTTCCGACTGTAATGCTGCCAAAGACAGTCTGGCCGGAAGTGATCGGTGCGGCACCAAAGCCCACTTGAGCCCATGCGGCGACCCAGAATGCGACCAGAATGGCGGCCTTGAATTTCATTCAAACCCCGTGCTGGCCGTCAGTCTTCTGGTTGTCCGGGGACCGGTCAATGTAATTGACCGAGTAATCGGCTCACTTGCGCTTTTCGACGGCTCCCTCGACGTTCTTGTCCACGAAGATTTGCTTGTCCACTGCCTGCCAGACGATTTTGTAATAGGTTTCCAACTCGGTCGGATAATACACATCTGAAAAGCGCAGTTTCACTTTGGTCTGCTTGTCGCCCATCTTGACCAGTTGAAAAGTCAGGCTCTTCTGCATCTTTTCATAGCGGGACATCATGTCCGACATATCCATCATCTCGCTCGCGTTTTTCATCTGGCTGCTTTTGAAATCGCGATCCAGCACGCTCACGTCAAAGTCGTTAAGCTTGCACCATTCGTTCACCGCCTCCCGCCGCATGGCCTTTGACTCAGAGGGTGGTAGTTCAATCCCAGAAGCCGTGAGCAAACCCGATTGGCGCTCGATGGTTCCGAGTTTCAATTCCAGAGTAGCCACTGCGAGGGTGAGGGAATCAAAAACTCTCGGAAAATCTGACTCGAAAATACGGTCGCCAGTTGCCAGGGCCATTTTTTTCCGTTGTTCATTCCACGCGTCAGTGTCGGGTCGAGAGGTGAATTTCCTCGAAATTTTCGCCTGTGCAGCCATCAAGTCCTGGTCAGACTTCATGTCCTGCCCCCTTTTGTAGCTAACGCCAGTGCTAACCGCTCCGACGATGAGCGGTGCAGCAACGCACCCGGAGAGCAGCACGGCGACGGACACTGAGGTGGCAATGATGAGTGAGGTTTGTAATTTCATTCTTGTTGATTGGTTCGTTGTTCTTGGTGACTGGATGTTGCTGTTTAGTAACTGGATTGGCGGATCGAATAGTCTTTCACTGTCTTGTCTGCGTTGAACTTGATTATGAAGGTAAACGTCTTCACGGAACTGGTCACAGTGCTCTTGCCTTCCTGCTCAATCTCTTCCTTCCCCTTGCTCTTCACCCCGCCAACCCCGGTGATAAACGGAATGCCGAAATACGCAGCCATCGCACTGGCCTCGTTCTTTCGGGTTTGTTTGCCGGACTGCTCTGTGCTTCGGGTGCTGGATTGCTTGTCATACATCCAAACCTCCGTGCCATCCTTGTCGGTGGTCGTCACATTCGGGGCACCAAAAGCTTCCAGAAGCTCCACCTGCGTAGTGACGCCTTTCTTCACTTGTCCAGCCGTTAAAAGCGGCCCTGTGCTCGGCTTATCCGGCGAGGGTGGCGCTGGTGGTGGGGTTGGATTCGTGGGGTTGGCCTGCGGGGCGAGCTTCGGGGTCAGAATGGCGACCAGCACCCGCTCGCTCACGCCTTGTTTGTTTAGCTCGATAATGGCTTCCGTCGAGATGTCAAACTTCACCTCACTGCTTTGAATCTTGGCGAGGATGACGCTTTCCGGAAGCTTGGCGGCCAGCATTTTGAGCACATCTTGGTTGGTCAGCGGCGCTGATTTGGTATCGGCAGCGGGGCATAGGGCCGCTCCAAGCAGCCAGGCACCGAGCAGGAGGACTTGTTTGGCTTTCATGGGATTTGTGGTTAACCGGCGGTTCACTGAGTTCAAGGAAGTTCGGAGTTCAGCAACAGCCGGGTGGTGCGAGGCCAACGCTTTGGCGCATACTCCGACTGGGCTTGCAGAGAGGTTGGCATAGAGAAGCTCTCAAGGATTCGGTGCGGGTGGGTTGTCCGGCGCAGGCGGGTTGGCCGGGGGTGTGGCCGGTTCGTTCGGGTCAAAGGCATAGGCCACGCCCCAGCGTTCGCATTTCTGGCGTCGGCTGGAGTCGTTGGTGTCCTTGCGGTAGAAGTATTCCACAGTGTCATAGATGTCTTTGCAGCGTTCCAAGGCCTCGGGGAGCATGACGCTGGCTTCCTCGCGTTCGCGGTCGGTCTTTTCCAAGGCTAGTTTCTTCGGGTTACGTGCGGTGTTGAAGGCCGTGCGCACCGCCACCACTTGCGCCGCGCTGGGATTGCTCATCGCGACGAAGGCCGCGCCTTCGGCGGTCTGCCGGTCGGTCTCGCCCTTTATGATGGCGTCGAGCGCGTCGGCCAGGTCGTCATCATCGCCCGGGTCGGGGATGGTGGTGTCGCTGATGCTGCGTCCGTAGTAGCTGCGCCCGGCGGCGGCGTAAACTTCGCGTGCGACGCCGAGGTCATAGACCTGGTGGAAGTGCGAGACGAACATGGCGGCACGTTTGCGGGCCGCACTGAAGGCGTCGGTGGCCGTGCCCTGCTCGCCGACGGCGATGTCCACTTCGCCGGTTTCCTTGAGGAAGCGGTTGAGGAAGCTGGGCAGGGCCGGGGCGGGCGGGTTCACCGGGTCCAGCCCGGCGAACTGCTCGGCAGTGATGGCGCGCTCGGCGGGATTGGTGGTGAGGAGGTATTGGTCACGGGCCTTTTTGAGGACGCGGAGGGCGGTGGGAATAGAGTTGGCGAGAACGCGGTGGGGCATGGCGGTTTAGGGGATGGGGGATGGCGTCTGGCGTATCAGGTAAAACTGGTCAAAAGGAGCCATTGTTCGTAAGTAGCGTATTTTGAGGGTTGTAAGTGTGGTTATCCCACAAGAAAAGGCCACTTTTAATCTTAAAAATGGGGTTTCCGTGGAGGGGGACGGCACTTTTAACCTTGGAAGCCGGGCTTCCGTGGAGGGAAAGGGCGCTTCGAATCTTGGAAGCGGGGTTTCTGCTGAGGGAGGCGGAGCCTTTAACCTTGGAACTGGCCCTTGCGTCAGCGCCAAGGCCGCTTCGAATCCTCGTAGTGGTGTTCCGGCGGAGCGAACGGGGACTACGGAGATTGAAAGCGCGGACTCCGCGTGCGAAGTGTGGGATGTCGGCGGTAGGGACGCGCTGTGCGCGTCCTCGGAAATCTGATTCGTCGAACGAGGCCGACCGCAGGTCGGCCCTACCGGGGAAGCGGCTCCGGCTATCGTGCGGAGTGCGGAGTGCGGAGTGCGGAGTGCGGAGTGCGGAGTGCGGAGTGCGGAGTGCGGAGTGCGGAGTGCGGAGTGCGGAGTGCGGAGTGCGGGCACGCCACTTCACATTCAGAATTTCGCTCCGGGGACATACGCTGCGGACTTCACTACCGTTTCGAGTCGAAGCCAGTCAAGCTCAGACTTGCCATTTCTCATTAGCACCGGGCTTCAGCCCGGTGACGGGAAAAGTCAAAGGACAAGCCGTTTCAACGGCTTCTTCTCGCTGGCGTGTCGGTAAACGAGTCGCAGACCGTTGAAACGGTTTGCCCCGCGTCCTCCGCCCACACCCGGCTGAAGCCGGGTGCTAATGAGAGCGATTCTTCACTCCTGCCAACCGGAATTTCCCCTTGCGCGCGTCCGCACACTGCCCAAATCTCCGCGCCGCTTTATGAACTATCGCATCGCCGACCGCGCCAAAGTCCTCTCGCCCTCGCTCACGCTGGCCATTGATTCCAAGGCCAAGGCGATGAAGGCCGAGGGCATCGACGTGGTGGGCTTCGGCGCGGGCGAGCCGGACGTCGACACGCCGCAGCACATCAAGGATGCCTGCGCCGCCGCGCTGGCCGCCGGCTTCACGAAATACACGCCCGCCGCCGGCATCCCCGAGCTGCGCCAGGCCATCGCGGACAAGCACCAGCGCGAGAACGGCCTGACTTACAAGCCGTCGCAAATCATCGTTTCCTGCGGCGGCAAGCACTCGTGCTACAACGTCATCCTCGCCACCTGCCAGGAAGGCGACGAGGTCATCATCCCCGCGCCGTATTGGTTGAGCTACCCGGAGATGGTCAAGCTCGCCAACGCGAAGCCCGTCATCATCGAGACGAGCGACAAGTCCGACTTCAAGGTCACGCCCGCGCAACTCCGCGCCGCCATCACAGCGAACACGCGGCTCTTCATCCTCAACTCCCCGAGCAACCCGACCGGCAGCGTCTATACGCCCGACGAAATCAAGGCGCTCGGTGACGTGTGCGTGGAGAAGGGCGTGCTCATCATGAGCGACGAGATTTACGAGCACCTCACTTACGACGGCGCGGTGGTGAAGAGCGTCGCGAGCTTTTCGCAGGCGCACTTCGAGCACACCATCATCGTGCACGGCTTCGCGAAGGCGTGGAGCATGACGGGCTGGCGGCTGGGCTGGACGGCTGCGCCGGAGCCGATTGCCAAGGCCATTGACGCCATCCAAGGCCACAGCACGAGCAACCCGACGAGCTTCGCGCAGAAGGGCGCGGTGGCCGCGCTGAACGGCTCGCAAGAGCATTTGCCCAAGTGGCTCGCGGAGTTCGCCAAGCGCCGTTCCTTCGCCCACGCGAAGCTCAACGCCATGCCCGGCGTCACCTGCGCGAATGCGAAAGGCGCGTTCTACCTCTTCCCGAACATCAGCGGCACCGGCCTGAAGTCCGCCGACTTCTGCGCGCGCTTGTTGGAGCAGGAAAAGGTCGCCGCCGTGCCCGGCATCGCCTTCGGCGCGGATGACTACATCCGCCTGAGCTACGCGACGGGCGTGGCGAACATTGAGAAGGGTCTCGCGCGCATGGACAGCTTCGTGCGCGGGCTGAAGTAGGTGGCAGCGTTCACGCCGCAGGGGATGCATCGAGAGAAAGGGGGTCGGGCTTTCGAGGCGCGTCAGGCGGAGGGGCGTCTCTGCGGCATCAATGCCGCGATCCAGTTCGTCGTTGCGAATTTCATCCGCACACGTAACGTCCGTCCCGCCATGACAAAAATGACCTTCGCTTTTGCCTCCACAGTTGTCGCCACGCTTGCTGCGGCGACTTCCGCCCAAGCCGCTGATTGGACACAGTATCGCGGCCCGAACCACAACGGCTCGACCACCGAGAAGATTGCGGCCAAGTGGCCGGCGGGCGGGCTGAAGGCGTTGTGGAAGGTTCCGGTTGTGGACGGGTTCAGCTCGTTCGCTGTCGCGGGCGGCAAGGCGTTCACCGTCGTTGGCCGCGAGCTGGATGGCAGCGCACAGGAAGTTTGCGTGGCCCTCAACGCCGACACCGGCAAGGAACTCTGGGCCGTCCCTGTGGCGACGATGCGCTACATCAAGCGGGAAAACATGGGCGGCACCGGTCAGGCCGGCGCTCCTGGCAATCAGGGCGGTGACGGCCCGCGCTCCACTCCGTCGGTGGACGGCGGCTTCGTCTATGTGCTGGGCGCGCAGCTCCGGCTGGTGTGCATCGAGGCGGCGAACGGCAAGGTGGCGTGGTCGAAGGATTTGATGGCGGAGCACGGCGGCAAGACCCCGACGTGGGACAACGCCGCGTCGCCGGTCATTGACGGTGATTTCGTGTATGCAGCCGGCGGCGGCGCGGGACAGGCACTGCTCGCCTTCAACAAGCGCACCGGAGCGGTGGCGTGGAAGTCGCAGACCGAGGACATCACGCACTCGACGCCGGTGGTGGCGACCATTCTGGGCCAGCGGCAGGTCATCTTCTTCTGTAAGAGCGGCCTGGTCTCGCTGGATGCGAAGTCAGGCAGCCTGCTGTGGAAGCATGCGTTCAAGTTCGCCGTGTCCACCGCGATGACGCCGGTGGTGGGCGGAGACATCGTGTTTTGCTCGGCCGGTTACGGCGTGGGCGGCGGCGCGGCGCGGGTCTCGAAGGATGGCGCTGGCTTCAAGGCCGAGACGATTTGGTTCGTCGCAGGCAACGGAAAGCCTGAGTCGGTCGCCAACCACTGGAGTTCGCCAGTGCTCAAGGACGGCCATCTCTACGGGATGTTCCAGTTCAAGGAATACGGCTCCGGCCCGCTCAAGTGCGTGGAGCTGGCAACCGGCACGGTGAAGTGGAGCCAGCCCGGCTTCGGCCCCGGCAATATCATCCTCGTGGGCAACCAGATCCTCGCGCTGTCAGACACGGGGGAAGTGGTGCTCGCGGAAGCCACGACCGCTGGCTACAAGGAACTCAGCCGCGCCAAGGCCGTCGAGGGCAAGTGCTGGTCCACGCCAGTCGTGAGCAATGGCCGTGTCTATGTGCGCAGCACGAAGGAGGCGGCGTGCCTGGATGTGTCGGCGAAGAGCGCGCAGAGGTAGGCTCAATTTTTTCCCGCAGGCGGGCTGGCCATCGGTGGTCGGCCCGCCTTTTTGCTTGTGCAATTGCTCCCGCGTGAATCGGCAGGACTCAAATCTGTTCGCGGCCGCCGAAGCCGGTCTCCAAGTCGTGCCAGCAAGTGATGTCGGACTCGGAGAGCTCCCAGCAGAGGAAGATTTCCCGACCGGCACGCAACGCCGGGAAGTCGAGCAAGCCGCGGTCAATGTCCTTGAGCTGGATTTCCCGCAGCTCGAACTCGGCGAGGAGTTCCTTGAACGCGGCGAGATTGCGGATCCACTGGTGGACCTTGCCACCGCCGAAGTCCTCGCCCTCGTTGAGGCGCGCTTCAGAGCTTTGCTCGTAGGACGCGAGGTCGCGGCGGAGACGTTGCAGCTGATGTAGCCAGAGCCGGAGCTGCGGGAGAAGTTCGCGGGCCTCGGCCACGCTGTAGTGCTTGGAGAAGCGACGCTCCATGCTGGTCAAGGCTTGCCGGGCGCGGGCGGGGCGGCCTTGAGCTTCTTCTGGATCGCGTCGCTCGGCTCGATGACGAGGGCCTTTTCCCATTGCTCGCGGGCCTTGTCTGGCTGCTTGAGCGTGGCGTAGATGTCGCCGAGATGGTCGTGGAGAGTGGCGTCGGGTTCCTTCTGAAGCTTGAGTGCCTTGAGCTGGTATTCGAGCGCTTCCTTGGGCAGGTTCAGCTTGAAGAGCACCCACGCCATGCTGTCCAGAAAGGCGGCGTTGTCCGGCTCCTGCTTGAGCGCCTTGCCAATCATCTCTCGCGCCTCCGTGAGATTTTCGCCGCGCTCGGCCCACATGTAGCCGAGGTAGTTCAACGCCTCGGCGAAGTCGGGCGCGAGCCTGAGGGACTGGCGGAAATAATTCTCCGCCTGCTTGAAGTCCTTGTGCCGCTCGTAGGCCGAGCCGGCTTGGAAGTAGAAAAGTGGCGTGAGGCGCTCGGGGTCGTCGCGCTTGGCGAGCAGCTCGGCCGAGGTGAAGTGCTTGATGCTGGCGGTGTAGTCCTTCGCGCGGCTGTGCGCGAGAGCAGAGTAGAACTCGAGGAGGAAGGTGCTCTTGAACTTCTTGCGTGCCTTCTCCAGCACCTTGAGCGCCTCCTCCGGGTCGTCGTTGGTGATGTGGACGCCGGCGAGGTCGTAATAGACCGGCTCGAAATCCTGCGGCGCGCCTTCGTTGAGCTGGATGGTCTTGGAGTAATACTCGATGGCCTTCTCCCAGTTCCGTTGCTCGGCGGCGATGGCCCCGAGGAAGTAATGCGCGAGCGGGTTCGTGGGCTGCTCGCGCACGAGCGCGTCGAGCTGTGCCTGCGCGGCCTTGGTGTCATTAGCCCGGAGGTAAAGCTCAACGATGCGGTTGCGCAGGATAGCCTGGTTCGGGAAGCGCCCAAGCAGCTTCACGTAAAGTTCGGCGGCACGCTTGTATTCCCCGGCGAAGCTGAACAGCTCGGCGAGGCGAAAGATGAGGTTCTGGGCCTTGGGGTCGAGCTTCGCGGCGGCTTCGAGCGCGACCATGACCTTCGGCTTGACGGTCTCGAACTCGCGCGGCTGGGCGGAGGCGTAGTTGCGGTAGGCCTCGCCGAGATCGAGGAGGAAGTTCATCTCCGTGACGCCGAGCGCAGCTGCTTCGTCGAGGGCGGCGAGGGCTTCCTTCGGGCGGTTGGTCTGGAGATAAATCGTCGCGAGATTCTGAAAGCCGAGGATCGCCTTGGGCAGCTTGGCGATGGTCTTGCGGCTCGCGGCGATGGCCAAGTCGGTCTTGCCAGCCTGCTGGTAGGCGATGCCGAGCAGCGCGTCCACGAAGCCGGTGGCCGCAGGTCGCTCGGCGCACTTGCTGAGAATCTCGATGGCCTTCTCGGACTCTTTCTTGCGGATGAGCCGGCGGGCCACGTCAATGACCAGCGGCTCGTTCGAGGGGTCGGCGAGGACGGACTTGTAAAAATTGTCGAGCGCCTCGTCGGGTTGCTCGCGCAACTCGCCGCTCACGCCCGCAGCAAAACGCGCCAGCGCCTCGACGCGCTTCTCCATGTCCTCCTTGGAGAGCGGCGGGTTGACGACTGCGTTCGTGCCAGTCGTGGCAGGAGCCGGAGCCTGTGCTTTCTTGGCTGTGGCACAACCGAACAGCCCGCCCAGCGCGGCGAGAGCGACGATGGAGTGGAGGACGATCGGTCGCATGATAAATGGCGGCGGGGAGAATAATGACGGCACAGCCCCGCGTGGCAGGACTGTGCCGTCTGAAGCGTGTCGCAAGCGCGGGGCGCTTACTTCTGCCAGGTGCGCTTCTTGTGGCGGTTGAGGCGCAGCTTTTTCCGGCGTTTATGTTTGTTGATCTTCGCTTTCCGGCGTTTTTTCAGTGAACCCATATTCGTTAGTTTGCTCGTTGCGGCGCCTTGGACGGTTGAATTGCAACCGCCCTTCGGCGAAACGCAGTCAATATACAACTTTGTTCAAAGGATACTCAATGATTCCTTCTGCGCCCGCCGCCTTGAGCTGCGGGATGATCTCGCGGACGATCTTTTCGTCAATGATCGTCTCCACCGCCACCCACTCCGGATGACTGAGCTGCGAGATGGTCGGGTTGCGAAGCGCGGGCAGTTCGGCGAGCAGCTTGCTCAAGCCGGCGCGCGGGACATTCATCTTCAAGCCGACCTTCGACTCCGCCTCCAGCGCGCCGCGCAGCAGTAGGGAAAGCGTCTCGATCTTCTTGCGCTTCCAACTGTCCTTCCACGAGTCGTGGTTCGCGATAAGGCGCGGCGTGGATGTGAGCAGCGTCTCGACGATGCGGAGGTTGTGCGCCCGCAGCGAGGAGCCGGTTTCGGTGACTTCCACGATGGCGTCCACCAGCTCGTGAGCCTTCACCTCGGTCGCGCCCCAAGAGAACTCGACCTCCGCCTTCACGCGGTTCTTCTTTAGCCAGCGGTTCGTGAGGTTCACGACTTCCGTGGCGATGCGCTTGCCCTGCAAATCCTTCACCGACTTGATCGGCGACTCCTCCGGCACGGCGAGCACCCAGCGCGTGGGCTGGCGACTGATCTTGCTGAAAATAAACTCGCCGACCTCTTGAACCTTCGAGCCGTTCTCAACGATCCAGTCGTGCCCGGTGATGCCGGCATCCAGGTAGCCGTGCTCGACGTAGCGGCTGATTTCCTGCGCGCGGATGAGCCGGATCTCCAGCTCGTCATCATCCACGTAAGGCACGTAGCTGCGGCTGCTGACCTGCACGTTGAAGCCCGCCTTGGCCATCTTCTCGATGGTGGCGTCCTGCAAGCTGCCCTTCGGCAGGCCCAGCCGGAGCTTGGGCTTCGTCGTCTTCTTTGCTTCCGATTTCTTCATGTCAAATTCACTGGCCGGGATCGCGTGACTGCGTTTCCACCCGCTTCATTTGCGCCCGGGAAACTTCTTCGCCGACTCCACGACGCGCGTGGAGGGGTTTATCTGCCAAGTCCACCGAGGGAATGCGATTTCTTTCTTCGGCTTTCTGATCGTGACGGCGTGGCAGTGTGCGCGAATCCGGTTCCTGAACAAGGCTTCTTTGGCTGGCTCTCGCTCGTGCATTCGCGCAGCCGGAATTCCCTTGAACCAATCTCCGCTCGCCTTCGTCGCAGACTGAGTTAATTTGCAGCCATGTTGACCCTGCCCGGCAAATCCACCCGCGCCTTCTGCGACGGCCAGTCGCGCCGCGACTTCCTCCGCATCGGCGCGCTGGGCTTCGGCGGGATGGCACTGCCAGATTTGCTGCGCGTCGAGGCGCAGGCGGGCATCCGCAAATCGCACAAGGCCATCATCAACATTTTCCTGCCCGGCGGCCCGCCGCATCAGGATATGTTCGACCTGAAGATGGATGCCCCGCGCGAGATTCGCGGCGAGCTGCGGCCCATCGCGACGAACGTCCCCGGCATCCAGATCGGCGAGCTGCTCCCGCGCACCGCCGCCATCATGGACAAGCTCGTCCTCATCCGCTCCGTCGTCGGCGCGATTGATGACCACAACGCCTTCCAGTGCCAGACCGGCCGCCTCGCGCGCGGGGCAGTTCAGCCTCCCGGCGGCTGGCCCTCGCTCGGTTCCGTGCTCTCCAAGCTGCAAGGCCCAGTGGACAAATCCGTTCCGCCGTTCTTCGGCCTCGCGCCGAAGATGGGCGAGATGCGCTGGGCGGACGCCGGCAAGCCCGGCTTCCTCGGCATCGGCCACGCGCCCTTCAAGCCCTCCGGCGCGGGCAAGGACGATATGGTCCTCGATGGCCTCACGCTCGACCGCCTCGACGACCGCAAGCGCCTGCTCACCAGCTTCGACCAGTTCCGCCGCGACGTGGACGGCAGCGGCCTCATGGACGGCCTCGACAGCTTCACGCAACAAGCCTTCGGGATGCTCACCTCCAGCAAAGTCCTCGAAGCCCTCGACCTCGAAAAGGAAGACCCCAAGGTCCGCGCCCGCTACGGCCGGGGCGACGCGAAGAACCGCGACGACGGCGGCCCCAAGCTCATGGAGCACATGCTCATGGCCCGCCGCCTCGTCGAAGCCGGTGCGCGCTGCGTCACCCTCGCCTTCAGCCGCTGGGACCATCACGGCCGCATCTTCGACGCCCTCCGCCAGGACTGCCCGCTCTTGGATCAAGGCTTCAGCGCCCTCATCGAAGACCTGCACCAGCGCGGCCTCGATAAAGATGTAACTGTCATCCTCTGGGGCGAATTTGGCCGCACTCCGAAGATCAACAACAACGCCGGACGCGACCACTGGCCGCAAGTCTCCTGCGCCCTCCTCGCTGGCGGCGGCATGAGGACCGGTCAAGTCATCGGCAGCACCGACCGCATGGGCGGCGAAGCCAACGAGCGCCCCGTCCACTTCGGCGAAATCTTCGCCACCCTCTACAACCGCGTCGGCCTCGACGCGAACCAAGTCACGATCCCCGACCTCTCCGGTCGCCCGCAATACCTCGTGGACGGCTGGGAGCCGCTCAAAGAAGTTGTGTAGCGGCGCGACGCGGCGCACAGTGACGACATGGGCCGCATCACGACATCGGTGGAGATCAACAACCCCTTCGAGCCGGGCAAGACCCTCCGTTGCGACGCCTTGGTGGACACCGGCGCCTCCCACATGGTCCTACCGCGCGCGTGGAAAGACCGACTCGGCACCGTGCCCATGTCGAGCACAGTCGAAATGGAAACCGCCGACCAGAAGAGCATCGGCGGCGAAGTCTGCGGCCCCTTCACCATTCAACTCGAAGGCTTCCGCCCCGTCAGCGGCGAAGTGCTCTTCATTGACATGCACCCGGACAACGGAGCCTACGAACCCCTTCTCGGCTACCTCGTCCTGGAAGCCCTGCCCGCCGCCGTGGACACCCCAGTCGGCGGTCACAGACCGCCGCTACAGGTTCATGGGTTGGGTTGGGGTGAGAGGTTGCGTGCGTCGGCGTTGGCGGCCTCACCCCTCATCCGGCCTGCGGCCACCTTCTCCCCTCCGCCGAGGAAGGGAGAAGGCGCGCGGCGTGGCATCCGTCCCCTCCACCGGCGCGCTGAGGACAGACGCGCCCCACCCCGGAGTTCCTTTGCGCTCTTTGCGTCCTTTTGTGGCGGAGAACTCCCGTTGCATCGGGCCGGGCATGATTCGGTTGAAAGGTTGGCCGCCGGGCGGCGTCGCACACTGAGTTGATTTTGCCATGCTGACCATTCGCTCCAATTCCGCTGCGCGTTTCTGCGATGGCGTGTCGCGTCGCAGCTTCCTGAAGATTGGCGGGCTGGGCTTGGGCGGGCTGGCGTTGCCGCAGTTGCTGGAGGCCGAGGCACTGGCGGGCATCCGCAAGTCGCACAAGGCGGTCATCATGATTTACCTGCCGGGCGGGCCGCCGCACCAGGACATGTATGACCTCAAGAACGACGCGCCGAGCGAGATTCGCGGGCCGTTCCGCGAGATCGCCACGAACGTCCCCGGCATCCGCATCTCGGAGCACCTGCCGCGCATGGCGGCGATGATGGACAAGCTCGTCCCCATCCGCTCCATCGTCGGCGCGGAGGGCGGGCATGACAACTTCCAGTGCTTCACCGGACGCGGCACACGCAACCAGCCGCCCGGCGGCTGGCCGATGTTCGGCTCGCTGATCTCCAAGCTGCAAGGCCCCGCCGACACCGCGATCCCGCCGTTCGTCGGGCTGGAGAACAAGACGAAGCATCGGCCTTACAACATGGCGACGCCGGGTTTCCTTGGCGTGTCGCATCGTTCCTTCCAGACGGAGGGCGAGGGCAAGGCGGACTTGGTCTTGAATGACTTGTCCGTGGACCGCCTCGCGGATCGGAAGAGCCTGCTCGCGGGCTTCGATCACTTCCGCCGCGACGTGGATGGCAGTGGCTTGATGGAGGGGTTGGATACTTTTCAGCAGCAAGCCTTCGGCGTCCTCACGTCGAGCAAGCTGGCCGCCGCGCTGGATTACACGAAGGAAGACCCGCGCACCATCGCGGCCTACGGCAAGGGCGATCCCGCGCTCCGGGGCGACGCCTCGCCGCGGCTCAACGAGCAGTTCCTCATCGCGCGTCGGCTCGTCGAGGCCGGCGCGCGGGCGGTGACGGTGTCGTTCGGCTTCTGGGATTACCACGGGCAGAACCACAAGATCGCGAAGCAGGACTTCCCGATGCTCGACCAGGCCGTGACCGCGCTGGTGCAGGACTTGCACGACCGGGGCCTCGACAAGGACGTGAGCGTCATCGTCTGGGGCGAGTTCGGTCGCACGCCGACGATTAACAAGGACGCGGGCCGCGACCACTGGCCGCGCGTCTCGTGCGCGCTGCTCGCCTGCGGTGGCATGAAGACCGGCCAGGTCATCGGCGCGACGGACCGTCTCGGCGGCGAATGCACCGAGCGCCCCGTCCGCTTCGGCGATGTCTTCGCGACGCTCTACCAAAACCTCGGCCTCGACGTTCACTCGACTGTCACCGACTTGACCGGTCGCCCGCAGTATCTCGTGGAACCCGGCTGCGAGCCGATGCGGGAGTTGGTTGGATAGTTTTTTCGCTTCGCGCTGAACACGTCTTTGCGCGTTCCCGTCAGGCCTTCAGAACTATGTTGAGAATCTTCGGTTCCTCTTCAGGCAAGCTGTGCGACGGCACTTCGCGTCGCGACTTCCTCCGGGTCGGCGCGCTGGGCATGGGCGGGCTGGCGCTGCCGCAGTTGCTCGAAGCCGAGGCGCTCGCGGGCATCGGCAAGTCGCACAAGGCGGTCATCATGATTTACCTGGTCGGCGCGCCGCCGCATCAGGACATGTATGACCTGAAGATGGACGCGCCCGCCGAGGTTCGCGGCCCGTTCCGGCCCATCAAGACGAACGTCCCCGGCATTGAGATTTGCGAGCACCTGCCGCGCTTGGCGCGCATCATGGACAAGCTGGTGCCGCTGCGCTCCGTCTATGGCTCGCCCGACGGCGACCACGATTCCTTCATCTGCTACACGGGTCGGCACAAGCGCATCCAACCACCCGGCGGCTGGCCGGCCATCGGCTCGGTGGTGTCGAAGTTCCAAGGGGCGGTGGACAAGTCTGTGCCGCCGTTCGTCGGCCTCGCGCCCAAGGCGGGGCATCCGCCGTATGGCTCGCCCGGTCTTCCCGGCTGTCTGGGTGTGCCCATGGCGGCGTTCCGTCCGGCGGGCGAAGGCATGAGCGACCTCACGCTCAACGAAATTTCCCCCGCGCGGCTCAACGACCGCAAGTCATTGCTCGCGTCCTTCGACCACTTCCGCCGCGACGTGGACAACAGCGGCGTGCTCGAAGGACTGGACGCCTTCCAGCAGCGCGCGCTCGGGATGCTGACTTCCAGCAAGCTCGCCGAGGCACTCGACATCTCAAAAGAGGACGCGCGAACCCGTGAGCTTTACGGCACAGGTTTCACGAGCAACTACGGCGATGGAGCCCCGCGTAATTTGGAACAGTTCCTCATGGCCCGCCGCCTCGTCGAAGCGGGCGCACGCGTGGTGACGCTGAACTTTGGCCGCTGGGACTTCCACTCCGACAACTTCAACGAGGCGAAGAACACGCACCTGCCCTACTTCGACCAAGGCATGGCGGCGCTGGTGCAGGACTTGCACGATCGCGGCATGGACAAGGACGTGGCCGTGGTCGCGTGGGGCGAGTTCGGTCGCACGCCGACCATCAACAAGGAGGCGGGCCGCGACCATTGGCCGCAGGTGGGCGGCGGGTTGCTGGCGGGCGGCGGCTTCCGCACCGGGCAGGTCATCGGCGCGACGGACCGACTGGGTGGGGAGATCGCCGAGCGCGGCATCCACTTCGGCGAGGTCTTCGCGTCGCTCTACAAGCACCTCGGCCTTGACCCGCACGAGACGACCTTCACCGACCTCGCCGGCCGCCCGCATCCGCTGGTGGACTACAAGCATGAGGTGATGAAGGAGCTGGTTTGAGCTGCGTTCGAATCCTGTCTCCGACAAAACGCATCTTGACCCTTCACCTCATTTCGCTAGCTTCATTCTCCGTCAACACCACACATTTATGAGCACTGAAAACACACCCATCGGCTCCGTCGCGTCGCGTCGCGAGTTCCTCAAGTCCGCCACGGCTGCCACGGCTGCGGTTGCTGCGGTCGGCATCACGCCGGTCTATGGCCAGAACCAGGCCCCGTCTGCCAACGTGATCGGCGCGAACAATCGCATCACCATTGGCCACATCGGCGTCGGCGGCCAGGGCATGGCGCACGTCAACCAGATGAAGCCCAAGCACGGCGACAACAACACCGCGTCGATCGCCGTTTGCGACGTCTCCAAGCACCGCCAAAACTTTGCGAAGGACGCCATCCTCAAAGGCAACGACTCCGGGAAGGTGGACACCTACGGCGACTATCGGAAGCTGCTCGAGCGAAAAGACATTGATGTCATCGTCTGCGGCACGGTGGATCACTGGCACACGAAAGTTTCCGTGGACGCCCTCAACGCGGGCAAGCACGTCTATGTCGAGAAGCCGATGACCCGCTACCTCAGCGAGGCGTTCGAGATTTACGATACCGTCAAGAAGACGGGCAAGATTCTCACCGTCGGTTCCCAAGGTTGCTCGGACATGAAATGGCACGAGGCCGCGCGGCTCATTCAGGCCGGCAAGATTGGCCCCGTCGTCATGTCGCAAGGCTCCTACATGCGCAACAACCCCAAGGGTGAATGGAACTACTCCATCCAGACTTGGTGCACGCCCGAGGACACGGACTGGAAAACATGGATGGGCCATGTGGGCAAGAAGGTGGATTTCAACGCAGATCACTATTTCCGCTGGCGCAAATATTACCCCTATTGCTCGGGCCTGCTCGGCGACTTGTTCCCGCATAAGTTGCATCCCTACATGCTCGCCACCGGCAACCCGGAATTCCCAACCCGGGTCGCGTGCGTCGGCAACAAGGCCCTCCACACCGACAAGCACACGCCCAACACGCCCGAGCGCGACGTCCCAGAAATCGTCCAGCTCATCGCCGAGTTCCCTAGTGGCATGGTCATGCACATCACCAGCAGCACGGTGAACGAGGAAGGCTCACAGGAGATGATCCGCGGCCACAAGGCGAACCTCACCATGGCCGGCAACAAGGTGGAGTTGAAGCCGCAGCGCGCCTTCGCCGACCAAATTGACCCCTACACCAGCCCGGCGTTCCCCGGCGAAAACCTGCCCAACCACCACAAGAACTGGTTCGACAGCATCCGCGCCAACAAGCAGCCCAACGCGGGCATCGACCTCGCCGTCAAGGTGCAGACCGTCATCTCCCTCGCCGAAATGTCCGAGCGCTTCAGCATCATGTGCAACTTCGATCAGAAGACCCGCAAGATCACCGACGGCACCGGCAAGGAAGTGAAGCCCCTCACCTACGGCAGCCATCCGCTGTCCTGAGCCGCCGATAACAGACTCACGAACGGGCTTCGCGGCGACGCGAGGCCCGTTTTCTTTCCTCCCGATGACCACCGTCACGCTTGCCCGGCACGCGATGGCCACGCGCTTCGAGCTCGTCCTGCACGGCGCGGACGAATCCGCCTTGCGCGCGGCGGGCGAAGAGGCGCTGGATGAAATCGCGCGGCTGGAAAACGAGCTCAGTTACTTCCGCGCGACCAGCCAGATTTACCGGCTGAACCAGGAAGCCGCCCAACACCCGGTGCGCGTCTCCCCCTGGCTCTTCCGCCTGCTGCAACACGCCCGCCAGCTCACGGCGGAAACCGGCGGCACCTTCGACACCACCGTCGCGCCGCTCATGCGCTGCTGGGGCTTCTACACGCGCGAAGGCCGCGTGCCGGAGCCAGACGCACTCGCCACCGCGCGCGCCTGCGTGGGGATGCACTTGGTGGAGTTGAACGAGACGGACTTGACCGTCCGCTTCACCCGCGCAGGCGTGCAGCTCGACCTGGGCTCCATCGGCAAAGGCTACGCCGTCGAGCGCGGGGGCGAACTGCTGCGTGAGGCCGGCGTCACCAGTGCGCTGTTGCACGGCGGCACCAGCACGGTGGTGGCGATTGGCACGCCACCGGACGCGGACGGATGGAAGATCGCTCTGGAGCATCCGGCGAACATGCAAGCCTCGCAGGACCACCCCGGCGTCCTTCTGCTGCCGCTGGCGACGGTGAGTTTGCGCGACGAGTCACTTTCCGTTTCGGCTGTCTGGGGCAAGTCCTTCACGGCGGCGGACAAGAGTTATGGCCACGTCATTGACCCGCGCACCGGCCAGCCGGCGGAAGGAGCTTTGCTGGCCGCTGTGGTGCTGCCTTCCGCCACGGAGAGCGACGCGATCTCAACCATGCTGCTCACACTAGGCACGGAGGGATTTGAGCAAACGGCCAGGCTGCGTGCGGAGATGCGCGCGCTTGTGGCGGGGAGCGGAACTGAGGGGAAGACACTCCGCATCGAATCGCGGGGCTTCGAATTGCCTGCACGTTGAGCGGGAGAGTGGACACCAAACGAAAAGCGCCGGCACACGGCCGGCGCTTCGTGAATGGAATGAAGGCAGAGGTTACGCGGCTACCACGGGCGCTGTCGGCGTTCGCAGGCCGAGTTCCTCGGTGTCAATGAAGCCTTGCAACTGCCGCAGGCGTGTCGGGTGGCGCATCTTGCGCAGCGCCTTGGCCTC
>SXGU01250249.1_pt1 | contig 17372 bp, 8 predicted proteins | sample 3174531 | NCBI WGS metagenome assembly SXGU01 (sample SAMN11356863, study PRJNA531348) | freshwater metagenome | isolation source: freshwater sample F1-140 | place: China: Fuxian Lake, Yuxi | collected 2017-12-25 | reverse complement strand
GTGATATGCAATTGAGTTGCGAAGCTTATCAGTTGGTGTCGGAAGGTTGGGGCTTGAGCACCGACGAAATGCAAGCCATTTTTGCCGAATGGAACCAAGGCGAATTAAGTTCGTATCTCATCGAAATCACCGCCAATATTCTGGCCTATAAAGAAGACACTGGTCAGCCGTTGCTGAATAGCATACTGGATACTGCCGGACAAAAAGGCACCGGTAAATGGACCGGTATCAATGCGCTGGATTTGGGTATTCCACTGACCTTGATCGGCGAATCTGTGTTTGCCCGCTGCTTATCGGCACAAAAAGACGAAAGAGTCAGAGCAGCTAAGGCCCTGCCAAAGGCAGCTCAAACCTTTAACGGCGACAAGCCAGCCATGATAGAGGCTATACGCCAGGCGCTGTATGCCTCAAAAATTATTTCCTATGCGCAAGGTTTCCGCCTGATGCGCGAAGCCGCCAAAGAATACAAGCTGGCGCTAAATTATGGTGATATTGCCTTGATGTGGCGCGGCGGCTGCATCATACGCAGTCAGTTTTTGAACGACATCAAACAGGCTTACGATAAAAACCCGGATCTGGAAAACTTGCTATTGGCCGATTTCTTCATAGACGCCATGAAGCAAGCGGAAGCCGGTTGGCGAGAAGCAGTGATTCTGGGTATTCAACTGGGCATTCCTACTCCGGCGTTCTCTTCGGCGTTGGCTTATTTCGATGGTTATCGCACCGAGCGTCTACCTGCCAACCTGCTGCAAGCGCAACGCGATTATTTTGGCGCACATTCCTATGAACGCATTGATAAACCCAGAGGTGAATTTTTCCACACCGACTGGACAGGGCACGGAGGAAAAACCGCTTCCACGACTTATACCGTTTAAATAACCAGCGTTTCATCGGAGTACAAACCTTTGTACTCCGATGATTGCACTCTTGATAATGCCAAAGTAATTATGGCGCTATAAAGTCATAAACCTGATATTTTTCCACCAGAGGCCGCAACACACCCTGGGCAATTTGGGCGTATTGCGGATTTTTTAAAAAGGCTTCGTATGCCTGTGGGGATTCAAAAACGCTGGCAATCGCCACATCATAAGATTCATTGACCGAAGCATTGGCATGGCTGCGCTTGATTGTCGCAGGAACCCCTAATGCATAGCTCAGTACCCCGGGTAAGTTGGCCAAGGGTTTGCTGGCATCAATGTATTGCTGCCTGAGTGTTGCATCACCCGGTTGTTTTAGCCAGATAATCACCATATGGTGCAATGTACCCGTTGATTGAGACTGGCTTTTTGTATTGCTCGGTGTGCTCGCGCAACCGGTCAGCGCTATACCTAGCATGAACAGCATTATGGCTGAGACTTTGTGTTTCCAATCCAGAAAATTCATGCTGACTTCCATTTGATGTTGCAGCCTATGCTGGGTATCTGTTCTGAATTAATCGGCTGATGCGCCAACAAAGCATCGAGTGCCTGACGTAAGTCTTCGCCGGTTAAGGGTAGATCATTTTTGGGTGTGGCAGCGTCCAGTCGTCCGCGGTAGACGCAACGCAAATCGGCGTCAAATAGATAAATATCCGGTGTGCAAGCTGCTTGATAGGCTTTGGCCACTGCCTGAGTTTCGTCATACAAATATGCCGCAAACGGATTGCCCCAATCCCGCATCAATTGCTGCATTTTGTCCGGGGCATCTTCAGGATAATTTTCGATGTCGTTGGCGCTGATGGCGATGCTGCTTATCCCTTGCTCGGCGTATTGCCGGGCAATCGCAATCAGCTGTGGCTTGATATGCAGCACATACGGGCAATGATTGCAGATAAACATAATCAAGGTACCGTTCACACCCTTGAGATCTTGCAAACTCAAGTGTTGACCGCTTATCGTGTCCGGCAGATTGAAATCGGGAGCTAGAGTGCCTAAAGGCAGCATATTCGAAGCCGTTGCAGCCATGGTTATCCTCGAAGTTGGTTGGAAAGATTGGAATTATAAATCAGCTCTGCAGCTGGCTTTTAAGGGAATATCCGCTTTACTATGGGCGATGGCAGATTTCCAAAACAGGCTTTAGCGATGATAGATCTAATCAAAACCCCGCAGTTGCCGGATGCACCTCAATTAGATAGCTACATCATCACGGAGAAACTCGGCGAAAGCTTGCAAGCGCAAGTTTACAAGGGCTATCACAAGCATGTGCCGGATTATGCCTTGGTGATTAAATGCCTTAAATTACTATCCAGTTGGGAAGATCAATCACGGCATTTACGACAAAAAATCGAACGCTTGAAAGTCTTGCACGATCCTCGAGTGTGCACGCCGTTGGTTTTGGAAAGCGACGAAGCACATCATTTTATTGTGCAACCCTGGCTGGCAGGGCAGACGTTGAGAACTTGGATGAGTGCGCAAGCCAAAATCACACTCAGCGATTTTTTTATGCTGGCTTCGGCATTGGCCGACACTCTGCAAACCGTACATGATGCTGGTATCACCCACGGCGGGGTTAAACCAAACAATATTTTGGTGCAAGCCGATAATCTGAGTTTACGTTTGACCGATTTCATCACACCCTTGGATATTCGGGATGTCAGTCACTTTATCTACGATCCGGAATTTGTGCGTAACACGCTGGCCTACACCTCGCCGGAACAAACCGGACGTATCAATTATCGGGTGGATTTTTCCACGGACTTGTATTCGTTAGGGATTGTGTTTTATGAAATGTTGACGGGGCGCTTGCCGTTTTTTTCAAGCGATCCGCTGGAACTGATTCACTCCCATCTGGCTGAAGAAATTGAGCCAGTCGATAGCATTAATCCTGAAATCCCGCATATCCTGGCAGAAATCATCAGTAAATTGACACTCAAACAACCCGAAAAGCGCTATCAAAGCGCCTCCGGGTTGTTTGCAGATTTACAACGTTGTCAGGATGAATATGCCCAGAAAGGTTCTATTGCAAATTTTGTAATTTGCCAACATGACAAAACCCGTCGGGTGATTTTTATTTCCAAAATGGTAGGCCGGCAAGCTGAAACTGCATTGATCCATCAGACCTATCAGCAAGTCATGCAAGGACAGTTTCGTTCGGTATTAATTTCCGGGTTATCCGGTATTGGTAAAACCCGTCTGATTCAGGAATTACAAAAACCGCTGGTTAAAAATCGTGGCTATTTCAGTTCCGGCAAGTTTGATCAATATCAGAAAAATATCCCCTATAGCTCGCTAATTCAGGCTTTACGGAATCTGATCCGTACCTTTCTGACTGAAAGCAACGAGCAACTGGCGCAATGGCGCAGCATTATTCTGGATGCCTTGAAAAATAACGGTGGCGTGATTTGCGATGTGGTGCCCGAGCTGGAGTTTATTATCGGCCCGCAACCCGAACCGCAGCATTTACCGCCGGTGGAGGCCCGCAATCGCTTTAACAATCTGTTTGGCAGCTTTCTGGCTTGTCTGGCTAGCGAAAATAATCCTTTGGTGTTGTTTATTGACGATCTGCAATGGTGCGACACCGCAACTTTTGAGTTTTTGCAGAACCTGTTTGCCAATCATCAGGAGCATCCTTATCTGTTTTTTCTGGGTGCTTACCGGCATAACGAAGTCGATAGCGCCCATCCATTGACTCGATTGATTCGCAATGTTCAGGACAATCAGGGGCCGTTGGCGGAAATTCGCCTGGAAGCTCTGAGTGATCATGATTGTCACGAAATGGTGGCTTATATTCTGGATTCAAAGCTTAAAGCCACAGCCAATCTGGCCCACTTCGTCGCTCACCTCACCGAAGGCAACCCGCTGTTTGTCAGTGAAAGTCTGGCCTGGCTTTATAACGAAGGCTTGTTGAATACCGATCAGGATCAGCACTGGACATGGGACATGCAGAGGATTCGCGAAACCCGGATTCCAGCCAGTGTCGTGGAGCTGTTCAGCAGCAAGGTCAAAAAACTCCCCGCCAAAACCTTACACATTCTGAATCACTGTGCTTGTATGGGTAATCGGTTTACCGCGAATGAAGTGGCATTGGTAATGGATAAACGCATCGATACCTTATTTGAAGATCTCAAGCCGGTGCTCAGTCTGAGTTTGTTACTGGAAAACAAGGCGGATTTGCAATTTGTGCATGACAGGGTCCAGGAGGCTGTCTTAACACAAGTCGATAGTGAAACACGTCCGGCTATTCATTGGCGTATCGGTCAGCGTTTGCTACAAGCGATTCCAGCCGATGCCGAACTGGAATCGCTGGACAATTTATTTACCATTGCTGCGCATTTGAATCGTGGCTGCCCACAGACCCCGGATCAGGATACGGTTTACTGGTTGGCGAACATCAATTTTCATGCAGGCAACAAGGCACTGGATGCCTTGGCCAGCGATGCCGCCAACGACTTTTTTACCCAGGCACATCATTATTTACCTAAAGATTGCTGGGAAGTAGCCTATGAGCTGAGTTTTCGTATTTTTCAACGCTTGGCGAAAACCCATTTAATGTGCGGACGCTACGAGGATTCTGGACGCTTGTTGAACGAGTTAGTTGAGCACGCCGTCAGCGATCTGGATAAAGCCGAAGCGCTGGCCGAACAAACCACTTCCTTATCGTCATTCGGCAATTTCAATCAAGCCATTGCCACAGCCAATCGTGGTCTGGCATATTTTGAGCAAGCCATCCCGAACGACCCGCAATTGGCTCAGCAACGCATGCATGAGTTAATGCAGCAAATCCAGCAGCAAGGTGATGTCTGGAACCGAATTTTGCACATGCCGTTCACCCGTGAACGCAAAAGCAAAATCGAACTGGCTTTTTATAGCGAGCTGATCCCGGATTTGTATATGTGCGGTCTGGTGCCGCAATTGTATTTGTCAGCAGCTCAATCCACCCTGCATTGCCTGGAAGGGGGTATGGATGAGTCGGTGATTTATTCATTTTCCATCATGGGTTTGAATCTGGGGGAACAGGGTCAGTTTGAATTGGCGTTTCGCTATGAAGATCTGGCGCGGGACTTGTGCGCCAAATACCCCAATACCTTTGGCGCCACCCGAGGCATGAATGGGATAGTCTGGTGCAACATGCACAGCCGCAGCCACCCGGCTGATATCGTTGAATACGCGCATCAATCCATTCAATGCGGCAAAAATTGCGGCGATCTGTACAACGCCGGTTTATCTTACGGGCCATTGATGTGGAATTTGATGGTGCAGGGCAAAAATCTGCGCTGGATTGAGGAAGCAGCCGAGGAATGTTTGCAGTTTTCTCGCAAAAATCAGCTGTCGTTTTCAGTAGGGTTAGCAGAAGCAGTGCAAGCGGGTTGGGTTTTACCGATGAAATCCTCACAGCCTGGTGTAGATATGCAGACCACCTTGGCGGAGTGGGCAGAAAATAACTACGTTTCCGCGTCGGGCAGTTATTTTGCGCTGAGGGGATTTGCTCTGTATTTCATGGCAGATTATCCGGCTGCCGAGCAAGCTTTGCAGCAAGTAGAGCAATATCTGCATGGCCTGACCGATAACGTCTTGAAACGGCTTTGGTACGTTTTCAAAATCCTCAATCGCTTACGCTTTGCGCAACAGCGGGATTGGCTTCAGCTAGAAGCCGAAATCAAACCGTTATTAGAAAAACTGGAAATTTGGGCGGCTTTGGGGCCGTTGTTAAAGCCCTATCTGGCTTTGATTCACGCGGAAATAGTTTTTTATCAGGGGGCGTATCGGGCCGCCCGTAACGCTTACCAAGATGCACTTGAATTGTCGTTATCACAAGGCTATGACTTGTTGAGTGGGCATCTTTACGAGTGTTTGGGCGATATTGCCAGTGAGCAGGGCTTGGGAAATGCCGATCTGTATTTCAACGAGGCGCGCCGTCTGTATCGCTTATGCCGGGCTGACGCCAAAAATCATCGACTGCAGCAGCGACATCCCTATGTGAAGCAGAATAACGCTGTTCGCAGTCAGCGCGAACCTGAAGCTCAAAATACCTTGCCCAGTCTGGATATCAATTATTTGATGAAATCGGCGATGGCCTTATCGGCTGAAATTGATTTGCCGCAATTGATGCAAAAAATCATGGCGGTAGTGCTGGAGAGTTCTGGTGCGCAGCATGGTTATTTGCTGATTAAACAAGGCGGACAGTTACTCATTGCTGCCGAGCAGCATATTGGCAAAAAACAATCGCCAGCTAAATTGGCTTACCCCATCAATCAAAGCCGGGGTATTTGTCAGGCCATTATCAATTATGTCCAACATACCCAGAGCAAAGTGGTTTTAGATGATGCGATGAATAGCGGAGAGTTTAAGAATTCGCCAGAGGTTCAGGCACAGAATTTGCGCTCGGTGCTGTGTTTGCCGATTGTTAAACAGGCTGGGCTGACAGGATTACTTTACCTGGAAAATCGTTTATCGGAAGGCGTTTTTACTGAAGAAAAAATCAGCATGACGGAACTGTTGACGGCGCAGGCCGCCATTTCTCTGGAAAACGCTGCCTTATTGGAACAAACCCGTCAGGCCTATCTGCAATTGCAGGAAAATCAGGAACAGATGCTGCAAATGGAAAAATTGTCTGCAATGGGGACTCTGGTCGGCGGCGTTGCGCATGAAATCAATAATCCGCTGATGGGGGTGATGAACTTTGTCGAATTTGTCGCTGAGCGCACGGACGATGCGAAATCCAAGGAAATACTGACTCAGGCTCTGCAGCATATTCAGCGTATCAAAAAAATTGTCTCCAACATGTTGGTGTTTATCCGTAGCAAGTCGGTACCCACTGGTCATGCGTCTATACCGGAAGTTTTAAGTCAAACGTTAATGTTGCTGGAAGGTGAATTACGCAAAGGCGCCATTCAAATCAAGCAGTCGATTCCGGAGAATTTGCCGGATATTGTTTGCAGTCCGGAAAGTCTGCAACAAATCCTGATAAATTTAATGATCAACGCCCGTGATGCCTTGTCGAACCAGCCGGAACCTCAGATCAGCATCAGCGCCAGGGTTAAGGATAAGCAGATCGAATTCACGCTTGCAGACAACGGCTGCGGGATCAGTGATGAGATACAAAATCGCATGTTTGATCCCTTTTTTACCACTAAAGCCCCCGGTAAGGGTACCGGATTGGGTTTGTCGGTTACCCGGCGTCTGATACAAGATAGTGGTGGCAGCATTCAGTTTGAAAGTGAGCCTGATAAAGGTTGTGAGGTTAGTATTAATTTCCAGATGTACAGTAGCTAAATTAGGCTGTAGTCTGCATAATTATTGGCTAGATCACTAGCTCCACAACGAAAATGAGACAAATCATGTTAAACAACATTCTGGTCATTGATGACGATCCCGCTGTCAGGGGAGCTTTCAAACTTATTCTGGAGGAAGAAGGCTATCAGGTGCTTGAGGCCGAAAATGGTCTGGACGGCATAGAAATGGCCAAACAACACCGGCCTGATTTGATTTTCCTGGATTTGCGCATGCCTGGCATTGATGGTGTTGAAACCTTGCGGCGGCTCAAGGCGATGGATGAAAACCTGAATGTCTATATCGTGACGGCGTTTGCTTCCGAATATATGGGTCAGTTGAAAGATGCGCATGAACAGGGTTTGCAATTCGAATTGGCCAGCAAGCCTTTGTCTGCCTCGCAGATCCGTAATATTGCCCAGATCGTGCAGGTTTCAAAAATTCAGGAGGAACGACGGGCGATGCATCATAAATTGGTGCTGACCTTGTATGTGGTTTCCCTGAATCAGGAAACTCGCCGTATGGTTGAACAAATCAGTGCAGTACTGGCTGGCATTTACGAACCCGGACATTGGGTGTTTGATGTGGTCGAAGTGTTGGGTATGCCTGAAAAAGCACTGGAAAGAGAAGTTTTTGCCACGCCGATGCTGGTGCGAGATATTCCTGAGCCGGTTTTGAAGCTGCTGGGTGACTTATCCCGCATGTCATCGGTGATGGCCGCCATCACGACGCAGACCCAAGGCACCGGCGTTCAAACCATCATCATTTGATGCAGACTGGATATCATGAGGAACCTCTAATAATTCTCAATCGGCGCTTTAACGAAAGCGGAATCCCAGTGAAAAGAATATACTGGATGTCCTTATACGCGCGAATGACGAATTTTTAGAGGTTCCCTGATGCTATTTGGCTGGCTTGGTTTTTTCCGGTTTGTGGTGCTAATCGGATTGATGCTGGCTCAGACGGTGATTCACGCCGAGACCCATCCTTCTTTTTTCGAATCGTTGCAACTGCAATGGCAAAATCTGATCGGTGCCGATAACGTGCCTGACTATCAACCCAGTTTTGGCGAGTCGGGGCAACAAACGCCTAAGACCTATATTGTCGGCATCCATCCCTTGCACAATCCCAAGCGACTGTTTGAGGTTTATGCGCCGATTATCGAATACATTAATGCCCGCATGCCTGATGTAGTTTTCAAACTGGAGGCCTCTCGGAATTATGAGACGTTCGACCAAAAACTGTATAGCGGACATTTTGATTTCGCCATGCCCAATCCCTATCAAACCATTCGCTCGTTGGCGCATGGGTATCGGGTGTTTGGAAAAATGGCTGATGATGAGGATTTTTGCGGCATCATTCTGGTACGGAAGGATAGCGGCATACATCAGGTCAGTGATTTGAAAGGTAAAGCGGTAGCCTATCCCGCCGCTACTGCACTGGCAGCGACCATGATGCCGCAAGCTTATCTACATACACACGGTCTTAACATCAATACAGATATCGAAAATCGTTATGTAGGTTCCCAGGAATCTTCAATCATGAACGTATTGTTGAAGCATGTTTCTGCTGCAGCAACCTGGCCGGTACCCTGGAAAATCTTTGTCGCCGAACATCCCGAACAGGCAGCTCAATTGGAAATCAAGTGGCAAACCGAGCCTTTGCTGAATAATGGTTGGGTGGTACGCGCTGATGTGCCTTCCGACGTGGTCGAGCGCTTTGCTCGCCACTTGTTTAGTCTGCAGGATGAGGCGGATGGGCGAAAATTGCTGCAAGCAGTGCCGGTTTCGCGCTTTGAGTCGGCTAGCGATGAAACTTATCAACCGGTCAGGCAGTTTTTGGAGTATTTCAGTCACTCAGTGCGTTCCATCGAGCAATGAGTATATTTTTCTTGAGTTCATGGCGTTTGTGGTTGCAAACTTCCTTGCAGAGACAATTAGCTGTGGGTTTCGGCAGTGTGGCTTTGGTCACCATGCTGACACTCACGGGCTTGTTGCTCAAGCAGCAACAAGCATTTCTGAATGATTTCGGTATTCGTCGGGCTTATTCCCTGGCGCATGGCTTGGCGCAAAGTACACCTTCCTGGGTCCTGGCCAACGATTTGGTGGGTTTGGAAGAAATCATTCAAGGATATGGCGATACACCCGATTTGGAACGTATTTTCATACTGAGCCCGGGTGGTGAGGTGCTGGCTTCAACCAATCCCCTGGAAATCGGGCGATTCGCCAACGACCCCATCAGTCTTGATCTTCTAAAACATAAGCCTGAATCACATGTGTTGGTGTTCAGTGATAACCTGATAGATGTGGTTGCGCCAATTTTGACCAATGAACGGCATATCGGTTGGGCTCGCGTCGAACTGAATCAAAATGAAACACGCGTCAACCTGAAAACGGTGGCAAGTACGATGTTGCAGTTTGCCATCATGACCTCGATGTTGCTGGTTATCTTGTCGATTTGGCTGGGGCGACGCATGAGTAAGCGATTGCAGGCGCTGGACTCGGTGGCAAAACACATTGCCAGCGGCAAACGGACATTGCGCGCGCAGACTGGGCAGCGCGATGAAATTGGCCGTTTAGCCGGTAACATCAATCATATGCTGGATACTCTGACTCAATCAGAACGCGATCTTGGGCAACTGAATCGGGTTTACGCCGCCTGGACGGAATGCGTTGCTATGGTGGGCCGAGAGAGTCGTGAGACGGTATTGCTAAACCGGCTTTGCCAGATATTGGCTACCACTATCGGTTTTCGGTTGGTATTTATCGGCTTTACGGATGCTAAAAACGATTGGATTGATATTGTAGCCAGCAGCGATTGGGACTCGTCTTATCTAAAAAAGCTCAAAGTATCGGTACGAATGGATCGCCCTGAAGGCCAGGGGCCCATAGGATTGGCAATACGCAAAGGCCAGCCGCAGATTTTTAACGACTTTCTGGCGGAAGTCTGCACCGCTCCCTGGCACGCTTCAGCCGAGGCTGAAGCCATACGCGCTGTTTGTGCGTTCCCGCTATCGCGTGGTGGCAGAGTCGTAGCTGGTCTGGCTGTTTATTCCGACCAGATCGGTTACTTTAATGACAGCATCATCAGTTTGCTGCGTGGCTTGAGTGACGATATTTCCTTTGCGCTGGATAACATTGACCTGGAAAACCTGCGCTTGCAGACTGAAACCGAACTCAGGCTGGCGGCATCGGTGTTTGAAAATAGTCAGGAAGGCATCATGATTACCGATGCCGATAAAACCATTCTTCGCGTGAATGCCAATTTCTGTCGTATTACGGGCTACGCAGCAGAGGAAGTCATAGGCGGTCACCCCAAAATGTTGTCATCAGGTCTGCAGGATCGGGTTTTCTATCAAAACCTGTGGGATCAGGTGCTTTCTCAGGGGTTTTGGCAGGGTGAAATCGTCAATCGACGCAAAAATGGCGAAATCTTTCCGGAATGGCTTTGCATCACGCGCTTGCAAAATGCCGCAGCCGAAGTCACGCATTATGTCGGTACCTTTATGGACATTACTGACCGGAAGCTTGACGAAGAACGCATACACAAACTGGCGTTCTACGATCCTTTGACGCAATTACCCAATCGCCGCTTGTTGATCGAGCGATTACGGCAGGCTTTGCTGGAGAGTCAGCGCAGTCAGACCTATGGTGCCGTGATGTTTATGGATCTGGATCGATTCAAAATTCTGAATGATACTCAAGGCCATGACAAGGGCGATCAATTATTGATCGAAGTGGGCAAGCGAATCACCGATTGTGTGCGCGAGCAGGATACTGTAGCCCGGTTGGGTGGTGACGAGTTTGTGGTCATGCTGGAAGATTTGAGCAATGATCACACTCAGGCGGCTTTGATTGCGCAACGGATAGGGATTAAGCTGCTGACTGCGCTGCGTCTGCCATATCAACTGCATTGTGGCGAAAGTAGTTTGCCAGCCACCTCGATTACACATCATTCCAGTGCCAGTATCGGCATGACCTTGTTTCGAGGATTGGCAGTCAATTGCGAAGACTTACTCAAGCAAGCCGATGTAGCCATGTATCAGGCCAAACAAGCCGGGCGTAACGCCTTCTGCGCATTTAGTCCGGACATGCAAGCCCAGATCGACCAAAGAGCGACTCTAGAAGTAGAATTGCGGCAGGCATTATCGCTAAAGCAATTTTGTCTGTATTACCAAATTCAGGTGGATGCCCAGGGACACGCTGTCGGCGCTGAAGTTTTGTTGCGCTGGAATCATCCTCAACGCGGACTGATTTCGCCCGCCGCCTTTATCTCGCTGGCAGAAGAAACGGGTTTGATTGATGAGTTGGGTCTGTGGACCTTGCAGGAAAGTTGCAAAACCCTGGTCAATTGGGCGCAACGTCCGGAAACACGTGAATTAAGTCTGGCCGTCAATGTCAGCGCCAAGCAGTTCAATCAAAATCAATTTGTTAGTCAAATAAGGCGCTTGCTTGAAAACTACGCTATTGCTCCGCAAAGATTGAAGCTGGAAATTACCGAGAGTCTGGTGCTGAACAATGTTGATGAGGCCATAGCCATCATGGGTGAGTTGAGAGCTCTGGGGTTGACTTTTTCCATGGATGATTTTGGCACCGGTTACTCATCGTTGTCTTATTTGCAGCGTTTGCCTTTATCGCAATTAAAAATCGATCAGTCGTTTGTGCGCGATTTGACGACGGACAACCATGATGCGGCGATTATTCGCACCATTTTGAACTTGGGCGGCAGTTTAGCGATGGATGTAGTGGCGGAAGGGGTGGAAAATGAGCAGCAACGAGACTATTTGCTGGCGAACGGTTGTCAGTATTTTCAAGGCTTTTTATTTGGTAAGCCCCAGCCTTTGGCTGAATTTGAGCAAAGATTAGTATCTCATTATGATATAAAATAACTTCTTGCAAGGATCGTCGTTTAGGATCGTATCAACCTGTTAATTCGTTCAATTTCCTTTGCCGTTTCAGCAAAATTTGCGCCAGTAATCGATTTTCATCCCTGATTCCAAATTATGACGATACTGCGTTGGCTCGTATTCGGTTTGAGCTTGTACTGTGTTCCTATTTCCGCTTGGGCTATTGAGACGGTCAAGGTGGGCATTTTATCTTTTCGTGGACTGGATAGAACCCAGCAGCAATGGCAACCCCTTGCAGATTATCTGAGTCTGATCATACCCGGCTACCATTTCGAAATCGTGCCTCTGTACTATCCAGATCTGGATAAAGCCGCCTCCACTGGGCACCTGGCGTTTATTTTTACCAACCCGGAGCACTATGTTATTTTGCGCCAGCGTCAGGGTTTAAGCGCTATGGCTACGTTGATGCCTATGGCGGAAGGGCATCCTGTCAATCAATTTGGCGGCGTGATAGTGGCTAAAGCCGAGCGTAGCGACTTGATATCATTGGCTAACCTGAATGGTAAAACCATTGCTTCGCCCGATCGCGAATCATTTGGCGGTTTTATTACCCAACAGTGGGAGCTTTACAAGCATGGCATCAAGCCGCGGCGATTTGTCTTCACGGGTATGCCGCATGACAAGGTGGTAGCAGAAGTATTAAGTGGGCATGTGGATGCCGGATTTGTGCGTAGCGGTATTGTTGAAGCTCTAATCCAGGAAGGTGTGATAGCGGAGGACGCACTTAAAATCATCAATCAACAAATCGTGCCCGATTTTCCGCAGATCATTTCCACCGGTTTGTATCCGGAATGGCCGTTCGCTGCCCTTTTAAGCACGGATGCGAAGCTGGTTAAAGAGGTAACGCTGGCTTTATTGAATCTGGATAATCAACATCCGGTAGCTCAGGCTGCCAAAATTTTTGGCTTTAGTCCGCCGGGTGATTACAGCAAGGTTGAGGCTGTGATGTTAAATATGAATATCCATCCGGATAAGCTCAAAAACTTCAACCTCATGGATGTTTACTATCGTTATCGGCAAATACTTTGGGGGATGGCTGCTTTATTGGCCATCATTCTATTGCTTTCAGTCAAGCTGTTACGTATACACCGACATTTGCGTCATGCCTATCTCAAATATCATCTGGTTGCCGACTACACCAGTGATTGGGAATACTGGATTTCGCCGGATGATCAGGTGATTTATACCTCTCCTGCCTGCCAACCGATTACCGGATACACGCCTCAGGATTTCAAAGATGATCCGGAGTTGATCTTGAATCTGGTACACCCCGATGATCAACCGAAATTCAAACGCCACTTGCAGAATCATGCCCATCGTCAGCAGCCGGACGAAATGGAGTTTCGCATCCTGGATCGGGACGGTGGCCTGCACTGGTTACACCATCTATGCCAGCCAGTGTTCGATAGTCAGCAACGATTTCAAGGCATCAGGGCCTCCAATCGTGATGTTACCCAGCGCAAGCAAATGGAGCTGGAATTGCGATTGCACGATGCGGCGTTGAAGTCCTGTGCGGAAGGGATAGTGATTACTGATGTCAACGCGAATATTCAGTGGGTCAATCCGGCTTTTTGTGAATTGACGGGGTATACCGAAGCCGAGGTTCTGGGCAAAACACCGGCTGAACTGGTTAAATCCGGTTTACAAGACGATGGCTTCTATCAAAGTCTTTGGCAGTCCATTTTGTCGGGTCAGCCCTGGCGAGGCGAAATAGTCAATCGACGCAAAAATGGCGAACTCTATGATGAGCAACTGAGTATTACCCCGGTTTTTGGAGCAGAACAGGTGATAAGTCATTTTGTAGCGGTCAAACAGGATATTAGTGAACGCAAACGCAACCAGGAGCAGATTCAACGCCTGGCCTACTATGATCCGCTGACGCAATTGGCGAATCGTCGCTTGTTGATCGATAGGCTGGAAAAAGTGTTGGCCACCTGTCGCAGACATAGGCATTATGGGGCGCTGTTGTTTCTTGATTTGGATCGCTTTAAACCTTTGAATGATCGGTATGGGCATGATGCAGGCGATCAGCTTTTGCAGGAAGTTGCCAAACGGCTTAAGGAGACGGTGCGTCAGGAAGATACGGTTGCTCGTTTGGGTGGGGATGAATTTGTAGTGGTGTTGGTGGAACTTGATGGCGACCATGATCAAGCTGCTCAGCAAGCGGAACAGGTGGCTTTAAAGCTACATGAGGTTTTGGCTAACACCTATGTCTTGTGGTTGCGACATGAAGGAGCCGTGCCGAACCGGATTGAATATCAATTAACCGTTAGTATTGGTCTCAGTTTGTTTATGGAAGCCGAAACTAACGCCAACAAAATATTGAAGCAGGCTGATCTTGCCATGTATGATGCTAAACATCAGGGACGGAACACTATTTGCCTTTTTCACTAGGTTTGGCAACGTTTTCTGCGCCAGCCAATTCAATCATTTATGAGAAGCTGTTATGTTTTCGATGCAAAGAGATATTGAAGTATCCATTACCCAACAGCTTGATTGTTTAATTGTGCAAAGAATCTGGATAAGGCTATAACCCCATCATCCCTAATTGTCCCCATTATGATGGATGCCCTAGACAAACTCAGTCTGGTTCTTGACACCATCACCGATGGCATATTAGTGGTCGATTCCCAGGGGGTCGTCATCTATGCCAATCAAGCAGCCAAATCCTTATTGGAAAGGCCGGATATTATTGGTCAACAACTGGCTATTCCTATCACTACCAGTAATGGTGCACCTCAAGATGTCAATCTGATTCGACCCAGTGGTTTTGCCTGGGCGGAAATGCGTACCAAGCCCATTGAGTGGGGCGGCACACCGGCCTATGTGTTGGGTTTGCACGATATCACCGATCGTAAACAGGCGGAAATTGCATTGCAAAAAAGTGAAGCGCTGTTTCAAACCCTGGCTCGGCTATCTCCGGTGGGAATTTTTAAAACTGATCAACAAGGTGATTGTGATTATGTCAATCAACGCTGGTGTGACATTAGCGGTTTAAGCACTGAAGAAGCCATCGGAAAAGGCTGGTTACTGGCCGTTTTCAATGCTGATCGGCAACGTGTTCAACAGGAATGGCAACATGCTACGCTGACTCATACTCCGTTTAAAAGCCAGTACCGTTTTCAGCATCGCAATGGTCCGATACGTTGGGTAATAGGCCTAGCTACGCCTGAATATGACAATGATCGCCAGTTTTTGGGTTATGTGGGCACTGTTACGGATATTACTGAAATCAAACGCAATGAAGATCATCTTCATCAAGCCGCGGCTGTATTTGAATCCACTAGGGAAGGGGTAATGATCACCGATGCCGAACGCCGCATTCAACGCGTGAATCGGGCTTACACGGAAATTACCGGCTATAGTCAACTGGAGTCGCTGAATCAGCTGCCATCCATTTTACGCTCTGGTCGACACGATCAGGATTTTTATACTGAAATGTGGGAAGAAATTGTCCGAACCGGTCATTGGCAGGGAGAAATCTGGAATCGGCGAAAAAGTGGTGAAATTTACCCTGAGCTATTGAGTATCAGCACCATCAGAAACCAAGAGGGAGAAATTTGCAATTATGTGGGGGTTTTTGCCGACATTACCAAGCTTAAGGCTTCCGAAAAAGAGTTGGAATTTTTGGCTCATCACGATCCCTTGACCAACTTGCCCAATCGCTTGTTATTCATGTCCCGCTTGCAGCATGGCATCGCGCAAGCACAACGGCAAAACAGTCAATTGGCAGTGTTGATGCTGGATCTGGATAGATTCAAGGATGTTAATGATAGTTTTGGTCATCTAGCGGGTGATGATCTCTTGCAAGCAGTTGCCGAACAATTAATTACACGCTTACGGGCTGCCGATACGGTTTGCCGTTTGGGTGGTGATGAGTTTGTTATCTTGCTGGAAGATATGAACCATCCCACCTCAGCAGGCAATATAGCTAACGATATCATTGCGCTGATTAATCAGCCTTGGTGCTTATATAGTGGTAATGAAGTTCGAATTGGCGTCAGTATTGGAATTGCGCTGTTTCCAGAGCATGGCAAGGCTGCTGCCGAGCTGGTGCAGAGGGCCGATACCGCGTTGTATGAAGCGAAAAATGAAGGTCGTAACTGTTATAAGTTCTTTTCTGAAGCCTCTACTCGGGCCGCCCACGAACGCATTAAAATCGAACTAAACTTACGCAAAGCGATTGAAAACGAAGAATTATGTGTTTTTTATCAACCGCAGATCGATATAGCTAGCGAGCGTGTGATTGGCGTCGAAGCTTTGGTGCGCTGGCAAACCGCAGACGGTGAACTCATTATGCCGTTGCGTTTTATTCCGGTTGCTGAAGAAACTGGTTTAATTACCCGTATAGGAGATTGGGTGCTTAAACAAAGTTGTCTTCAGGCCAGGCAATGGTTGGAGGCTGGATTGCCACCTTTGCGGTTGGCTGTGAATGTTTCTTCGCATCAATTAATGCATGGAGATATTTGCCAGACGGTTTCGGAGGCTTTATCCGATAGCGGTTTTACCGCCGAATACTTGGAGTTGGAATTAACCGAGAGTGTTCTGATGAAACGGGAAAAAGAGGCGATTGATATCTTGCAACATCTAAACAGTCTAGGTGTGCGTTTGGCTATCGACGATTTTGGTACCGGCTATTCATCGCTAGCGCATTTAAAGAATTTTCCGTTGAATGCCTTGAAGATTGATCACGGATTTATTCGAGATATTCCTGGGGATAAGGATGCTATGGAAATTACCGCGACCATAATTGCGATGGCTAAAAACTTGAGAATGCAGGTTACTGCCGTAGGCGTGGAAACCCAGGAACAATTGGAGTTTCTGGCGCAACATCAGTGTGATTTTTATCAGGGCTATTATACCAGTAGACCTTTGTCTGCCGCCGGGATGACTGAGTATCTTCAAAAACAAACATAAAAGGGTCAAGCGGCTTTTTAGATAATCCCCGGAAAAAAAGTATAATGCATGGTTTTTTAACCAACGAGGATCAGAATATGGCTGACAATTTAATTGCACCTTCCATTCTTTCCGCTGATTTCGCCCGCCTGGGAGAAGAAGTGGTGAATGTTTTAAATGCCGGCGCGGACATCGTGCATTTCGATGTCATGGACAACCATTTTGTGCCGAACCTGACCATCGGACCACTGGTTTGCGAAGCTTTGCGTAAACACGGCGTCACTGCACCCATCGACGTACATTTGATGGTTGAGCCTGTCGATCGCATCATCCCGGATTTTGCCAAAGCCGGTGCTACTTACATTACGTTCCATCCGGAAGCC
>SXGU01115136.1_pt1 | contig 17376 bp, 14 predicted proteins | sample 3174531 | NCBI WGS metagenome assembly SXGU01 (sample SAMN11356863, study PRJNA531348) | freshwater metagenome | isolation source: freshwater sample F1-140 | place: China: Fuxian Lake, Yuxi | collected 2017-12-25 | reverse complement strand
GCGCGTCGGAAACGGGGAAACGGCCCCGCCTGACCGCGACCGCCAACGGCGGCTACAACAAACTGGGGCGCTTTCGGGAATGATGTAGCATCTGAACGAGCCGCCTTGCGGTCGCGGCTCGTTGAAACACGCTACGACTTTTCCCCAAGCGCTCCAGGTCACCTTCGCGAGAACCGGGACCGGTCGCTGCTATGACGGATGAGTTGGCCGAAGCGCTGGTCGCCCTGTTCGAGCGGCTTGGGCCGCACGTTCAATCCGACCCGCAATTGCGTGACGCGGTTCTCAATCTCGGGCGGGCCATCGCCACTTGGACTGAACAGCTCGCTCCCGCGCCGGTCGTCGAACCCGCGAAGCCCGCGATTCCTGTTCCGCCACTGCCGCCAGTCGTCATCCCCGCCGACTTCTCGCTCGCACGCCCACCCGTGCCGCTCGTTCGGCAACCGGTGATCGACGACGACGAGGGTCGTTGGATCGTGCCCGCCGATCTCGCGATCATCGCGCAACGCTGTCACCTGAAAGCCAAGGCGGCGCGTGTCGTGGCCGCGCGCAATCGCGGGGGCATCGCGCCCGCGCCCGATGACCTGAACCGCCAGGCGATCGCGCTGCCGGACTGCGACCTGTGGATGCTGCACCCAGGCGACTACGTGGACACGCCGAAGGCGTGGGAAGACCTGAGCGGGGCGTTCGCCGTTGGCGTGGAAGCGGCCCGCCTGCTCGCGACACTCAAGGAACTCCCCAAAGCGCTCGCGGAACGCTACCGTGAACGTGTCCTGTACGCGGGCGCCGAGGCCCAGGCGGTGATGTGGTCGGGCGTGTTCGACGTTAAGCGCAGCAAGGACACCGATCAGGTTCACCTGTTCGTCCAAATCCGCGAGTACGCCCGCAACTCGCAAACTTACATCAACCGGTATCTGAGGAAGGATGATCGCGTATCCGCGGACCACTGGCCGGACCTGCTGCTCCGGCTCGAGGTGTTGCGCGACGAATTGGACGAGGCTCGCGGTAAGGCCCGCACCCGCGACAAGGGCTTCACCAACCTCAAGTACAAGCTCAAGAAGATGGGCGAGTCGCCCGAAACCGCCGCGACCGAGTGGCCGCGCGTGCTGGATTTACTCGAAGAGGTGGTGTCGGCAGGTATGCCCGCGAGCAACGCGGACATACGTGAGTTGCTTCTACCGGTGCTGGACACGCTGCCTGAAGATCAGGAGCCGGGGCCGAACGCGGAGCGTGTGTTCCAGACAGTCAATGAGTACCTCGCGACTCGCCCGGCGCCGACGGTCGAAGCAAGCGAGGAACCGTCGGCAGAAGTGCGGGCCGTGGCCGAGCTACTCCGCGGCCGGCAGGCGGTCCTGATCGGCGGTGTCGAGCGCAACGCCGCGCGATTCGCCATCGAGCACGCGTTCGGACTGAGCGAACTGAACTGGATCTCGACGCGCCCGCACGAGTCAGTAACGGTCTTCGAGCCGGCGGTCGCGCGCCCGGAGGTGGGTGTGGTGCTGCTCGCGATCCGCTGGGCGAGTCACAGTTACGGCGACGTGAAGGGTTACTGCGAGAAGTACGGCAAACCAATGGTCTATCTGACCGGCGGATACAACCCGAACCAGATCGCGCACCAGATTCTGGCGCAAGTGGTCGACCGCCTTCGCGTGCTGAAGTAGGACAGGCTTCCAGCCTGTCCTACTTCAGCACGCCGAGTTGCTTCCCCACTTCCGTGAACGCTGCAATCGCGCGGTCGATCTGCTCCGTAGTGTGCGCGGCAGACACCTGCATCCGAATGCGCGCCTGACCGTGGGGCACCACCGGGTAGCTGAACCCGATCACGTAGATGCCTCGCTTGAGTAGTTCGTTCGCCATGTTCGTGGCGACGGCCGCGTCGCCGAGCATCACGGGAAGAATCGGCGTCGGGCCGGGCTTGATCGTGAACCCCGCCGCTTCGAGCGCCGTGCGGAGCTTCGCGGTGTTCGCTTTCAGCCTCGCGCGAAGGTCCGCGGCACCGTCTACCAGTTCGAGCGCCTTCATTCCGGCCGCGACCAGCGCCGGCGGCACGCTGTTCGAGAACAGATACGGGCGCGATCGGTTCCGCAGCCAGTCCACGATTTCCGCGCTCGCCGCGGTGAACCCGCCGCTCGCGCCGCCGAGCGTCTTGCCGAGCGTGCCTGTAATCACGTCGATACGCGACAGCACGCCCAACTCTTCGGCGCAGCCGCGCCCGGTGGCGCCGAGGTGCCCGGTCGCGTGGCAGTCGTCGATGCCCACCGCCGCGTTGTACTCGTCCGCGAGCGCGCAGATGTCTGGCAGCTTCGCGAGGTCGCCGTCCATGCTGAACCCGCTGTCGGTGAAGATCATCTTGAAACGACACTGCTTCGCGTCTTCGAGACGCGCCCGCAGATCGGCCATGTCGTTGTGCTTGTAACGGAACCGCTGCGCCTTGCAGAGCCTTACGCCGTCGATGATGCTCGCGTGGTTGAGTTCGTCGGAGATGATCGCGTCTTGGTCCGTGAGCAGCGGCTCGAACAGCCCACCGTTCGCGTCGAAGCACGAGATGTAGAGGATGCTGTCGGCTTTGCCGAAGAACTTCGCGATCTGCTCTTCGCATCGCTTGTGGATGTCTTGCGTACCGCAGATGAACCGCACGCTCGAAAGCCCATAACCCCACGCTTTCAGACCCTCTTGCGCCGCACTCACGATGTCGGGGTGATTCGCGAGACCGAGGTAGTTGTTCGCGCAGAAGTTGATGACCTCCGCACCGTTGACCGTGATCCCGGACTTCTGCGGCGACGCGATGCGCCGCTCCGCCTTGTACAGCCCTTTAGTCTTGAGGTCAGCGAGTTGCTCGCGCAGGAACGCGTTGATGTCGTCGACCGGCATGTGAGAACCTCGTGTGGAATGCCGGAATTGTATTGGCCGCTTGCGGCTTCGCGGGACGTGCGTTCGGGCGCGTCCCACGAAGCCGCAAGCGGCCGAAGAAGATGCCGGACGCTACTCCACCACCAGCACCGGGCGGCAGAACGCACCGGTGAAGCCCTTGAAGTTCACCGGCAAGCCCATGTAGCGCACCGGTTGCGGTAGCGCGAACGCCTCCGGTGGGAACCGCAGTTCTTCGACCACCCACACGCCGGCGCCGAGCAGGATCGTGTGAACGCGCTCGTTCGTCGGGTCCGTGCAACCGCCGATGGAATAGTGGTCGATGCCCACACCGCGAATCTTCTGCTCCACGAGGTACGCGGCACCGTCTTCACTCAGGCACGGTGAGTTCCGAAGCCACTCCTCTGTCTTTGCACGCTTGTCGCCCCAGCCTGTGCAGAGCAGCACGATCTGGTCAACCAACGATTGCGGCAAACGCGCCTTGAGCATTTCGGCGGTGATGTGCGATCCGGCCGCGATGCCGCGCACGTCCGCGATGTACGCCTGACCACACCACGATTCGAGCGGGATGTCGTCGAGGCTTTTGCCGCCTGCGATCTTGTGCAGCGGGGCATCGACGTGGCTCCCGGTGTGGCTCGCGATGGTGAGCAGTTCGACGCGCCAGCCGGTTTGCGGGTGGTCTTTAATGATCTCCGACCGCACCGGCGGGTGCGCCGGGCAGTTCGGGCTGCCGTCGTAAACAGGTTGCGACAGGTCGATGAGGCGCATGGGAATCTCATAGGGGTGGGCCAGGACGGCCCGTAAAAGGCGGATTCGAGCCACTCTACGAAGACTTCCCCAACTCTTCCGCAATCACGTCGTGCAGCGCGTCGAGTGACTGCGAAATCACGTGCGTGTCGCCGGTCACGGCCATGAAGTTCTGGTCGCCGTTCCAGCGTGGAACGATGTGCCAGTGAAGGTGCCCCGGCACGCCGGCGCCCGCGGCGCGGCCCAGGTTCAGCCCGACGTTGAAGCCGTCCGCGTTCATCCGTTTTTCGAGGATGCCGATCATCTTTCGCATCACGAGTTGAAGGTCGAGCAGTTCGTCCGAAGTGAGTTCTTCCAGGCAACCCTTGTGAGCTTTGGGTGAAATCAAGAGGTGCCCGTTGTTGTATGGGAAGCGGTTCAGCACCACGACCGACAGTTCGGTGCGATACACAACCAGGTTCGCGCGGTCATCCGTGCCGGCCACGGCGCGACACAGGAAGCAGTCGTCACCGGTGGGCTTCTCTTTCGGTGCGGTGATGTACGACAACCGCCACGGTGCCCAGAGCGTATCCACGACTTTTCCTCCGGCGAGAAACACCCAACACGAGAACACGTCCACGGACTGTCCGATTCCCGGTGGCGTCGCAACTTGTGGTAATCATAGGGAGGGCGGGCGTCCGCGTTCCTTGACTGTCGCGGGTGGCGGTCCTAACATGACCGTCTTAACTCGGAATCCGACACGACCGCGAGAACCGTCATGGCAGTACCCAAAAGGCGCACCTCCCGTTCCAAGAAGGGCACGCGGCGCAGTCACCACCACGTTGTCGCGGTGCAGATTCAGTTCTGCGCGCGGTGCAACGAGCCGGTGATGCCGCACCGCGTCTGCTCCAACTGCGGGTTCTACCAGGGTCGTGACGCGATCGCGGTGGAAGACGACAAGCAAGGGAAGTGACCCATGCGGATCGCCCTCGACACGATGGGCGGCGATCACGGCCCGGCCCCAAACGTTGGCGGCGCCGCTCTGGCGTTGGCCACGAACCCCGACTTGACGGTGGTCTTGGTCGGCGACCGCGCGCAACTCGAACCGTTGCTCGCCGCCGCCTCACTGCCGATCGGACGGGTCGAGGTCGTTCACGCTGCGCAAGTCGTGGAGATGAAAGAAAAGCCGGGCGAGGCGTTCCGCCGCAAGCCGGACGCGTCCGTCTTCCGCGCCTGGCAACTGATGGCCACGGGACAGGTGGACGGTCTCGTTTCGGCCGGCAACACCGGAGCCGTCGTCGCCGGCGGGCTGATGTCGCGCCGCTTCCTCAAAGGCGTTCACCGGCCCGGCATCGCGACCGTCATGCCCAACGCGAAGGGCCGCTGCGTCATCATGGACGTGGGCGCCAATGTCTTCCCCCAACCGCGACATCTGCTCCAGTATGGCGTGATGGGCAGCGTGTTCGCGCGATACATCCTCAACATCGAGCGTCCCACCCTCGGCCTGATGAACGTAGGCGAAGAGGAAGGTAAGGGGCACGACCTCGCCCAGAAAACCTTTGAACTGTTCCGGGCCAGTCCGCTCAACGACCGCTTTGTGGGGAACATCGAGGGCCGCGACATCCACCGCGGCGCGGTCGATGTGGTCGTCACCGACGGGTTCACCGGCAACGTGATGTTGAAGCTCAGCGAGGGAGTCCTTGAGTTCGTTCTGGGTATCGTGAACCAGGAAGTGATCGGCGCGCTCCAGGTCGAGCGTGAACAGGCGCAGCTCGCGATGAAGGCGCTGATCGCGAAGTACCACTACAGCGCGGTCGGTGGCGCCCCGCTCCTCGGGGTCGAGGGCGTGTGTATCATCTGCCACGGTTCGTCGAAGGACAACGCCATCGCCAGCGCGCTCGGTGTCGCGGCGCTCAACGTACGGGTCAAACTGAACGAAAAGATCGTCGCCTCACTCGACGCACTGCCCAGTGGCGACGAGTGAGGGGAAACCTACCCCCCAACCCCCTCCCTGAAGGGGGTTGGGGGTAGGTTTCTTCGTCGCGACCCGGAGTTGCGTATGCCGAAGATAGCCTTCCTATTTCCCGGTCAGGGCGCGCAAACGGTCGGCATGGCCGGTGCGCTGTGCCAGTCCCTTCCGGCTGCCAACGACCTGTTCCGGCGCGCCTCCGAGATTCTGGGGTATGACCTCCTCGACGTGTGCGTGAACGGCCCAGCCGAGAAGTTGAGCGCGACCGATGTGAGCCAACCGGCCATCTTCGTCGCGAGCCTCGCGGCACTCGAACAGTTGAAGGCCACCGAGCCTGACGCGAGCGCGGGGGTGGTCGCGACAGCGGGCTTGAGTCTCGGCGAGTACACTGCGCTGGCGTTCGCGGGGGCGTTGTCGTTCGAGGACGGCGTGAAACTCGTTCAGGCTCGTGGCCGGGCCATGCAGGACGCCGCGACCGCGACCCGCTCCGGTATGGTCAGCGTGCTTGGAATGGACGTACCGGACGTGGAAACCCTGGTAATCGAAGTTCGCGGCGCGGACACGCTCGAAGTCGCGAACCTGCTCTGCCCCGGTAACACGGTGGTGTCTGGCGCACTCGCCGCGCTCGACCGGTTCGAGCAACTTTGTGTGCAGAAAGGCGGCATCCGCACGATCCGCCTCACGGTCGCGGGCGCGTTCCACACGAACCTGATGAAGCCTGCTGATGAGAAACTCGCCGCAGCACTCGCGACTGTGTCCCTGAACTCGCCGACGGTGCCGGTGTGGTCGAACGTGGACGCTCGCCCGCACACGTCCCCGGCCGAACTCCGCGACCTCCTCGTGCGGCAAGTTCTCTCGCCGGTACGGTGGGAGGACACGCTTCGCGGGCTATTCGCCGAGAGTGTGGAGCGATTCTACGAGATCGGACCGGGCCGCGTCCTCGCGGGCTTGATCAAGCGTGTGCAGCGAAAAGCCGATATTCGGAACGTCACCGCGTAACCCGTCGAACCGCCCGCGTCAGCGGGCCGGGTTAGCGCTTTACCCGGCCCGCTGACGCGGGCGGTTCGACAGGTTCCGGTGTCCGGTCTTTTCTTTTCTGGGCCGCGTCAGTAGAGTTTCGTTCGTAAGTCGCTGTCCGGGCGTCGGGAAATGCTCCCAACCCTTCGCGGGGTGGCCCAGCGCGATACAAAATACCAAACGCTGCGAGCGGGGGGCCGGTTGGAGCCGGCCGGACCGCGGGTGTTGCGGTGGTGCGATCACCGCCCGGAGGGTCGAACCGTGTCCGTTGAGCAACGTGTCATCGATATCGTGAGCGAGCACTTCGCCTACGACAAAGAAAAGATCACGCGCAATACCACCTTCATCGAAGAAATCGGCGCGGACTCGCTCGATATCGTCGAGTTCGTCATGGAACTGGAAGAAGAATTCGACATCCAGATTCCCGATGATCAGGCCGAGAAGATCAAGATGGTCGGCGAGGCCGTCGATTACATCGACAACGCGATCAAGAACAAGCCGCAGTGACCGTACCCACAAGCCGCCGACGGGTGGTGATCACCGGACTGGGAACGGTCAACCCACTCGCGCTGACCGTTCCCGAGTACTGGCGAGGACTCCTCGCTGGTCACAGCGGCATCGCGCCCATCACGCAATTCGACACCGCCCAGTTCAAACTCGTGAACGGCGGCACGGTCCCGTTCAAGGTGCGATTTGGTGGCGAGGTGAAGGGGTTCAGCCCCGAACCCATCATCGACACCCGCTCCGCTCGCAAGCTCGACCGGTTCACGCAGTTCGCGATCGTCGCCGCGGCGGAGGCGATCAAGGAAAGCGGTCTGGACTTCGCGAAGGAGAATGCGTTTCGCTGTGGCTGCATCCTCGGCAGCGGCATCGGCGGCATGTCAGAGTGGGAAGACGGCTACCGCACGCTGATCGAACGCGGCCCCAGCCGGCTCGGGCCGTTCCTCATCGCCAAGATGATCGCGAACTCGGCCAGCGGGAACATCTCGATCCGCTTCGGTCTTCGCGGACCAAACACCACCGTTTCCACCGCATGTTCGTCCGCGGCGCACGCCATCGCCGATTCGCTCACCGCGATCCGACAGGGTCAAGCCGACGTGATGATTAGCGGCGGTAGCGAAGCCGCGATCACGCCCCTGGGCCTGGGCGGGTTTATCGCGTGCCGCGCGCTGTCGGAGCGCAACGACGACCCGACCGGCGCGAGCCGTCCGTTCGACAAGGGCCGCGACGGTTTCGTGCTGAGCGAAGGCGCCGGCATCTTGGTACTCGAAGAGTACGAGCGCGCCAAGGCGCGAAACGCACCGATCTACGCGGAGGTGTGCGGTTCCGGGAACACGGCCGACGCGTTTCACATCACCGCACCGCACGAGGACGGCATCGGCGCTGCGCAAGCGATGCGCGAAGCCGTGTCCGACGCCGGTTGGAACACCGACGAAGTGGGCTACGTGAACGCGCACGGCACCAGCACGGGGTTGGGCGACGTGGCCGAAACGAAAGCCGTGAAAGTGGTGTTCGGCGCGCACGCGAAGAGGTTGATGGTTTCCAGCACCAAGAGCATGATCGGCCACCTGCTCGGTGCAAGCGGTGGCGTGGAAGCGGTCGCGTGTGCCTTGAGCATCAAGCACGGCGTGCTTCACCCCACGATTAACTTGCAGAACCAAGACATCGAAGCGGGCTGCGATCTGGACTACATCCCGAACACGGCCCGCGAGGTTCGCGTGCGGAAGGTGCTGTCCAACAGCTTCGGCTTCGGCGGACACAACTGCTCGATCGCGCTCGGCGCGGTGTAACTCCCTCATCACAAGCCCGCAGCGCGAGCAAGGGTCAACGGTGACTCTTGCTCGCGCTGCGGGCTTGTCGGTCATCTGGAGGTTTTCATGCCCCTCCCCGATTTGCTCGATGGCCGGTGGGCCGGCGTGTCACTCACGCAGCCCGAGTTCGCGCGGTACTCGCGGCACGTCATCATGCCGGAGGTCGGTCTCGACGGGCAACGCAAACTCAAGTCCGCGAAGGTTCTCGTGATCGGAACTGGCGGCCTCGGTTCGCCGCTCGCGCTGTACCTCGCTGCGGCCGGCGTGGGCACGCTCGGTCTCGTGGACTTCGACATCGTGGACACGTCAAACCTTCAGCGCCAGATCATTCACGGCACCGCGGACGTGGGCCGCTCGAAGTGCCAGTCCGCCGCGGACCGGCTTCGCGACGTGAACCCCGAAGTCGCGCTCGACTTGTGGGAAACGAAGTTCACATCGAAGAACGCGCTCGACATCGTGAAGCACTACGACATCGTCGTGGACGGCACCGATAACTTCCCAACGCGATACCTCGTCAACGACGCGTGCGTGCTGCTGAACAAGCCCAATGTCTACGGCAGCATCTTCAGGTTTGATGGGCAGGCCACGGTGTTCGATCCGCGTGTGGGGCCGTGCTACCGCTGTCTGTACCCGGCACCGCCGCCGCCGGGCGAAGTCCCGAGCTGCGCCGAAGGCGGCGTGCTGGGCATCCTTCCGGGCGTGATCGGCTGCATTCAAGCGACGGAAACGATCAAGCTCATCCTCGGTATCGGCGAACCGCTCATCGGCCGGTTGTTGCACTACGACGCGCTGAACATGACGTTCAGGACGTTCAAGATCAGGCGCGACCCGAAGTGGGCCGTCGGCGCACCGCACCCCACGATTAAAGGCTTGATCGACTACGAAGAGTTCTGTGGAGTGCGCGGCGGCACAGCGCCCGCTACGCCGCAAGCGGCAAAGGCAGGGGAAATTACGCCAGAGCAACTCAAGAAGCGCATTGATGCTGGCGAGAACCTGTTTGTCCTCGATGTGAGGAACCCGAACGAGTTTCAGATTTGCCGTATACCGGGCACGGTGCTGCTGCCACTCCCTGAGTTGCCTGCGCGCCTCGCGGAAGTGCCAAAGGACCGCGAAGTAATCCTCCACTGCAAGAGCGGGATGCGCAGCGCGAAGGCGATCGAGTTTCTGAAGGCGCAAGGCTACACGCGCCTCGTGAACTTAACAGGCGGCATCCTCGGCTGGGCCGACAAGGTGGACACGGGGATGCCGAAGTATTAACGTTTGTCGAACCGTCGGCGTAAGCCGGCTGGGTGCGCGGCCGATGCCGCCAAACCCAGCCGGCTTACGCCGGCGGTTCGACAAACGTTACGCGACCGGTGTGGTCTTCTCGGCTGTCGCCGGTTCCTCGATCCGGCCGGGGCGGTCGCGGAACAACACCATGAACACGCCCAGACAGACCATCACGCCGATACTCGGCACCATCCAGAACTGATCCCAGTTCACCTCTTTCGTCAACGGGTCCGAGTACCGGTCCACCAGCACGCCGCACAGCAAACTGCCCAGCCACATGCCGACCCCGTAGGTGAGGAAGCTGAACAAGGCTTGAGCGCTCGCGCGGATGTCCTTCGGTGCCTTGTTGTCGCAGTGGATGAACCCGGCGGCGAAGAAGAAGTCGAAGCAGAACCCGTGCAGCGCGACGCCGACGATGGCGAGTACGAAACCCGTTCCCTCAGGTCCGGCGTTGGCAAACAACAGGTATCGCAACCCCCAACAGAACATCCCCAGCGCCAACACCCACTTCATCCCGAACCGTATCAGGAACAGCGGCAACAGCGGCAGGAACACCGTTTCGCACACCTGACCGATCAGCATCGTTGAGCCGATGTTTTTGATCCCGCACTCCTTCGCCAAGAAGTCGGCCGTGACCGTGTAGTAGAACGCGAGCACCACGGTGATGGCGAGCGAGACGATGAAGAACGCGGCGAAGGAGAAGTCGCGGAACAGCCCCAAGGCTCGCACGAACGGGATGCCCTTGACCTCACCCTTCGGCGGCGTGTGCGGCAAGAAGAAGCTGTACACCCCGAGCGCCGCGGACAAACCCGCGGCCAGCAACAACGGGCCGTTCGTGCTGGCGGCGGTCTTCCCCCCGCCCGCGAACATCGCGTCGATGCCGAACCCGGCCGCGATCCACCCGAGCGTGCCCAGCACGCGAATGCCGGGGAAGTCACGCTGACCGTCCGGGACATGCTCGAAGGTGATCGAGTTCGCCAGCACCAGTGTCGGGTTGAACAGCAGGGCGTAAACGAGCGTCAGCGCGAACAGCGTCCAGTACTGTCCGGGTTCGTGAATCTGGGCGATTCCGTACAGCAACCCGGCGCCGGCGAGGTGACAGATCGCCATCAACTTCTCACTCGACAGCAACCGGTCCGCGAGATAACCGGCGAAGATGGTGGAGAAGATCGCCCCGAGCGCCATGTTGCCCATCAGCGCGCCGGCCTGCTCACCAGTAAAATTCATCCCGCGGAGATACGGGAAGAAGACGACGAACCACGCCCCCCAAATCCCGAACTGTAAGAACATCATCACGGACAAGTTGAGCCGCAGCGGAAGAGCAAGCGGCGGCGCGGACGCAGTCGAATCGGCAGACATGTTGGCTCCGGGTGCGGAACATCAGCAAGGAATGTCGCTGAATGTAAAGCCCGGATCGCGCCGCGGCAACGAGAAACAATGCGCCGGCTGGATTACACGGCTTTCCGGTTGACCGCGAGCGCGGCCACGTGAGAATCACCCTGTCTCATCTTTTCCCTTACAAAGCGAGAACATCATGCGACCCACATTCGCGCTCCTCATCGGTGTGCTGGCGTGTTCCCTCGGAATGAGTCAGCCGCCAGCCGAAGAACTCCCCGCGAAGACTACCTACAAACTCGGTCCCGATTCGCAGAAGCAAGACGGTGTGCCCGTCGGTGAGTTGGTCGGGCCGCTGGTGTTCAAGAGCAAGGTGTACGACGGCACCGTGCGGCAGTACTGGGTGTACGTCCCGGCGCAGTTCAAAGCGGAAAAAGCCGCGTGCGTGCTGGTACTTCAGGACGGGCAGCGCGCGGTGAACCCGAAAGGCGTGATCCGCGCGAACGTGGTGCTCGACAACCTCATTCACAAGAAAGAGATCCCGGTGACGATCGGCATCTTCGTGACGCCGGGCCACAAGGGAGCCGAGTACCCGGCGACGCTAGGCACCATGAACCCGAACAACCGCAGTGTGGAATACGACTCGCTCGGCGACTCGTTCGCGAAGCTGATCGTTGACGAGATGTTGCCGGAGGTGGCGAAGAAGTACACGCTCACGAAAGACCCGAACGAGCGGGCAATCGCGGGGTTCTCAAGCGGCGGGATCGCGGCGTTCACGGTCGCGTGGGAGCGCCCCGAAGCGTTCCGACGCGTGTACAGCGCGATTGGCAGCTTTACCGACCTGCGAGGCGGGCACGTCTACCCCGACATGGTGCGCAAAGCCGACGCGAAGCCGATCCGCGTCTACCTTCAGGACGGCATCCACGACCTACGCAGCCCCGCGAACCTGAAACGCGACTGGTTCCTACAGAATCAGATGATGGCCGCGGCGCTTCGCGAGAAGGAGTACGACTACAAGTACGTGCTGGGCGCCGGCGGACACGCCGACGACCACGGCGGCGTGCTGCTGCCGGACGCGCTCCGCTGGCTGTGGCGGGATGCGAAGAAGTAGTTGCGAGTTGCGAGTTGCGAGTTGCGAGTTACGAGTTACGAGTTGCGAGTTACGAGTTGCGAGTTACGAGTTACGAGTGACGAGTTACGAGTTACGAGCGAAAGACGAGAACCATTCGGCTTCTTGTCTTTCGCTCGCAACTCGCAACTCGTCACTCGCAACTTCAAGGTTTCGCGATCGGGAACGGCTTGATCGTCGGCGGGCGGCCGAGCGTCGGGTTCTGCTTGCCGCTGCTGAGCTGGCGGACGCGAGCCGTCGCGTACATGTCAAGTTCGTGGATGTACACGATCCCATCGCCGTCCACGTCGCCGTGGCCGCTCAGTCCTTCGACCAGACCGAGCGTGTAGAACCCGGCCTTGGTGAGCTTGCTCTCAATGGCGTATTCGCGACCGAGCGAGGCGCACATGACGATCACGCCCGAGTCTTCGGCCGTCAAATCGCGGACCAGGTTGTCGGCCCGGGCCGGTTGACGGTCCTTCTCGGCCACCGCGCCGGCGTGGCACGCGTCCAGGATCGCGACCAGCCGACCGGGCATGTTGTCCAGCCGGGACTTGAATTCGTTCCCGGAGAGGCACGACACGCAGTCCGGGTCATTCTCCACCACATCGACCGGGACAAGGTAGAACTGCCCGATGAGGTCACGCGTCCCGTGCCCGGAGAACGACACAATGCCCACGTCCTGCGGCTTCATCTTCGACTTCAGCCAGTCCAGACCCGCGAGGATCGCCTTCTTGGTCGCGGCCTTGTCGGTCAGCACCTTTGTCTCTATCGTCGTGAACACCCCCTTCGACTTCTCCTCAAACGCCTTCGCAAGCAACTCCGCGTCGCTGCTCCCGTAGGTCAGTTTGTACTTGCCAGGGTAGTCGGCGATGCCGATCGCGAGAACGTAGAGATTCGGCTTGGGTGGGTCGCCCGCCCGAACCACCACTCCCACCTTCGACATGCCCTTGCTCACCGGCGTGTCGGCGATGACGGCAATGGTGTGCTGCCCCGGCAGTAGCGGCACCTCCCAGGTGGTCTCTGCCGGAACGTTCGGCTGGGCCTTATCGAACCGCTTCACGCCCGCAGTGCCGTTGAACGGGCGCCCGTCCACCAACAACCGCATCGCGGTGATCGGGTGCTTGGCGCTTGTGGCGCGGGCCTTCACGGTCAGCGTTTCCTTGTCCTTGTCCATCTTCATCTCGACACCGTCGACGAACCCGTCAAGCGTGACCTCTGGCGGGAGGACGTCGGCCACGCTGGTCGTCTCGAACAGCGCCTTGTCGAACTTCTTGGCCATCGCCATCGCCATCGACATGTCACCGGCCGGGATGACGTACTTGAGCAGCGCCGGCTGGTACATCGACGGTCGGAACCGCGCGGCCGGGTGGATCAGCGGGAACTTCACCGCCCCGGAGTTGATCTGCCACGCGATCAATCGCTCGCCCTGCGCGGAACAGGAGTAGAACCCCTGCGGAGTCCACGCGATCCACTCGCGACCCGCGATGAAGATGGACAATACAGGTTCTTCGCGGTCCCGCGCCCAGATGCGAATTGTCTGGTCGCCCGAACCGGTCGCGAAGTACCGGCTGTCCGGCGACGGGGTAACGCACAACACGTTCCCGGTGTGACCGACGAACGTCTTCGTCACCGCAGTCGTGGATGGGGTAACCATGTACAGGTGTTCGACCCCACCAACGAGTACCGCGTTCCCCTTCGGCAGCACGGTTGCCGAGTAGATCTTCTCGCCGCCGGGCAACTTCATCGCCGTCGGCTCCCGACCAGTCGTCTGAACGATGAACCCGGTCGCGCCGGTGATCAGTTTCACGTGGTCGTCGCTGTCCACGGTCTGTGTGTACTTCGACGGGTCGGGCGGGTCGCCTACGCCGAACTCGTCGAGCCGGAATGTGCCCTCAAGGGGCAATTGCGCATCAGGAGTCGATCGCTTGTTGTTGTTGCCGAACGCGATCGACTTGCCGTCCTTCGACCACGCGACCGCCCACACACCGTTGCCGGTGCCGAGCAACCGGTGCTGAATCTTGCCGTCGTCCACTTTCCAGATCAGCGTTTCGTGCTGGTTGCCGCCGCTCGACACGATCTTCGTGCCGTCGGGCGAAACGTCCAGCGCGAACACGACGTTGCTGTGCGCGGTGACCGCGACCCGGATCGCGCCTGTGTCGGCGCTGATGATCCCGGCCCAGCCGCCGTTGCTCCACCCGACGACCACGATCTCACGATCGTTCGGCAGAAACTGGATCTGGTAGATCTTCAGCGGCTTGCCGCCGTGCGACAGTTTGGGCAGGGTCTTTTGCGCGCGGCCGTCCGGGGTGCCGAGGGAGATCTCGCCCGTCGTGCTCCCGACCGCGAGCGTGAGACCGTCGTTGCTCCACGCGAGCGTAGAGGGCGTGGAGCCGCGGATCGGGAAGTCCTGGTTCGCCGACGGGTTCGCAAAGTTCCAGAGTTGCACGAAGTTGTCGGCGCCGAGCGTCGCGAGGAGCCGCGCCTTCGGGTTCGGATTGAACTTGACCTCCAGCACGCTCGCCTTGCTCTTCACCGGCGCGGGACTTGAGACACCGCTCGCGACGTTAACCAGTTGGATCGCGCCATTCTCGCACCCGACGCCGAGCCAGTTGCCGTCGTTGGAGAAGTGCAGACCGGTGATCGCGGCAGCGCCCACTTCGAGCGGCGTCCGAACCTGGTTCCCGGTTTCGGGCGAGATGATGTAGATCGGCACCCGCCCCGGCAGAACGCCGGCCAGCGGATACCCGGCGACCGCGAACCGCTTCCCGGACGGTGCGATCGCGGCCGACAGAAGCGCGCCCTCCTTACCCGGTCCCGACGGGAACCGGATCGTTTTCACTGTCTCGTTGGTGGCCGGATCCCAGATGCGAACCGCCTTGTCTTCGCCGATGGTGATGATCCGGTCGCCCTTCGGGGTGAAGAACACCTTGCCGATGATCCCGGTGTGGCCGCCAGAGTCGAGCGTCAGCAACGGGCGTCCGGTCTTCGGCAGGATCGGCAGGTTCGGAAGCGGGCCGTCTGGCATGAAGCCAGCGGCGCGCACGAACGGATCTTCATCTGGTGCCAGCGGCGGGATCGTGGGCGCCTTCCCGACCGGCTTGCTCACGGGAACCAGCGACCCGGTAACGCGAATCTTCGGCGGCGGCGGGAGCGAAGTCGCCAGTTCCACCTCCTCCGGCAAGATCGGTTTCGGCGGTGGATTCGGATTCGGGTTATCCTTCGGGTTTGGGTTATCCTTCGGCTTCGGCGGCGGAGTAGGGTTCGGCGGCGGAGTAGGGTTCGGCGGCGGAGTAGGTTGCGGGTCCGGCTTCATCTCAACGGGGTCGGGCTCCTTCTTCACCGTCTTGTCTTTCGACGTGACCGCGTAGATGATTCCGGCGACGCCGCAGAGCAGGACCACGCCCGCGATGGCGCCGAAGAGAATGAGCTTCTTCCGCTTGGCGTCCTCGTCAGACGCGCCTTTCTTCTTCTTCTTGGGCGCGTCTTCGTCCCCATCCTCGTCATCGTCGTCCGCACTGGCTTTCTTCGCCTTGCCCTTCGTGGCTTTGCCGGGCTTGGTGTCCTTCGCCTTCGTGGCAGCGCTGGCATCGGCCTTCGTTGCCTTGGCTGGCGGTTCTTCCGGTTCGAGGGTCGCGGTGAAGTTGTGCCCACACTTCAGGCAGGTGACCTTGTGGTCGCCCTCGCCGTCAACGGTGAAGCGCATGCTGGCTTCGCACTTCGGGCACGGGGTCTTGAGTACAGCCACGGGCGCACCGTAGGTTGCGGGAACTGGAGTCGCAAGTTGTGCGGGGAATTTGGGCGCACAAAGAGGAATAACGAGATGCTGGCGGCTGCGTTAGCAGCCGTCAAGGGAAAATCAGGGCACGCGGCTTCACTATCAGATTCGCTTAATCGCGCCACAATCGCACTATTCCACGAATTCCACCGCGACCGGGTTCGGAATGATCCCGGCACGGTGCGCCTCACCGAGCAGCTTGCGGATCGCGGCGCGACCGCGTTCGCCGTAGTCGAGCGTCCAGTCGTTCACGTACATGCCCACGAACTTATCCGCGAGCGACACGTCCATGTCGCGGGCGTACTTGAGGGCGTACTCGAGCGCTTCGCGCCGGTGGTCGAGCGCGTACTGAATGCTCTGCCGGATCAGCCGGCTCACTTCTTTCATGGTTGCGGCGCCGAGATCTTTGCGAACCACGTTCCCGCCGAGCGGCAGCGGCAACCCGGTGCGATTCTGCCACCACACGCCGAGGTCCGTGACGAGGTGCAGCCCTTGGTTCTGGAACGTGAGTTGCCCCTCGTGAATGATCAACCCCGCGTCGTACTTCCCGGCCGCGACCGCCGGAATGATCTCATCAAAGGGTATCACGTCGTAGGTGAGCGCGTCCTTCGCTCCGATCGACTCGAACAGCAGCTTCAGCGTGAGGAAGGCGGTGGTGAGCGTGCCCGGCACCGCGATCTTGACGCCCGGCAGGTCGGTGACCGCGAACGGCTTCCGCGCGACGACCATTGGCCCGTACTTGTCGCCCATGCTGCATCCGGTTGGAAGCAGCGCGTACTTGTCGAGCAGGTAACTGTAGGCGTGGATGCTGACCGCGGTGACTTCGAGTTCGCCGTGGATCGCCCGGCGGTTGAGCGTTTCGATGTCCACGAGTTCATGAACGAACTTGAGATCACCGGTGGGGATCTTGTCGTTGGCGAGCGCGTGGAACATGAACGCGTCGTCCGGGTCCGGGCTGTGCCCGACGCGGATCAGTTGCTGTGTGGTTGCTGTGGTCATGTCTGAATACCTCGTGTTAGCCGCGAGCCGACGGCGAGCGCCTGAGCTACTCCAGTGCGCTGGCGGGGCCGCCGGGGGCGAACGCTTCGGACGCCGGGCCGCTGTACACAACGCGGCCCTTTTCCAGCAGATATACAACATCGGCGATCCGCTTCACCGCCGCGATATCGTGCGACACGATGACCATCGCGACCTGCAACTGCTCGTCGTCCGCGAGATCATCGATCACGCGCATCACATCGGCTGCCATTCGCGGGTCCAGCGCACTTGTCGGTTCGTCGAAGAGTATCGCCGAGGGGTTAACCGCAAGCGCCCTCGCGATCGCAACACGTTGTTGTTGACCGCCCGATAATTGCCCCGGGTGCGCGTCGTGCTTCTCTGCCAACCCGACGCGATCCAACCACTTCTTCGCGATCGCTTCTGCCTCGTCGTGCGCTTTGCCGAGCGCGTGAACTGGGCCGCTCATCACGTTCTTGAGCACGGTCATGTGCGGGAACAG
>SXGU01024636.1_pt1 | contig 17381 bp, 17 predicted proteins | sample 3174531 | NCBI WGS metagenome assembly SXGU01 (sample SAMN11356863, study PRJNA531348) | freshwater metagenome | isolation source: freshwater sample F1-140 | place: China: Fuxian Lake, Yuxi | collected 2017-12-25 | reverse complement strand
GCAGGTTGTAGAACTCGCGATGGTTCAGGATGTAATGGTGCCCCGCGTGCGCGAAGGGCCGCGTGTCCAGCAGCTCACGCGGGTCGAAGCCGGCGGTGGGCGACGCGGTGATGTTGCGAATGTTGTCCACGCCACTGCCCTTCGCAGTGAGGCCGAGACTTTGCAGGCGCGTCAGGACGTTCACCAAGTTAGCCGGCGCGATTTTGCGAATTTGGAGATTCGAACGCGTGGTCACGGCGGACTTGCCGTTGCCGAATTCATCCGCGATGTCCGCGAGGCCGTGCATCTGCGACGCGGTGAGTTCGCCAGCCGGGATGCGGCAGCGGAGCATGAAGCTGTTCTGCGCCGGGCTGACGTGGAACATCCCGAAGTTGCGAAATCGAAAGGTGTCCTCCTCATCCGGCAACTTCCCCGCTTCCGTGTGCGCAAGGATGCGGTCCCAGCCGTCGAGCGAATGCTCCTCGTGCTTCCAGCGCTCCTGTTTGGTCACGTCGCCGAGCGGAGTGCCGTAGATGGTTTCCTCGGCGAGATTCGCGCCGCCCTGCGCGGGGTCGTCGGTGAGCTGCCCCGTCGCCGTCGTGCCGACGTAGGGATGGAGTCCGCGCTGCGCGACGCCCGCCATGAAGCCGGAGAGGAATTCCTTCTGCTCGGCGGTGAAGGGGCCGGTGGCGGTCGTCATGGATTCAATCTGCGTCGTGCTCATGGGAAAATCATTTCAGCCGACCGGCTCCGTCTTCGGCTGCGCGGGCTTCACCCAGATTTCTCCGTTCCGAACTTCCACGGGGTAACGCGGCAACGCGCGCGGTGGCGGGCCGGCGAGCACGCGTCCGTCTTGTGCGCTGAAGAAACCTTCGTGGCACGGGCAGTAAAACTGTTTCTTCTCGTGCTGGTAATGCACCGGGCACATCAGGTGCGTGCATGCCTGGCTGTAGGCGGCGAACTCGCTCTCGCGCAGCCGAACCAAAATGGCGGGATGGTCCTCGGTCGGATAACGGAAGAGCCGGCTGGTACCGACGGGCAGGTCGGCAACGCGGGCCACGAGCTTAGGCTCAGTCGCCGGTGGTATGGGCAGAATCTTGTCGCGCAGCATCCAGCCCGTGCCGACGGCGAGCGCAGAACAGCAGGCGACCTTCGCGAACTGCCGGCGAGAGATGTCGTGCTCGGCTGACTGCCGGATCGGGAACTGGGATTTCCAATGGGGTTGGTCGGACATGGCTAGTTGGAAGTGGCCTTCGCAGTTTCAGGCTGCTGTTTGCAAGCGCAGTTGCCGCTGCCGCACGAGCCGGGCAACGACTCCTCATCCCACACGGCGGAACCCGCCGCGTCGGGCGCGCCCGCGCGGGCGAGCGAGAGCGGGTCGAGGTCGTTCGCCTCCCACGGGAGGAAATCCAGCACGTCGAACGGCAACGCCTTCATCTGCGGCGCGGTCATCATGTTGACCTTCGTGCGGACGGTTTCGCGACCAAAGCGGAACTCGTTCACCGGCGTCTCGCGGCGGTGTTTCTCGATGTAGTCGCGCGGGCCGTAATAGAGCGCACCGCTCGGGCAGACGGTCGCGCACATGGGTTTCTTGCCGATACTCGTGCGGTCGTAGCACATGTCGCACTTCATCATCAGGTCGAAGTAGGTCGAAGTCCACCTTCATCTTCGGCACGCCGAAGGGGCAGGCGAGGACGCAATTCGAGCACGCGACGCAGCGCGGTTTCGCGGCGCTGTGGACGATGCCGTGGTCGTCCTGCTTGATGGCGTCGGCGGGACAAACCTTGGCGCACGTCGGGTCTTCGCAGTGCATGCAGACGACCGGCGCGGTCTGGACGCCCGTGGAGCGGTGGACGTAGTCGAGATGAATCATCGGCACGCCACGATGCGTTCCGCACTCGGCGCACGCCTGCACACACGCCTGACAGCCGATGCAGCGCGAAGGGTCGAGGAAGAATTCGAGTTCGGAGGTCATGCGCCAGCAAAAGTGCGTGGGCAGCGCAGGCCCGTCGGCGGGAACGTGGAGCGTTGGGGAAGCGAGCTTGGCGCGGCGCGGCACGCTTCAACTCTCGCCCATGAAATCACCCGGGATGTGTCTTGGAAAATCCATTGCCTCGTGCAGCACGCGCGCAATTTCCACCCGGCCTTTGTGGATGCGGTAAAGAATAGCGTGCCGCCCGGTGAAACAAATCCGGCAGCCGGGATGGATGTCGTCGCGCAACCGCCAGCGCTCGGGAGGTGCGGAAACCTTCTCGAATGCGTCCCAGAGCGCGTTGATGTAACGGTCGGCTTGTTCCTGTCCCCACTTCGCGATGGTGTCGGTGTAGATCGAATCCAAATCGGAGTAGGCGCCCTTTGAGAGACGCAGTCGAATGACTCAGCGCGGGTGGCGTTCGTGCATCTGGGACACAAATTCCTCGCGCGTGAGGTCGAGAACCTCCCCAGACTCCAACTGCTCGAAGCCGAGCCTGGCCTCCCGACGTAACCACTCCATCGCCGGTTCACGCTCGAACAGGAGTCGCAATGCTTCCCGCACGACTTCGCTCGGACTTTCGTAAAGGCCGGAGGCGACTTTTTCTCCGACCAGCCGATCCAACTCCGGCGTGAGCGTGACTTGCATGGTTTCAAGATATTCCCCTCTGCTTTAACGTGTCAAATAACGGTTTCACCAGCGCATCCGCGAACTTCTCGACCTTGCAGGCGCAGACTTTGAACTCGGGGATTTTTGAGCTGGAGTCGAGCACGCGGTTGGTGAGCTGGTTCGCCGCTTTTTTTCCGGCCCAGTGGTAGGGGATAAACACCGTGTCGGGGCGGATGCTCTTCACCACTTGCGCGGGCAGCGTCATATCGCCGCGTCGCGTCGTGACCTTGACGAGGTCGCGGTCCTTGATGCCAAGCCTGGTGGCGAGGAGTGGGTGCATCTCGCAGAGCGGCTCGGGATACTGGTCCACCAGCGCGCCGATGCGCCGGGTCTGCGTGCCGCTGAGGTATTGCGAGACGACGCGGCCGGTCGTGTAGAAAATGGGGAACTCGGCGTCCACGTCCTCGGCGGGCGGGCGGTAGTCGTAGGCGTGGAACTTCGCCCGGCCGTCGGGATGATGAAACTTCCCGCCCTCGAACAGGCGCGGCGTCCCGGGATGCTCCGGCGCGGGGCAAGGCCAGAAGAGGCCCATGTTCTGCTCAATGCGCTCGTAGGTCATGCCGCTGTAATCAATCGGCCCACCCTTCGAGGCTGCCGTCAGCTCGGAGAAAATCTCGCCGGGATTCGCGTAGTTGAACCACTGCTCCTTGCCCAGCCGCTTGGCGAGGTCGCAGATGATTTGCCAGTCCACGCGCGCGTTGCCGGGCGGCGAAACCGAGTTGCGCAGGCGAACGCAGCGGCCCTCGCCGGTCGTCACCGTGCCTTCGTCCTCCTCCTGCAACGAGCCGGCGAACACCACGTCGGCGTGGCGCGCGGTCTCGCTGAGGAACGGGTCAATGCACGCGAAGAACTCCAGCTTGTCCAGCGCGGCGCGCGTGCGGTTCGAGTCGGGAATCGAGACGAGCGGGTTGAAGCTGATGGAGAGCAGGCCCTTGATTTCGCCGCGCTCAATGGCGTCTATGATTTCGCACGCGGTCAGTCCCTGCTTGGGCAGCTCCGGCTCGGGGATTTTCCAGAAGTCCGCGATGAACTGACGGTGCTCCGGCTTGTTGATGTCGCGTCCGCCGGGGAGCTGATTGCAGCGCTGGCCATGCTCGCGTCCACCCTGGCCGTTGCCCTGGCCGGTGATGGTGCCGTAGCCGCAACCGGGCTTGCCGATGCGCCCGCTCGCGGGCACGAGGTTGATGTAGGTGAGGACGTTCTCGACGCCCTTGGTGTGATGCTCGATGCCGCGCGCGTGCAGGAGCATCGAGGTCTCGGCGGTGCCCCACGCCTCGGCGACGGCGAGGATGCTCTTGGCCGGGATGCCGGTGATTTTCTCCGTCACCGCCGGGGTGTATTTCTTCACCAGCTCGCGGACCTTGTCGAAGTCGTGCGTGTGCTCGGCGATGAACTTTTCGTCAATCCAGCCGCGCTCAATCATCACATGGAGGATGCCGTTCGCGAGGGCGCTGTCGCGGCCCGGGCGCACGGGCAGGAAGAGATCGGCGGTGCGCGCGATGGGCGTGATGCGCGGGTCAATGACGATGATTTTCGCCCCCGCGTCGCGCGCGCGCCACACGTAGTCGGTGAGGATGGGGAAGCACTCGGCGAGGTTCGTGCCGGTGAGGATGATGACCTTGGCGAGCGGGATGTCGCTCCACGGATTGGCCGCGCGGTCCACACCGAAGGCCATGCGATTGGCCGCGCCGGCGCTGACCATGCAAAGGCGGCCGTTGTAATCAATGTTCCCCGTGCCGAGCGCGATGCGGGCGAACTTGCCGTTGAGATACGCCTTCTCGTTTGTCATCGAAGCGCCGCCGAGGAAGGCGAACGCGTCCTTCCCGTATTTGGCTTGGATAGACTTGATGGCTTCGGTGGTTTTGCCGAGCGCCTCGTCCCACGATGCTTCGCGGAAGCCGTCCGCGCTGCGCATCAGCGGCGCGAGCAGGCGGTCGGGGTGGTCGTTCTGCATGTAGCGCTTCACGCCCTTGGGGCAGAGCTTGCCTTGGTTGACCGGGAATTCCTCCCACGGCTCGAAGCCGATGACTTTGTTGTCTTTGACCTTGAGCTGGATGCCGCACTGCACGCCGCAGAAGCAGCAGTGCGTCTTCACCAGCTTGTCCGGCTCGCCGTTGTTCCAGCCGCCGGCGGGCGTGTAGTTCGGCGTCGGGCCGTAAAGCTCGGTGTAGCGGTCGTCGGGTTGGGTCAGCGTGGCCACAGGAATTACGATTTACGAATTACGATTTACGAATGGAGCGCTCATCTCCCGATGCTCCTTCCTTGGTTCAGGGCCAGCAGCCGGCGGCGGCAGGCGGGGCAGATGTCTTGGTAGTGAACTTTGCCGCGCTCGGTGGCGAAGCGGTAGTCGAAGCCGAGTTGGTCTAGCACCACTTTCAAGTCGTCCACGTGCATCTGGCTGGCGAAGTCTTCGCCGCAGGCCCGGCAGTGCGCGCGCGCGCCGTGCTCGCCGGATTTCTTGTAGAGCGAGACGCACAGCGAGCAGGTGCGCTGGAACATGTGGAAGAGCTTCCCGAACGGAATGTAGAGCAGCAGCGCGACCACACTCACCATGTGGACCACGGCCCACAGCCCGTGGCCGCGCCCGGCCATGAACTTGTAGCTCACCGTCAGCGCGAGGCCGGTGACGGTCACGGCGAAGATGAGCACCAGCGGCAGGATGTCCTCGAAGAACGTCTGCGTGGCGCGCTCGCCGGCGTCGGTGAGCCGCCGCCACGCCGCGAGCAGCAGGCCGACGAGCACGATGACGGCGGAGAAGTTCAACACGTTGAACATCACGAACGCCTTCGCGCTGTGGACGCTGAACTCGTTCACCGCGAAGCCAAGCGCCTTTACAGTGTAAATCTCCGCGTTGCCCGGCAGCGACTCGAAGTGAACCCAGCCGAACACCAGCGGGAACGTGATGGCGAACGCCAGCGTGCAGCCGCCGGATAAACACAGGTGCATCACCCAACGCAGCGGGCTGCGTCGGCGGATGAAGCCTTGCGTGACCAACTTCGTGGCGATGGCGTGGCCGAGGGTGCCGACGCCGTGAGGAGCCTGTGAGTTAATTGAAGGGTTCGGAGGTGTTTCGTGTTCCGTGTTCAATGAAGGAGCGGTCGCACGGGTGAAGAGCAGTTGCAGCCCACGCCGGAAATACATCCGCGACGGAGGTCGTTGCGCCCATATCACGAAGCGGTAGCCGACGGCGAAGGCCGCGAGCAACGTGCCAATCGCGTAGCCGATGACAGCGGGGTCGAAGTGCCGCAAACCATGCGAACCGAACCAGATGCCTGCGCCCACGACCATCGCGAGCGTCGCGCCACCGAGCAGGCCGGGATGTTTGCGTGTGCTCATCGTCAATGGCTGAGGAGGTTCCATGCCAGGAACACGTTCGCCGCGAGACTCGCGGCGAGCAGGAGTTTGAGCAGCAGCAACGGGTCGCGTTCCAGAAGCGGCGCACCGGCGGAGCGGAAGGGGTTCACTTTTTCGGGATGCTCCAGCTCATAGCGCATCTCGCTGTAGGCGGCGAAACGGTCGTCGGGTCGCAGCGCTAGGGCCCGGAGGACGATGGCGTCGAGCCACGAGGGGACGTGCGGGTTGAGTTTGCTCGGCGGCTTCACGGCGCGAAGGTGCGGCGTCTGGAACGGCTCGATTTCGCCGTGCGGCAGCTTGCCGGTGAGCGCTTCGTAGAGCGTCGCGCCGAGGGCGAAGATTTCCGTCGGCTCACTGACGGCGGCGTTGTGGAAGCGCTCGGGCGCGAGGTAGCTGGGCGTGCCAGCGCGGGAGTTCACGCTAAAAACCTCGGCGACATTGCCGAGGTCGATGAGCTTGAAAGCCAGTGCGCCAGGCTCGCCGAGAACGAGGATGTTCTCCGGCTTCAAGTCACCATGAACAAAGTCGTGGCGCAGCAGGAATTGCGCGGCGGCGAGCACGAACTTGCCGAGGGTGACGGCGTCGGCGGTGGAGATTGGGCCCTTGTTGGCGAGCCACTGTTTCAGCGTGGGCGCATGGAAATACTCGAGGACGTAATAGCGCACGGTGGCGTCCTCGGGCGCGGTGGCGGCGGGGAAGTAATCGGCCTTGAGGGTCGTGGCATTCCACACCTCACGGATGAAGGCGGTGAGGACCGCTTCATTCGTCTGCGCTTCGAGCGGGGCAAACTTTAGCACGTAGGGTTTGCCGGCTTTCGCGGCCAGCCAGATGCGATCGCTGGCGCGAAAACTCTGGCGGAGTGTGTAGCCGTCCACCTGGTCTCCGACCTTGAGCTGCGCGGGAATGGGCAGTGACACGGGCGCTACGCTGGCGGCGGTACCGAGTTCCTGCACTTCCAGCACTACGGCGGTGATGTCGTCGAGTGTCTCGGGAGTGGCGCGCTCACGGGCGATGGCGACGAGGCCGCGAGCGCCGGTGCGCTCGGCGAGCAACTCCGCGAGCGCCGCGTCATCAAGAATGTCGGTCAGGCCGTCAGTGGAGAGGAGAAGGCAATCACCGACGGCGAGGTCGGCCTGCTCAATGTGCGGCGTGACGGTGTCCGCAAGGCCGAGGGCTTGGGTGAGGACATGAGTTTGCGTGGCGTCGCGGTGGTCGTGTGTGAGCTGCTGGATCTTCCCAGCGCGGAGGCGATAGGCGCGGGAGTCACCGGCATTGAGGACGTGGACGCGGTTTCCATCGAGCACGACGACGACGACGGTTGAGGCGAGTTCGGGCGATTCGTGCCGGGCTAGGCCTTCCTGATGGAGCTGGCGGTTCAGGTGACGGGTGATTTCCTCCAGTGTCTTTGCGGTGCTCCACGCACGGGGGCGGTTGCGGAAGTTCGCGGTGTAGTGGGCGACGGCTTTTTCTGCCGCGTCACGGCCCTGGCGCGCGGAGCCAAGACCGTCGGCGACGACGGCGATGAATGTGCCGTCGTCGAACGCGCGGGCGGCGGAGACATCGTCGCCGGGAGCGTCATCCACGCGCGGGCGGGTGAAGGTGGTGGCGTGGACACGGAGGCGGGCGGGCGGGGGCATGGCCGCAGGGTTGGCCTGCGAATCATGCGAGTCAACTCGAATGCTGGAAGTGTGGTCAGGCTGCGGAGTTGATTCGGTTGATTCGGATGCAGCTTGAGTAAAGGACGCGTTCTCCCTCTCCCCGGCCTTCTCCCGCTTGGAGAGGGAGAAAGGCACTATGCATTCTGGCGAAGTGAATGCCCCCTCTTCGCAGAGGACAGACTGACGTTCCCCCTCTCCCAGCGGGAGAGGGCCGGGGTGAGGGAGAGAGGGTACGTTGTCCTTTGCGCGTCCGACCAGACCAGCGTCCACGTCAGCGGGCTGCGAACGTAGGCGTCCGCACTCCTGAAGTTGATTGGCATTCGCGCTCATTCGCTTGATTTGCGGGCACTCAAATCCGGGCGGCGGCAACCGCGCCCCACGTTGTTCGCCATCGGCGCTTCACAAAGTTCAGTCCGATGAGCGCCAAGATGCAGAGGCTGGCGAAGACGAACAATCCGGCGAGGTAACTGCCTGTGTGCTGGCGGCTCTGACCCATCATGTTCGCAAGCAGGAAACCGCCGAGGCCGCCGCCACAACCGACGAGGCCGGTCATCAAACCGAGCTCCTTGCCAAAGCGCTGAGGGAGTAGTTGAAAAACGGAGCCATTGCCCATTCCAAACGCGCCACAAGCTATGAAGAAGGCCGCGACATTCAGCGCAAGGCTCTCAATCAAGCCACCCGCGATGAGTGCAAGACACGCGACCGAGTAGTAAATGTGCAGCGATTTGATGCCGCCAATGCGGTCTGAGATGCCACCGCCGAGAGGACGTCCGAGAGCGCCTATCGCCGTGCAAAGCGCGACAAGATCGCCAGCCTGCTGCGGAGTGAGATTGAACCGGTCCTTGAAGTACATGCCGAGCGAATACGCCAGCCCGACGAAGCCGCCAAATGTCACGGTGTAGAAGAAGCAAAACCAGTGAACATCCTTCTCGCCGAAGAGCCGGAAATAGTCGCCGAATTTCTTGGGAGTGATCTTCACCGGCGGCTCCTTGGACACAATGATGTAAATGGCCAGCACGGCGACCGCCGGGATGATCGCGAAACCGAACACCGCCGGCCATCCGTAGGCCGCCGCGAGCCGGGGAGCCAGCAACGCGTCTATCACGACACCAATGTTCCCCGCTCCTGCGAGACCCATGACCAGTCCCTGCATGTGTGGCGGATACCAGCGGCCTGCCTGCGGCAGCGCCACCGCGAAGCTCGCGCCCGCCACGCCGAGGACCATTCCCATGAGCAGGGTGGCTTCGTAGTTCTTCAGCCCGATGATCCACGCCGCCGCGAGTCCGGCGATGACCACAAGTTGTGCGAGAATGCCCGTGGGCCTGGCGCCGATGCGATCCACGAGCAGTCCCAGTGCGAGACGGAAGATGCCACCAAAAAGAATCGGCACCGAGACCATGAAGAACCTCTGTTGCGGCGTAAGGTTGAGGGACTCCGGCGCGGCTATCTGGTTTGCAAGCACGCCCAGAAGCGTCCACACCATGAAACTAAAATCGAAATAGAGGAAGGAGGAGACGAGAGTGGGCCAGTGCCCTTCCTTCCAAAATGAAGCGGTTTTTTGCATCCTGGAACATTTAGCAACCAGAGTACCGCCGTGCGGTTCCAGCCGCCGATCGGGTATGAATTGCTCGCATGGAAATGGTGAATGAAATTCAATATTCCATTTTTGAGTGAACCCAGCCGCTTCCGAAGTGAGTCGTGCCGGTGACAGTGAGGCACCGCCAACCAGTGGAATCGAAGCCATCAGGCGGTATCCAGTTCCGATCGCCATCCGCAGACTGTTCACAATCGCCCACGCTGGCAAAAGTCAGCCGAACTGCTTTTGATGACGTGTGGAAAATTATGGAAAATCCAATACTCTCAGCATGTGGCTGAGCCGGGACCATGCAATTGGAACGCGGAATAAATCCCGCGCTCCAACAGAATCGTTATGGCTGAGGCCAGGACATCTGCAATCACGCGAGGCGTGACCCAACTCCTGCCAGCCGGCGCTTTGTGAAATCACTCCGACCAGACCAGGGTGAAGCATTGCAGCTCCCGCAGGACACGCTCGATGAGTAAATCAGAACGACCGCGATGCCGGATTTCGGTACGCACGCTAACGTTCGATTCCTTCGAACTAGCGGCCATGCGGGTTGCCACCCGCTCAGAAGCGGATGAGCACTTGCGTATAAAACCAATCGGCATCCCTTGATCCGGAGGTGCTGAAAGTCTGGTCGATATAACTACCCTTGAAGAAATGGGCGTAACCACACTCAAGCATGGAATTCTTGGTCAGCGTCACGCCGCACACGAAATCAGCCTCTAAACCGAGGAAACTGTCATAAGCGGGATTCAAGCCGTATCCAGTGCCCGAGCCTGACGCGCCGGTGGCACCCGCCCCGCCACGCGGAACACCGCCGACGTTGTAAAACCGGTCATGTGTGTCCGCCAGCCAGAAGGCGTGCCCCTCCGCCGCCAGCGAGACGCGAGCGTGCGGCTTCAATTGGTAAATCAGCCGGACATTATGAAGATTCTGCCACGAAGCAGTATCCATGTATCCGTAAAACTTGTGGTTGGTGGGGTAGAGATTGTCGAAGGTTTCGTGCGTGCCGTCATTCGGGTCCGCGTCGCCTGAGGCGAATGCGTACTCCAGGGCGACTCTAGGTTTGCCGAAGGAATCCGCGAATGTGTAACCCGCATTGACGGCGGCTGCGTATGCGCGGTGATCATCCCTCTCGCCGGGTCGGACTCCGGCGCCAGGACGTTTCCAATTTCCGAACTGCCCGGCAATTTCAGCGGTGTAGTCAAAGTTGCCCCACGCATTCGTCGCAGAACGAAAACGCGCCCCGATCGTGTAGGTGTCGCGGGCCGAGGTGTTGAAAGGCGCTGGAGTTATGGCGGGAGCGGAAAGGGTGGCTGCGCCTGGACTCACGTTGCGAGCGAGAAAGTAGAACTCAGTCCAGTTCTTCGGGATCTTGGCGGTGTTGAAGTAAGCGCCCGAGAATGTCTCGTACTCGTTGGACATGTTGAAATTGTTGTCGTCGGGAACGACGATCCGGCTCGTAAAGGCATCCATGCCGAACCACGCGTTTTGCCAGCGTACTTTCGCCGCGTCGAAGACACGGCCGATATTGTTCCACGCGAATGCGCCCACGAGTCGCTCGTCGCCGTAACTCAATTCCTGACGGCCCACTTTGAGGGAAAGCGGAAATTCCTTGTGATTGCCAAGGACGATATAGGCTTGATGGAGATCGACAGGTCCATCGGAATCCGGGCTGGAGCCGGTCGGGATGTTTGGTGCCGAGCCTCGATCGTCGCCCGTGGCTGAACTGCTGCGCCCTTCGACCAACGCAATCCACCATTTCTGGTTGTACCCGACGCGGAAGAGCAGTTTGTCACTGAAGTAACTGTTGTCATTATCGACGCCCTTTTTGAAATCGTTCGCCGGAGGCGCGGCGAGATGGTTTTCCCGAACTTCATAGCGCATGCGAAAAGACCCGCTGATGTCCCAGTTGGCCCAATAAGGATCCTTTTTCCGCAAGTAGTCATTTGCGAAGCCGGGAAATGGCTGAAGTGGCGGCGGCGGCGAGTACTGAGCGTGGAGCTGGAAGGACGTGAGGGCGAGTGCGCAAGCAAGGAGGATTCGCAGGCTGGTTTTCATACGCGGGATTTTTCAACGGTGACGGGTGCTCAGGCACCCCGGATATTGTTTTGCATTGGACTTGTTTTGCGGCAAGGCGTCAGGGTGCGAGGCCTTTCGTCGATGGGCACGGACTTCAAGGAACTCGATCAGGTGCTCGCGCAACCCATAGTAATCCGGATGCTCCATGACGGCTTTCCGGTCGCGTGGTCGTTCAAAGGTGACGGGAAGGATGTCGCCGACCTCCGCTTCTGGTCCGTCCGTCATGCAGACCACGCGGTCGCTGAGGTACAACGCTTCATCGACGTCATGCGTCACCATCAAGGCGGTAATGCTGTTGCGGCGCCACAAATCGAGCAACACAGCCTGGAGTTCATAGCGGGTGAGTGAATCAAGCATCCCGAAAGGCTCGTCCAGGAGCAGCATCTTTGGCTTTAGGGCGAAGGCGCGCGCAATGCCCACGCGTTGGCGCATGCCCTGGCTGAGCTGGGCCGGCCGCTTGTCCATGGCATCCGCGAGGCCAACGACGCTGAGGTAATACTCCGCGATCCGCTGACGCTCGTGCTTTGGCGAGGTGAACAAGACCTGGTTGATGCCCAGCATGACATTCTCGAATGCCGTCAACCAGGGCAGCAGCGAGGGCGATTGAAAAACCATCCCGCGATCGGGTCCGGGACCGGCGAGTTCACGCCCGGCCAGAATGATGCCGCCATCCGTGATCGAATTCAGCCCCGCGACCATCGACAAAACCGTGGACTTGCCGCAGCCTGAATGGCCGATGAGTGTGACGAACTCTCCTTTCTGGATGCGGAGGTTGAAGTCCTTGACGATGACAGCGGGGCCGGTGGGTGTCGGATACACCTTGGCCAAATTGAAGAGTTCAACGTAGTCGCTCATGGGAGTGGGGTCTCACACGAAGAGCGCGGAGATTGCAACCGCTCGGACTTGGTTTGGACTCCAGGTGTTTGTTTGTTGGTCATTGCCTCTTCTTGCAGAAATACTGAGGAGACCGTGGGATAGGCTACGAATGATGGCCAGCGCCAGGATTTGTAGGCTATCCCACGGTCTCCTCAGTACTTTGAGCCCTCCGCGTCTATTGCTTGAGTGATTCATTGCGTACCCGCCTCCACGGTTTCGGTTTTGACCTCGCCACGCCGGAGGGGCTGGGGCCGCGACAGCTTCAAACGCGGCACGCTCAGGTCCTCCGGTTCGATGTCAGGAAGGACCAACTTCCGAGTCAGCGTGACATGCCGGTTGTGGTGTGAAGCCAGGAGGAACCCGCTAAGATCAAGGCGGAGTTGCTTAAACCTTGCGTCGTGATTCAACAACTTGCGGTCGCGGGGGTGCAGGATGTCCACGGTGAACGACGGTCCAAGCGTGGCCCTGGGGCCGGCCGTGAGAGGGATGACCCGGTCAGCCAGCAGGATGGCCTCATCGGGATCGTTGGTGATGAAGACAACGGTCTGGCGGTGCTGGATACGGATGCGGGCGATTTCGTCCTGGAGGTTCGCGCGTGTCAGGGCGTCGAGCGCGCTCAAGGGTTCGTCGCACAAAAGCACCTTGGGCTGCATGGCCAGCGTGCGGGCCACGCTGACACGCTGGCGCATGCCGCCGGACAGTTCACTGGGCCGTTTGTCACGTGCGGGGGCGAGATTGACCAGCTCGACAAATTTCTCAACATGCGCCACGCGTTCGGGCTCCGACCGGTCCGCGAAGACCTGATCCACGGCGAGTTTCACGTTTTCAAAAACGGTGAGCCACGGAAGCAGCGATTAATTTTGGAAAACAATGCCGCGATTGGGGTCTGGACCGGTGATTTCGCGACCTTCATGCGTCGCCAGGCCGGTGTCGGGTTTTAACAAGCCGGCAAGGATGGACATGAGGGTGGTCTTGCCCGCGCCTGAGTAACCGACGATGGCGACGAACTCGCCTTCTTCGATGGACAGGTTGATGTCGCTCAGGACTTCAGTTCGTGAGTCCCCCTCCCCGTATCCTTTACTTACGTTTTTTAGTTCGAGGTAAGGCATGTGAATCGTTTCTCAAGCAATGGACGTGAAGAATTCAAAAATCCCGACGTGATGGGGCGTTCCAAACTGCTGGAATGCCGTGCTCCTTGTTGTTCATTGGCCGGATTGATCACGCCGTCTTAAATCTGCGCTCGACCAAGCTCATCAGCCTGTCGAGAATGAAGCCCACGACACCGATGGTGACGATGCAGAGGATGATGTGCTCATAGACAAGCGCGTTGTATTCCTGCCAGAGAAAACCTCCCACGCCCGGCCGACCCGTGAGCATTTCCGCGGCGACGATGACAAGCCATGCGATTCCCAGACTGAGCCGGAAACCAGTGAACATGTAGGGCAGCGTGGCCGGAATGAGTACTTTGAAGAGAGTCTTCGACCGTGACAGCTTGAGCACGCGGGCGACGTTCAGATAATCCTGCGGGACAGCGCGGACGCCGACGGCGGTGTTCAGCACCGTCGGCCACATGGCGCAAATCGCAATGGTGAAGAGCGCGCCCAACTCGCTCGCCTGCTTCCCCGCGCCCAGGAACAACACCAAACCCAGCGGGAGCCACGCAAGCGGCGAGACGGGGCGCAATACCTGGATGATGGGGTCGAAAGTTTTCGTGAAAGCCTTCGACAGGCCAAGGAAGAAACCGACAGGCGTACCCAGCACAAGCGCCAATGCGTAGCCTTTGGCTACCAGCACCAACGAATACCAGGTGAAGCGAAGGATGCCCTGGTCCATTTCACCGCGTTTGGCGAAAGGTTCGAGCACGTAGGATTTGCTGGCGGCCCATGTCTTTGCCGGCGTGGGCAGTTCCTTCGCCACCGTGATGCTGACTATCTGCCAGACCAGCAGCACGACACATAAACCGATGAGTGGGAGAATGAGCCAGTCTGTTTTTTTAAGAAAAATTTCAGCTTTCATGTGTTGGTATGTTCCAAAGTTTTCTGCACCCACATCGCGGCCGAAGTGAACAGCACCAGCGTCAGACCAATGAGCGGCGAGAGGATTGTCTTCACCACGACGGACGCGCCGATCTCGTGACGCCACCTGTGGTCTCCCTGATTCACGGAGGCTTGGAGCAATCCAACGCTCAGGCCGAATTTCAGCGCGCGGCCCCATACGCTCTGTTGCCGGAGGGCCAGGAGCCAGAGATCACGTTTGTTGACACCGGGGTTCATGTTGAATGTCCTGCTCTAGCCGTACATGGCAGGGTCACAAAAGTTGTTGAATCGAATTGGCTGGGGACGGCAAACACCCCGCTTTCTCCCACTGTGCCATCGCTGAAAAGTGGTGCGACGCTTGGCTTCCAGTTGTGGTCCAAAATCGAAGACCGTGCCGGATGGCGTCCCAATTGCATCCTTGCGCAAGACGTCATTAGCTCAACTTTTCGCGGAGTGGATGGCAAATCCTTTCGCGTATGCCTCCAAGTCTCCCTTCGGATCAAATTTCACGCCATCGAACATCCCCCAACTGGAATCGTCCTGCTCACGGTCGGTGACGCCGATTTCTTTCATCGCCTCCGAGTAAATGTCGCCGCGCATGACTTGTTTGGCGACCCCTTCGTAATCGGGTTTGCCGGGAACCATTCCCCACCGGCGGAACTGGGTGAGCCACCATTTGGCATACGCAGGCTGAGGGAAATTGCAGTTCCGTTTGCTATAGTGCATGTAGAATTCATCCTGCGTCGTCCGTCCGTCTCCGTAATCGAGCTTGCCCAGCAAACGGCCAAGGATGATCTCCTTGTCGCAGTTGATGAAGTTGGGTTTGCTGACAATGTCGCATTGCTCGGGGCGGTTGTTCAGGTCGTCGAGCCATACGCTGGCTTCATGGAGGCCTTTGAGAACCGCCTTGACTGTTTTGGGATTCTTCTCCGCAAAGTCGGCGGTGAACGCGCAAACCTTCTCCGGGTGATCCTTCCAGATGTCCTGGCTGGTTACGCTTGTGAATCCGATCTTGTCCGCGATGGCTCGCGCATTCCAGGGTTCGCCGACACAGTAGCCGTCCATCTTTCCGATCTTCATGTTGGACACCATCTGCGGCGGCGGGATGGTGATCAGTGAAACATCCTTGTCTGGATTGATGCCGCCCGCGGCGAGGTAGTAGCGCATCCACATCGCGTGTGTGCCGGGCGGAAAAGTCATGGCGAATGCAAGTGGTTCACCCAGCCCTTTGGTTTTCTCCACAAATGGCTTCAACGCTTTTGGATCAGCGCCGACCTTTCCCTTCCACTCGGCTTTCAACGTGATTGCCTGTCCGTTGCGATTGAGCAGCCACGGAATGATCATCGGCTTTTTGGGCGAACCGAGCAGCCCCATCGTGCTCGCTATGGGCATTCCGATGAGCATGTGCGTCATCTGATTGTCTCCCGATGAAAGCGAATCGCGAATGGCCGCCCAGTTTGCTCCCTTGGCGACGGTGACATCCAGGCCTTGCTTCTTGAAGAACCCCTTCTCCGCAGCAATGACCAGCGGTGAACAATCGGTCAGCGCGATGATCCCGCAGCGGAGTTTCACCGTTTCTGGCGCGTCGCTTGCAAAGGCGCTTCCCATCCAGCCTCGGGGAACGCCTGCCAGAATAGCACCGGCTATGGTGTGCCTGAGAAACCGGCGGCGCGACTGAGAAAGTGTCATCGCGCCGCCGCCCTTGGCGTTTGAATTCTCGCGATCAACAACCATGCCTGGATGGATCGAATTGGTAGCCCTTGATGTGCTCAACATTCCGGCTGCTTTTGTTTTCATGTTTGATTTTGGAGACCTTCACTCCTGCAATCGTGACTAGCGGCGCTTGTACCAACCTGTCACCCATGGCCTGTCGATTGCTTGGAATGTTTCGATGATACGAATGAATCGGATTCATATATGAATGAATTGATCGATAGCAGGCAGCTCCGGGCCTTTATCATGCTGGCGGAATGCGCCAGTTTCACAGAAGCCGCCAAACAGCTTCACCTGTCACAATCCGCCGTGAGCCATTCCATCAAAGCCATCGAGGAAGATGTGGGTTGTCTCCTTTTTGACAGGATGGGAAAAAAGGTTCTTCTAACGCAGGCGGGTGAACAGCTTCTCCACCACGCTCAGAAAATTCTCATTGAAACGGGTGCCGCGCGTTCTTCCCTCAAACAACTGGGCAAATGGGGGCATGGCAGGTTGCGTGTCGCCGCGAGCACGACGGCGTGTCAATACATCCTCCCCGAAGTGTTCCGGGAGCTGAAGAAGGTCCAGCCTGACACGGCGATCATTCTCGAGCCGTGCGACACTGCGGAAGCCACAGACCTGCTCCGGACGAATCGTGTGGATCTCGCGCTTGTGCTCGATTCGCGACTGGAAGATCAGTTTGAATTCCGGGCGTTGTTCTCCGATGAGATGGGATTCATTGTTTCGCCTTCGCACCCCTGGGCACTCGCTGGACGCGCCATTAGAGAGGAAATTCCGAGGCAGCAGTACATTCAGTACAGCAAGGCCAGCTTCACTTTTCGAGCGGTGGAACATTACTTTCGAGGGGAAGATGTCACTCTCAACACAGTCATGGAGCTGGGCAGCGTGGAAGCCATCAAAGAAATGGTGAAGCTCGGGCTCGGCGTGACAGTGCTGGCCCCCTGGGTGGCACGCCGGGAATTGAACGAAGGAACCCTGGTGGCTCTTCCGCTCGGGCGCCGCAAACTCACGCGCACCTGGGGGTTGATTCACTGGCGGGAACGGCGTCAGAGCCTGGCAGAGGAGAAATTCCTCAGCCTTAGCCGCGAGGTGGGCAACCGCCTGGTGAAGGGATCTTCTCCAGCCGGACCATCTCATCAAGCCACACCAAAATAGCCGTCAACCCGTGTTCTTCGAGCTTTGCAGATGAGCTTTTCGTGATCGATTCCGACCCGGTGAACGACCGTGGCCGGAGGGACGTGAAGGCACACGGGGTTTTTGATGATATTGCAGCGGTATTCCTCCACCGATGAGACGCCACTTCGGGAATAACCGCATCCTCCAAACAGGGCAGCGCGGGCGACAGAGCCGCCCGCGCTGGATCAAGTCGCCCGGGTTCTGTGGCCCGGGCGAAGAGTGTTGCTGTCCTCCTGGGCGTTTAACGCACGTTGATGGTCACCGTCGCCGGTGCGGAGGTGGTC
>SXGU01278859.1_pt1 | contig 17384 bp, 16 predicted proteins | sample 3174531 | NCBI WGS metagenome assembly SXGU01 (sample SAMN11356863, study PRJNA531348) | freshwater metagenome | isolation source: freshwater sample F1-140 | place: China: Fuxian Lake, Yuxi | collected 2017-12-25 | reverse complement strand
TCGTGAGCCAGGGCACTTGCTCTGGCTCTTTAATATTAAGTTTATGTCACTGGTTGACAAGGCTGCAGATAATCTTAATGACATTCTCAAGCTGGCGCTTGAACATTCTGCCAGTCGGCCAGCTATCGTCGTCTTCGATACTTACAGCCAGCTCTCGACGATGCTAACAGAGGCGTATCGACGCGCTTTGCCAGAGGCTAGGTTTATTGATTTTGATCAAGTCAAGCCAGCGGAAATTTTAGTGGCCTTTGAAGACTTAGCGGCCGGAGATTTAGTGGTCTTGGTTCAGTCCATGAGTTTTCGATTGAACCAGTTTCGGATTAGAGTTGAACTTTTCAAGCAGGGTCTCAAAGTGATTGAGCACGCGCATTTAGCCCGTATGCGACCGGATGAACTAGAGGTATATATTGATGCCCTGGCCTATGACCCACAGTATTACCGCGTGGTCGGTCCGAAACTTAAACACTTGATCGATCGAGCCAAATTAGCTGTGGTTAGTAGCGGTCAGGCCAGATTGCGATACGAGTCCGCTTTTGAAGACACTAAACTGAATATCGGCGACTATACTGGTATGCGGAATGTTGGCGGTCAATTTCCGATTGGTGAGGTATTTACTGAGCCAAAGAATCTTGAGGGGGTTAACGGTGAGGTTGAGATTTTTGCTTTTGGTGACACCTCATTTAGCGTCAACGTGCCGACGCATCCAATTACACTTGTGATTCGGAGGGGTCAGGTGGTTGAAGTGCACAACACGACTCCAGAATTTGAGAGGGTTTTAGAACAGATTAGAGCCGAAGAAGCAATTCTCGTACGTGAGCTCGGCTTTGGCATGAACCGCGCCTTTTCACGAGAGCGTCGTGTGCTCGACGTCGGTACGTACGAACGCATGTGTGGCATACATATTTCTTTAGGCGCTAAGCACTCCATTTACGCAAAACCTGGCCTTAAACGTCGTGCCGGGCGTTATCATGTAGATGTGTTTGTAAAAACAGATCAAGTTTCACTCGACGACACCGTGGTTTATAACAAGGGCGCTTGGGTGGTGTAGTGCGTGTTATACTTTTTAACAAATTGGAGGATATGCTCAATGAAGTGTTTTTGGAATTCGCGGCGGTGATTGTTTTGGCCGGAGTGTTGGCGATGGTCGGCCACAAGTTACGCCAGCCGCTCATCATCGCCTACATCGTGACTGGAGTGTTTGTTGGGCCAAACATGCTTGGCTTTACGCATTCGTTTGAAATTTTTGAAGCCTTATCTTCAGTCGGCATAGCTTTTTTGTTGTTTATCGTGGGTTTAAATTTGAACTGGCGTAACGTTCGCGGGGTGGGAGGTGTGTCCGTGGTAGCTGGTCTTAGCCAGTTTGTGATTACCTCATCGCTTGGTTTTGGTTTAGCGCGCTTGTTGCATTTTGATCTCGTCACTGGCTTGTTTCTTGGCCTAGCCTTCGCTTTGTCGTCAACCATCATCATTGTCAAACTGTTAAGTGACCGTGAAGATATTGATCGTTTGCATGGCCGCATTGCAGTCGGAATTCTACTTGTTCAAGATTTAGTGGCGATGATGTTATTGTTGCTATTAGCTGCATACGCTGATGGGGTATCACTGTCTGCGGTACTTACTACCTCGTTGGTAAAGGGTCTGGTAACCCTATTAATACTGTGGGGGTTTGCTAGATTTATCATCCCACATTTGTTCCGCTACGCCGCTACCTCCTCTGAACTTTTATTTTTAGTGGCCTTATCGTGGTGTTTTGGCGTGGCTTCGGGGTTGCAGCTAGTTGGTTTTAGTCTAGAGATCGGTGCTCTGTTAGCTGGAGTGTCTTTGGCTGGTACGGGTTTTCAACATGAGATCGAAGCCAAGGTGCGCTATTTAAGAGATTTTTTCCTTGTTTTATTTTTTGTAGTTCTTGGCACAAACTTGGTAGTGACTGATCTCACCAGCTTCGGATTACCCATCGTAGCTTTTAGTCTGTTGATTTTGGTGGTTAATCCATTAATACTGACCGCCATCATGCGTCTGATGGGCTACCATACGCGCACGGGTTTTTTAGCAGGTTCTACCCTGGCACAGGTCAGTGAATTCTCATTCATAATTATTGCTGGTGGTATTGCGCTTGGATTAATCCAACCAGCATTACTGTCGCTCGTTACGGCCGTTGCTTTGATTACCATCGCTGTGTCTTCGTACATGATCATGATCAACGAACGGCTATATGGGTGGGTGGCCAGTTATTTTCCAGGCCTAGGCAAAAATCATGAGGAGAGTTTCGATCAGAAGTGGTCGTCGGCCGAGGTCGTGCTCTTAGGTTTTGATAGGTTGGGTCAGAAAATTTTGCCGCAAATTCAAGAGTTGACACAGCAATTTACGGTGCTTGATTTTAATCCGGCCGTGATTGAAGATTTACAGGCTGCTGGTATCGCAGCCGTCTATGGTGATGCCGGTAACGAAGATGTATTGAAATTTATTGGTGCCGATAAAACCAAGTTAGTGATTTCGGCCATTCCAGACATGTCAGTCAATGAAGACATTCTTGATTTTATGCAGCGACACAAGTCTAGGGGCACGGTGATTGTTTCAGTCAAATCTTCGGCTGATGCAGCGCGTTGTTACGCCCTAGGGGCGACTTTTGTCATAGTTCCGAGCGAGCTCGGAGGTGAACATTTTGCTCAGCTGCTCAAAAAGAAAAAGACCCTGAAATTACAGTGGGGGAGTCTTGGAAAATTAGCACGTAGACGTCTAGAGTCTGAATAGGTTTGACCAAGCCTCACCCCCCCTTGACACTCCCAATTAGCAGTCTATAATGTAGACTGCTAATTGGGTATCAATAGTTATGAATGCTCGTCAGGCCCAGATTTTAAGACTGATTGTTGACGAATATATTGGCACGGCTGAACCGGTAAGTTCTAAACAGCTGTGCATACGTTTTGGTTTATCATGTTCATCGGCTACTGTGCGTAATGACATGGCTGTGCTTGAGGAACTTGGTTTGATTGCTCAACCGCACACCTCTGCTGGTCGCGTACCCACTGAAAAAGCGTATCGCCTGTACATTCAACAAAGCCAAGCAGCCGGTGGTTTACACGCTCCAGGCAAGACCGTGCGTATCAAGATCATGTTTCGTCACGTACCGCAGCCACTAACTCCTGAGGAACGTTTATCCCAAGTAGGTCACGCGCTTGCAGAGGCTTCAGGTGAGGCGGTGATGTTGGCAACAAATCGCCCTTGGAGTACCACGCTTGGTTTAGCAAACTTGTTACGCAAACCAGAGTTTCAGTCGGGTGCTGCCATCCTGACACTGGCTGAAAGTCTTGAGCGTTTCGATGCGGCATTCAAAGATATGCTGGGCTCAGCCACTGACGAAGTTGCCGTTTTACTTGGTAACGAAAATCCCCTAGGTGACGAGCTGGCCTCGGTGGTTGTAAAAAGCTCGTTTGCAGACGGGGTCGAGGGCGTGGTTGGGATCGTTGGCCCGTTGCGGATGGATTACAACCGCAACATCGCTCTCCTTACTCAAGCAAAAAAACTTCTTGAACAACCCTTACTTTCGATATGATAGATGATCAAAAATCTGAAGCAGACTTGATTGAGCCGGTGTCTCCAGTCGCGACCGACCCGCAAGCTGAGCTTCAAGCTAAATGTGATGACTATCTGGCTGGTTGGAAGCGTGCTTTAGCCGATTACGAAAATCTGCAAAAGTCTAACATCCAAACTCGCGAGACTGATCGCCGTCGCGTGCGCACTAACCTAGTCGAGGATTTACTGCCGGTCATAGATAATTTTGGTTATGTTGCCAAACATGCTCCCGATCTAGATCAGTGTTCAGACAACTTTAAACAAAAATTTGCAGTCTGGTTTCAAGGCATTGGGCATATTGAACGTCAGTTTGCTGAGGCGCTTAAAAATATGGGAGTTGAACCAATTGTCACCGTGGGTCAGCCATTCGATCCACATCGACACGAGTCTGGTGGCTCTAGACATGATGAAACGCAGGCCGAGGGCGTGGTGTTAGATGAACTAATTAAAGGGTGGCAGCTTGGTGAGGTAGTTTTGAGACCTGCAAAAGTTATTGTTAATCAAAAATAATATGGCAAAAATTTTAGGCATCGATCTAGGTACAACAAATTCATGCATGGCAGTCATGGAAGGCGGTAAACCAAAAGTCCTTGAAAATCAGGAAGGCATGCGTACCACGCCATCCATGGTCGCGGTTAGCAAAGGCGGCGAGCGAGTAGTGGGTATGCCGGCTAAACGTCAGGCTGTTACCAATCCTAAAAATACTTTGTATTCAATTAAGCGCCTGATTGGCCGACGTTTTAGCGATGAAGAGGTTCAACGCGACATTAAGTTAATGCCGTACGAAATTGTAAAAAAGGCTGAGGGTGTAGCCGTTAGACTTGGTGATAAAGATTATTCGCCACAAGAAGTTTCGGCCATGATTCTTGGAAAAATGAAGTCCGATGCCGAGGCTAAGACCGGTGAAAAAATTACCGAAGCGGTGATTACGGTGCCGGCCTACTTTGATGACGCCCAGCGACAAGCCACCAAGGATGCGGGTGAGATCGCTGGTTTAAAAGTCATGCGAATTATCAACGAGCCGACCGCCGCCGCTTTAGCTTATGGCTTTGATAAAAAGATCGGCCAAAAGATCATGGTCTATGACTTGGGTGGCGGAACTTTTGACGTGTCGGTTTTAGATGTGTCCGAAGGTACAGTTGAGGTTTTGGCCACGAACGGAGACACGCATCTTGGAGGTGATGATTTCGATGTCATCATCATGCGTTGGATCATTGACGAGTTCAAAAAACTTGAGGGCGTTGATATCTCTAACGACCCCCTGGCTATGCAGCGCATTAAAGATGCGGCCGAGCGTGCCAAGATTGAATTGTCTACCGCTCAAGAGACGGAAATCAATCAACCATTTATTACTTCGGGTGCTGAGGGTCCAAAGCACTTAGTCTTGAAACTGTCACGAGCCAAGCTTGAGGAGCTCGTCGGCCCACTTGTTGACAAGACTTTTGGTCCGGTCAAGCGAGCTTTGGAGGATTCCAAGATGTCGGCTAAGGACATTGCTGAAGTTGTCATGGTGGGTGGTATGACCCGCATGCCACTCGTCTTGAAGAAAGTTGAAGATTACTTTGGTAAAAAGCCTAACGTTTCCGTGAATCCTGATGAAGTGGTCGCCATTGGCGCCGCTGTTCAAGCCGGTGTGCTCCAGGGAGACGTTAAGGACGTCTTGTTGCTCGACGTAACTCCTCTGTCGCTCGGTATCGAGACCATGGGTAGCGTGTTCACCAAGTTGATTGATCGCAACACCACCATCCCAACCTCCAAATCGCAAATCTTCTCAACCGCAGCTGACAACCAGCCAGCTGTAACTATTCGCGTAGCTCAAGGTGAGCGCCCGATGTTTGGCGACAACAAGATGCTCGGTCAATTCGACCTGGCCGGTATTCCACCAGCCCCGCGTGGCGTTCCGCAGATCGAAGTGAAGTTTGATATCGACGCTAACGGTATTCTGCACGTCTCGGCCACCGATAAAGCCTCGAATAAATCTCAGACGATCACGATCACGAGCTCGTCTGGTTTGTCGAAAGAAGAGATCGAAAAGATGAAAGCCGATGCTGAAGCTCACGCTGACGAGGATAAAAAGAAGCAGGAACTCATCGAAATCCGCAATCTTGCTGACACGACCGTTTACACCGTCGAGAAGATGCTCGACGAGTACAAAGATAAATTGTCCGATGACGAGCAGAAAAACATTGCTGACAAAATCGCCGCTCTTAAGGCCGTTAAGGACGGCGAAGATGTCGAAGTCATTCGCACTGCCGCAGACGCCTTGAACAAGGACGCGCAAGCTATCGGCGCCAAGATGTATGAGCAAAACGCTCCTGCTGCTGACGCAAGCGCTGCCGCTGGAGACTCTGCCGAGCAATCCACCGCCAAAGATGCTGAGTTCAGCGAAGACAAACCGAGTGATACCTAATGTGTCGCTAGCTTCCAACTATATGAAATGGAAGTTTCGCTTAGCTGGCCTGGCGGGTGTGTTGAGGTTAATTGTATTTCCGCTTATGCGTTTAGTCTTGAAGTCGCGTACCCGGTCAGCTAAGTCACATCAGGGTGTGATCGATATCAAAGCCTCAGAAATAAAAGACTGATTGTGTCTAAAGATTACTATCAAATTTTAGGCGTTGATCGTCAAGCTTCGCAGGATGACATCAAGCGAGCCTTCCGTAAACTCGCCCACGAGCACCACCCAGATAAAGGTGGCAATGAAGCTAAATTTAAGGAGATCAATGAGGCTTATCAGGCCTTAGGAGATTCAGATAAGCGCTCACGTTACGATCAATTTGGTTCTGCTGACGGTCCTCAAGGTTTTGGTGGTGGAGGTTTTCCGGGTGGCTTTGACCCGAATGCTTTTGGCGACCTTGGAGACTTATTTGGTAACTTTTTTGGTGGCGGAGGTGGGGGAGGACGCGGTCGAGCTGCCCGCGGTCATGATGTCGAAATGGAGTTGCATCTGAACTTCAAAGAGTCGGTTTTTGGGGTTTCAAAGGAGATTACGCTTAACAAAACTAACACATGTGCTCGTTGCGGTGGCCAGGGTGCTGAGCCTGGCACTAAACTCAAAACTTGCGATACTTGTAAGGGTAAGGGTTTTACGCTCGCGACCCAACGCACGATTTTAGGTTCGGTACAAATGCGGGTTGCTTGTACTGACTGCGCTGGCCGGGGTGAGAAACCAGATCAAGCCTGCAAAGAGTGTTCGGGCTCAGGTACGACGCGAGGTCGTAAGGTTTTGCGTGTCGATGTCCCAGCCGGCGTAGAAGACAATATGCAGATGCGTGTGCGTGGTGAGGGCGAGAGTATCGGGTCACAGGGTGAGCCGGGAGATTTGTATTTGCGTCTGCGCGTCTCTCCGGATGCTCGTTTTACACGTGAGGGTTCAACTATTTATTTTAAAAAAATTATCGGTTTTTCACAGGCAGCACTTGGTGACACTGTTTCGGTGGACACAGTCGACGGGCCAGTGAACATGAAGATTCCGCCGGCTACCCAAAGCGGTGATGAACTACGACTACGTGGTAAGGGTGTGCCTCATGGGCGTAATCGAGGTGACCAAATAGTCATCGTCCAGGTGATGACGCCGAAAAAACTTGATAAAAATACCCAGAGACTACTTGAGGAATTGAATCTACGAGAAGATTAAATTTGCCAAATCTAGTAAATTAGTGTAGTTTAGCCCTCGGCAATTCCGCCACACAGAGGTCAAAATGTCAGTGTCGGTCATCGATGTCTCGATCGCAGCCCAGGACCGGGCTCGTAAACCTTCAGCTTCGAATCCCACCAAGCTCATTGGTTCGCCCTTCGCCTGCCAGTACACGAGTATCGAAGGCAACGATGTGGTCGTGGTGTTTGGGCGGTTCGATTCCGATCAGCATGGCGAACCCGTTCCGGCTGGTCGTTGGCTGCCAGGCAACTTCATCGTGCATGCGTACAAGCCAGGTTCTGCTGCATCCTCGAACCACGGCTGTCTCGAGCTCCTTCGACACTCTGGCAAGCCGTGCCGTCGCCCTCTTGAGCTCTCGTGGCTCGGTCTGTTTCAGGATGGTTCGGAACATCACATGCATGACCTGGCACGGGGGCTCGCTCCTGCCGGTCAAGCGCGCGTGATCGCTACACCACAGCAGGTCGTGGGCCAGCACGTTGAGGTTCGAGCCGGTGGAGAAACCGTGGCTCTGCCGATCAGCGGTCTGGTGATCACAAAGAGCTTCTGTGCCTACCAGTTCGCGCCCGGGCTTGAGTTTGGCCAGCTCAAGAATGCCCAGCCGGCCGCGCTGGTGCGGGGCTGGGGCGAGGGGCAAGATAAGTGCCGGCTGATCTTCTATCCCGGCTCTCAAGGAGGCCTGGATGGCAGCTTCCGGTTCGTCTAGTTCCTTCGAAGGATCTGGGCTTCTCTCTGGCCTGATCCTCTCGCTCGCGACTCCAGGCTGACGCAGGTCGTCAGCTGGCCGTCTAAATGCCCGCGCTACCAGTTCGTGGTAGTCGCGGGCATCGCTGCTTGTGTACGTTTGTGTATTTTCGTGTTTCACAAAATATAGCGGTAGTATAAGATTTTGAGCGCTTGCGTTAGTCGCTTTAGCTCCACTTTGCAAGTTAATCGGTTGCCTGTACCCTATGGGTAATTATGCAACCGATTTTTTTGTTCAACACGCTAGGCCGGCAGAAGCAGGAATTTAAACCGATTAAGGATGGACAGGTGGGGATTTATACTTGTGGCTTGACGGTTTACGATCGAGGTCATGTAGGAAACTTTAGATCGTTTATATTTGCTGACGTTTTGCGTCGCATGTTAGAAAAATTGGGTTATGCGGTGATGCATGTCACGAACATTACTGATGTCGGTCACCTGGTGAGTGACGGTGATGTGGGAGAGGATAAGCTCGAAAAAGGAGCTCGACGTGAGGGTAAAACGGCCTGGGAGGTGGCCAATGAGTACACCCAGCTTTACCTTAGCGACATGAAGCGAGTGAATTTGTTAGTGCCAACGGTCATGCCCAAGGCCACCGATCATATTGCCGAACAGATTGCCATGATTGAGGCGATAGAGAAAAACGGCTACGTCTATCTTACGAGTGACGGTGTGTATTTTGATACTAGTAAGCTGGCGGATTACGGCCGTTTGTCCGGTCAACGGCTGGAGGATAAAGATGGGGGGGCTAGGGTCGAGATCGGCGAGAAGAAACAAGCCAGCGACTTTGCGCTCTGGAAGTTTTCACCTAAAGACGAAACGCGGCACATGGAATGGGAATCGCCTTGGGGTAAAGGTTTCCCAGGTTGGCATATTGAGTGCTCGGCGATGTCAGAAAAATATCTTGGCCTACCGTTCGATATTCATACGGGTGGTATTGATCACATTGCTGTGCACCACGAGAACGAGATTGCTCAGGCTGAAGCGGCCCGGGGCGCGCTTGAGGCCAACTATTGGCTGCATAACGAGTTCTTGTTGATCGATGGTGGCAAAATGAGCAAGTCATTGAACAATACTTATAGTTTAGACGACCTCGCCGCTAAGGGCATTTCACCGCTTGCATATCGATATTTTGTGCTCGGTGCTCATTACAAGTCGCCGCTTAATTTCACCTGGGAAGCCGCCCAAGGCGCGCAAAACGCTTTGAACAAGTTGGTCGACGCTGTACGCACGTGGGATAAACCAACTGAGGTCGAGCAGTCATTGGTGGACGAGTTTATGACGCACGCCAGCAACGATCTTGATACCTCTGGTGCTCTAGCAGTCATGTGGCGACTTGTCGGGGACGAAAACATACCAAGCGGCGTTAAGGGCGCGACCTTATTAAGTCTAGATGAGGTACTTGGTTTAGGTCTTGATGAGGTTGTAGCTAAGCCGATTAACATCTCAGCTACAGCTCAGACTCTGTTAGATAAACGCGCTCATGCACGTCTTGCTAAGGATTTCGAGCAATCCGATGTTTTACGAGATCAGCTTGCTGAACAAGGCTTGATCGTTGAAGATACTCCGGATGGTCAACGTGTGCGGGAACACCGGTAATCACGTGGTTACTTGTGCTAAAATAGGGTTATGGATCATAACCCGACCGAAAATTTTAACCCAGACGTTGTTCTGACGGGAATTGAGGATATTTTGGCAGCCAACCTAGGTGAGATTTACGCCCAACTCTCAACAGATCAGCGTCAACCCTTCAAGTTGAAGGGTGAACAAGTGGCCCGTGCTATTCATACCATGATGGTGAATAGTAAAGTTAAGTCTCACCAAATTTTAAAGTTAATCGAAGCCTGGTTGCGCATGATTCCGGGAGTGAATGTGTATTTCTTGCAACAAGAAGCCAAAATTAAGCTCGATAAAATCATGCGTTACCTGGAGGAACAAGCTCAGTCTTCAACCACGATCGTGTGATTGGGGTAGTCGAATTAAAATCCGTGCTGACGTTATTGTTGCCATGGCTGGCCCTAGTCGTAGTGCCCCTGATCATAGTTGGGAGTGTATTTTGGTGCGTACGCCGTTATTTTGCTAAACGAGCCAACGCTCGTGGCGGCAAAGATTCGCAAATTACACTTCGGATTACGATTCCTAGATTTAAGCACGACGACGATACTCGTCAGAATGACAACGCGGCTCAAGTTAAAGAAAAAATTGCTGTTGCTGAGACGCTGTTTTCAGCCATTGGCGGACTCAAACCAGATTCTGGTTTATGGGCCTGGTTCATTGGCCGCACCGATACCTTCACGTTCGAAATTGTGGCACACGAAAAACTAGTTACTTTTTATGTCACTGTACCTCTGCGCTATCAAGAATTTGTTGAACAACAACTTCATGCTCAGTGGAGTGATGCCTTTGTAGAACCGGTGGAGGATTACAACATGTTTGCCCCTACAGGTACTGTTGTAGCTGGCTATCTTAGTTTTAAAAAGGATCAAGTTTTACCAATTAAAACCTACAAAGAGATCGAGGGCGACCCGCTGAACGCCCTGACTAACGCGTTAGCTAAGGTTGGGGAGAGCGACGGCCTAGCGATCCAATACGTGACTAGACCAGCGGGTAGTAGCTGGCGGGCGCTCGGTCTCAAAATTGTTAAAAACATGCAAGCTGGCATGACTTTTAGCCAAGCTAAATACGGGCAGAAACGACACAGCTGGTTTACCACTAAAGAAAAACTCGAAGCCGAGCACAATAAACAGCGTGAGCGCAAGTTGTCGGCTGCCGAAACTAAAATGCTTGAAGCCATCGAAACCAAACTTAGCAAGGCCGCGCTTGAAACTACTGTTAGAGTAGTGGCTTCGGCTGCCAATACCGAGCAGGCCCAGTTGTACCTAGCCAACGTACTTCAAGCTTTTGGCCAGTTCAATATTTATGAATATGGCAACGCGTTTGAAAAAAATATTCCTGCTTCACGACGGATGATCATTGAGGGCTTTATCTTCAGAATTTTTAGTCAGAGTCACAGGGTAATTTTGAATACTGAAGAAATGGCCAGTTTGTGGCACCTACCCTTGCCAACGTCCGAAACACCGAATATTCGCTGGATGAGCGCTCGTACAGCTTCGGCTCCGACTAATTTGCCCACTCAAGGTTTGCATTTAGGTTACAACGTGTATCGTGGTCGTAAAACCGAGATTTTCATGACCGACGCCGATCGTCGTCGTCACATGTACATTATTGGTAAAACTGGTGCTGGAAAAACTGAGTTTATTAAAAACCTTGCTCTCCAAGATATTAGAAATGGCAAGGGTGTGGCCGTTATCGACCCTCATGGAGATTTAGCCGATGATTTGTTGGGCCTGATTCCCAAAGACCGACTGGATGACATTATCTACTTTAACCCTTCCGATCTTGAGCGTCCGATGGGTTTGAACATGCTCGAAGCGCCAGATGAGAACATGCGCGATTTTGCTGTACAGGAAATGATCAGTATTTTCTACATGCTGTTTCCGCCCGAGATGATCGGTCCCATGTTTGAACACAACATGCGTAATTACATGTTGACCTTAATGGCCGATGTTAATAACCCGGGAACGATTGTAGAAATTCCTAGAATGATTTCGGATGATGCCTTTCAAAAAGCCTGGGTAGCTAAGGTTAAAGACCCGCTCGTTCGGTCTTTTTGGGAGGATGAAATGGCTAAGACCTCTGATTATCACAAAAGCGAAATGATGGGATATCTAGTCTCCAAGGTAGGGCGGTTTGTCGAGAACGAAATGATGCGGAATATTATTGGCCAATCAAAATCAGCCTTTAATTTTAGAGACATCATGGATAACGGCAAAATTTTGCTCGCCAACCTTTCCAAGGGTAAGACAGGCGAGGTCAACGCCTCACTTTTAGGACTGATTTTGGTGGCTAAACTTCAAATGGCGGCTTTTACCCGTGCAGATGTGGCTGAAGATCAACGTAAAGATTTTTATCTTTACATTGACGAGTTCCAAAATTTTGTCACCCCGTCGATTGCTACCATCTTATCTGAAGCACGTAAGTACCGCTTGAACTTAATTTTGGCCCATCAGTATATGGGTCAACTAGTTCGTGATGGTAAGCCAGAAATTCGTGACGCTGTGCTTGGGAACGTGGGGACTATGCTAGTTGCCCGCGTTGGCCCCGAAGATATTGAAACTCTAGGTAGGGTTTTTGAACCAATATTTTCAGGCCAAGATCTCATGAATACTGACATGTACACCTGGAATGTAAAAATGATTATTAACAATGCTCAGGCCAAGCCGTTTACTATGAAGGCTTATCCGCCCCTGCAGAGCAGTCGGAGTGTTGGTGACGCTTTGAAAGAGATTTCAAGGCTGCAATATGGTCATCCCAAAGAGCAGGTATCCAAGGAGATATTGGAGCGGGCTGGATATGGTACTCGCAAAACGGTTCCACCCACACCGGTGCCCTTGCCCCCCAGCCTCTAGCCACGTAAACTCGGCGACATATGGTTGAAGCCTTGTATAGAAAGTATCGTCCCACCACTTTTGGGGCAGTGGCTGAACAGCAGCACGTTGTACGCACTGTTTCGAATCAGTTAGCCTCAGGCAAAGTGGCTCATGCATATTTGTTTGCTGGCCCTCGGGGTGTAGGTAAAACCACTATCGCACGTTTGTTGGCCAAGGCCTTGAATTGTGAAGGTCGTCAGCCAGGTGAAGCCGAACCGTGCAATCGCTGTTCGGTTTGTCTGGATGCTAACGTCGGACGGTTTTTAGACACGGTCGAAATCGATGCGGCTTCGCAAACTAAAGTCGAAGAAACACGTGAAAATATTATCGAGAACGTTCGTTTTGCGCCAACGCGGGGTAAATTTAAGGTTTTTATTATTGATGAAGTTCACATGTTGTCAACTTCATCATTTAATGCGCTTTTAAAAACTTTAGAAGAACCACCAGCACATGCCATCTTTATTTTGGCTACTACCGAATTACATAAAATTCCGGCCACGATTATTTCACGTTGCCAGCGCTTTGATTTTCATCGTATTCCCGCTAAAGAAATGATCGAACGTTTACAGACTATCGCCAGCTTGGAAAACGTTGTGGTCGAGGTTGAGGTTTTGGCCGCGATCGCGCGTTTGTCAGAGGGCTGTTTGCGGGATGCTGAAAGCTTGCTCGGTCAGGTAATGGCGCTTGGTGAGCAACATATTACCCACGAAACAGCTTCGTTGATTATCCCTGACACTTATACCGACGTGGTAACTCGTTTAGCCGAGGTTACCATTAAACGTGACACCTTAGCTGCGCTGGCGATTATTCGTTCGTGTGTGGAAGACGGTGGATCGATGCGCTACTTGGTTGACGAATTTATGGAGTTTGTTAGATCGATGTTATTTGCCTCGCTTGGCGAAACACGTTTTGAACAATATGATCCAGCCACTTTGCAAGCACTCATGTCTTGCGCTCAAGGCTTGCCGTCATCGGATTTGCAGCGATTATTAGATCTGGTGCTGACTGCTCGTGGTCGGGCCACGCCCTCAGAATTTCCTCAATTGCCTCTTGAATTAGCGCTAGTGCAATTTTGTTTAGGCGCTCCATCAAGCGTTCGACCGCAGCCAACTAGTACCTCAAACGTTAGCCTTGATGCTTGGGACAATAAACGTGGTCAAGCCATGGACAATATCTTACCCCCGTATCAACCGGTGACCAAAATTAAATTACCTAATTTGCCCGACGCACCTGTTAGCGCCACGATAAGTGTTGCCACGGAAACGTTGCCAAATACTGACATTGCGGTTGATAACGATGTCGCGGATCTTAAAAGTAAATGGGGCAGGTGCGTGGCCGCGGTTGGTGAGCGAAATATGGCCTTACCAATTATTTTAAACATTGCCGAGATTCTACGCATTGAAAATGGTAAGGTCGTAATTGGTTTTCAGTATGCCATGCACGTTGAAAAAATGAATGAAATCAAAAATCTCAGATTAGTCGAAGAGGTAGTCGCATCCGTGCTCATGAAAAATGTCCGGCTCACCTTTATCCAGAGCAAAGCACCAACCGATGAAGCTGTAAGTAATTTACTCGAGGCCTTTGGTGGCTCGATGGTTTAGGCTTGCTTGATCAGGCTTTTTAAGCTATTCTGCCGACGTCTTTAACACATTCCGGGATCGTCTAAAGGCAGGACGAGGGACTCTGAATCCCTTAATCTTGGTTCGAATCCAAGTCCCGGAACCATCTAGTACCCGTTCTGGATGATCTGAACAGGTGACTGGTCCAAGCAAAACCCCCAAGTCGTAAGACTCGGGGGTTTTGCGTTTGGCGACTTATGCAGTTTTTCGTAATTAGTATCGACCTACCTGTTAATCGGACGCTCTAGTAATACCGAGGCAAACGTAATCAGTTCGTCTACCAACCGGACAGCACGATCTTTGATTTCTTTTTCTTCTAGCTCGTATTTATCGACTACTTCTTTGTAGTCTTTTTCACCTGTTCCAATTTGAGATTGAAGGACATATCCATATAGGGCACGAACAACTAGTCTTAAATGTTCACATGGATGAGCTCCATTTCTCATCCCGCCGTTGCTGACGAGACCTACGGGTTTATTTTTGAATGCATCATATGGCAAATTATCGAGCGCATTTTTGAGCACTCCTGAATAAGATCCATGGTACAGCGGTGACCCGAGAATAATCCCATCTGCATTTTTAACAGCGGTGTTCAGTGCTTTCACGTTTTCGTTTGGTGTTTGTGTGGGATCTTTGTGAAATTCTGGGATCACGAACGATAAAGGCCTTGTAAGTAAATCCCAAAACTCAACCTCAATATTTCGATCAGTCAGAAGTGTCTCGCAGTATTGAAGTAGAGCGCGAGTATGAGATTTTTGCGCGATACTTCCGCAAATTATCAGTATTTTCATATTATGACTATATATTAAATTTGAGTTCCTCGCCATCAACGTTCGCGACCTTATATGCGCATTCACAACGAACGAACAGATAATACCCTAGGGAAATGCCGACAAGAATATATACTCCTTGTAGCATAAGTGACGTTTGAACTCTAAAAATGCCTACCGATACACTAAGCGCCCAAGTAATTATAACTTTGAAATCCCTAAGGAGCATGGATAGCCCTCCGGCTCCGATAACACGCAGAGCGGTCAATGCGACTAGCGTCCTTCATATCTAATCGAAGATGTAAACAGGTAGAGATTTGTAAGCGGGGGGATGTTATCATGATTGCATGATAATTACTTAAAATATATTATGGGAAAGTTTGGGTTCTCTTTTTCACTTAAGCGCGCCATGGGAATATCGGCTGCAAAATCAAAGATATCAAAGACTATTGGAGTGCCCTTGACAAAACAGGGGAGGCAAAGAAAATTCGGTAAGTTATTCGGTATAAAATAATGAGTACTCTAGAGTAGAAGTTCCGAGGCGAAGAGTTATTCGCTAAGACATTTATGAAACTAGGTGACGTCGCCAAGCTAATAATAGCGATTTGTATATCTGAGCTGGCGGGTATTGTTGGTTCAGTTTTTACGGCTCCTGCAATTGACGGGTGGTATGCCGAGCTCGCTAAGCCGGCATTTAATCCTCCGGCCTGGGTCTTTGGTCCGGTTTGGATAACACTGTTTGCACTCATGGGTATTGCGGCATTTTTCATTTGGATGAGAGGCCTAGACCGCCGAGATGTACGAATCGCTATCGGTATCTTTATTGGGCAATTACTCCTCAATACGATGTGGTCATTCATCTTTTTTGGCCTGCAAAACCCGGGAGCCGCCTTAGTTGAGATCGGTCTTCTGTGGTTCGCCATTTTAGCAACCATGGTTGCTTTTGCTAGGATTTCTAAACCGGTCGCCTGGTTGCTCTTGCCCTACCTGCTTTGGGTAAGTTTTGCTAGTTATTTAAATTATGCGATTTGGTCATTGAATGTATAATTTAATTTATTCAAATTAATCAAATACTCATTCATTAATCTCACTATGCCCATACTTGAACGAGTTTCTCTGACGATATTTCTGACTTGCATGCTCGTAACGGCTACCTTGTTTATAGTATTCCTGTGGACTGAGCCAAGCAGCGAAATCGCCCCCAAGGTAATGGCCACTTTTTTTGTTATCGGTTTTGCTAATTTCTTGATGTGGTTGCCGCAGGTGTTGTATCGACGTCTAAAATAAAAAATATGGAATTGAACTACCTAGCAATATTGGTTGCAGCGTTACTCCAGTTTGTCTTTGGGGCTATTTGGTATACGCCAGTGTTTGGGAAGGCGTGGGGGAGGATTCACGGCTTCGATAAGCACACACCAGAGGTTCAGAAGGAGATGATGAAAAGCATGGGACCGCTTTTGGGAATGCAGTTTGTGGTGACGATTCTTACAACCACCGTCCTCACAGTTTTACTCGCGGGTACTATAAGCGATTGGAGCGCCTACGCTTTTGCTGGCTTGATCTGGCTTGGCTTCATTGTCCCGACACAAATAAGTGCCGTACTCTTTGGCGGCACTGAGCCTCGTTGGGTTGCAACAAAAATTACCATCATGGCCGGCGGTTCTTTTGGTTGCATAATGATCGCCGCGGCCGTGCTGAGCAGCATGTAAGTAACTAGACCTTGTACTTTTTCTTCATCGCCACAAAAGATTTCTTGATGATCTGCTCAAGGATTTTTATATCGACATCACTTAGCTTGTTGATGTAGAGACAGCTGCCACCGCTGATTTTGTGTTTACCTAGTTTTTTGAGGAGAACTGACAAATCGGAAAACCCGGGCATTACATAGAGCGTTAGATTTTGTTTGCGCGGTGAAAAAGCGGTCAGCGGCCAGTCTCCTTGTTGGGAACTGCGCTCAGATTTGTAATGGTATGAACCAAATCCGATCATACTTGTGCCCCACATCTTGGCCTTCTCGCCGGTGACCTTTTCAAACAGCCTAAGTAAGACCAGGCTGTCTTTTTGCCTAGTTTCGTCGGAGACGGTGGCGATAAAACCCTTCACACTCGCTTTGGTAACCTTAGTTTTTAATTCGGCCATAATTTTATTTGCCTGATTAGATCTTTACGATACACTATCATAGACTATGCCAAAGACCAGAGTAATCGCTGGCGGAACGGTTCATGGATTGCCTGGTGATCTTCGCACCGAGCTTGTTGCCGATCATACGGCCCTGAAGGCCTGGGAGAGTTTGACACCACTCGCTAGAAATGAATGGATTTGTTGGGTGACCTTTGTTAAGCGGGCCGAGACGAGACGCGAGCACGTACTGCGTACGATCGAGGAACTTAAGCTAGGGGAACGACGACCGTGTTGTTGGCTGGGATGTACCCATAGACCAGATAAGCTGATTAGCCCATCTGTACAAGCCATACTAGACAGACGTGCTATGAAATCAAAAAAGATATGACTTCAGATGTTCGCAAATACAACAATT